>Ga0209737_10002850_pt1 | contig 12069 bp, 7 predicted proteins | sample TergutCu122P3_FD_187284 | JGI IMG/M metagenome (GOLD analysis project Ga0209737, IMG submission 187284) | Cubitermes ugandensis P3 segment gut microbial communities from Kakamega Forest, Kenya - Cu122 P3 (SPAdes) (version 2) | ecosystem: Host-associated > Arthropoda: Insects > Digestive system >... | reverse complement strand
AAAAGAAAATTAATCAAACGCGGCAAAGAAGTTTTACAGGAGCTTCGTTCAGAAAATAAATTCGGAGTTTTGCTTTCGGGTCGCCCTTATCACGGCGATTCCTTTATAAATCATGGAGTCAGTGATATTTTTGTGCAAAAAGGTGTACCGGTTTTAATTAACGAATGCTTTGATTTGGACCAAACTTCGCTTTATTCAACACGAATTGACACATATAATCCGTTTCATACACGAATGGTTGCAGCCGCACTTTTGGTTGCCGACATTGATGAATTGGAATTTGTGCAACTTGTGAGTTTCGGTTGCGGGCATGATGCCGTTTTAACTGACGAAATAGAGCGAATTTTGAAAGAAAAAGCACAAAAAACTATGCTTTCGCTGAAACTTGACGAAGGTGAAAACAAAGGACCACTTTCGATTCGCATTACATCGTTTGTAGAAACCATAAAAATCAAACGGAAAGAAACATTTGTAAGCACCCACAGGGGCGTAGTTTCACCGTATAAAACGATTTATTTGAAAACTGACAGGAAACGCACAATTTTAATTCCGAATTTGTCGCCGTCTTTCTCAATTTTGATGGAAGAAGCACTAAAAGCACAAGGTTACGATACACAAATTCTGCCGATTGCCGACGAAAAAGCGATTGATTTAGGTAAAAAATTCGTGCATAATGATATTTGTTTTCCCGCACAGGTAAATATCGGCGAACATTTAAGATTTTTACAAAACCACAAGGCAAATGCTTCAGATTATGTAGTTATGCTTGCAAAAAATTGCAAAGATTGCCGAGCGGGACATTATGCCGCACTCGCACGAAAAGCATTAGATGCCAACGGATTTGAAGCAGTCCCGATTACAACGACAGATTTTAGCGATGTTCGCGGAATTCACCCGGGATTTAAAGTAAATGCAATAAAATTTAATTTATTTTCGGTAAAAGGAATGGCTTTTATTGACGCAATTGACGATATGACAAGAAAATGCCGTCCTTACGCAAAAAATCCCGATGAAGTTGAAGCATTAAACAGAGTTTGGTGCAGAAAATGTTGTTTAGCACTTCGCCACAACGGATTTAATTCAGCGTTAAAAATGTTGCAACAGGCAATAAAAGCGTTCAATGCGATTGAAACCGACAGAAGTGTTCGCCGACCGAGAGTTGGAATTATCGGTGAAATTTTGATAAATTATCACGAAACTGGAAATTATGGAATCGTCGAATATTTGGAACAAAACGGGATGGAAGTCGTTTTGCCGGCACTCATTGAATTTTGGCGGCAAGATGTAATAAATTTCAAAGTTATGAGCGACAGAAAACATTCAAGATTTCCGATTTATAGAAAATTTTTAGGATTTGCTTATGAAAAAGTTTTCAATGCAATATTAAACCCGATTGAAAAACAAATGAAAAATTTCAAATATTACGAGCCGCATTCCGATATTTTTGAAATGGCTGGTTACGCAAAAGAAATTAGTGATATTGCATTCAGAACAGGTGAAGGTTGGCTAATTCCCGGTGAAATTATTGCGTGGATTAAAAAAGGAATAAATTCGCACATGATTGTTCAGCCGTTTGGTTGCCTGCCAAATCACATAACAGGGCGTGGTGTAGCGAATGCAATCAAAGAAAAATATGTAGGTACAACAATTCAATCACTAGATTTTGACCCCGATACTTCGGTGGCGAATATTCATAACAGAATGCAGATGATTATTTTGAATGCGAAGTAAGAGCGGTAAAAATTATTTTCTACAAAAAAAATTGCAATTTTAAGGAGAAATTATGAAAAAGATATTTATTGACGGACAAGCGGGAACAACGGGGCTGAAAATCCGTGAAATGCTGAAAAATCACAAAGAAGTTAAAATCGTTGAAATAGAAGATAAGTTTCGTAAGGACATAGACAAAAAACGAGAATTATTTAATTCGGTTGATTTGGTAGTTTTGTGCTTACCTGACGAAGCCGCAAAAGAAGCGGTTAAAGAAATTCCGCAATCTACAAAAGTTATTGATACTTCATCTGCTCACAGAACGGCAGATGATTGGACTTACGGATTTGCCGAACTTAAAGGCAAAATGGGTGCAACTCCCGATAATGTTGAAGAATTGGCTGCAATAAATAATTCTATTAACGACACTCAACGAGAAAAAATCCGTACTGCCACACGAGTTACAAACCCGGGCTGCCACGCAACTGGAGCGATTGCCGCACTTCGTCCACTTATTAGCGAAGGTGTTGTTGGAAGTGATTATCCGCTGCATATTACATCGCTTACAGGATATTCCGGTGCGGGAAGACAAAGCATTGAAGTATATAACAATCGAGACAAAAGCGATATTTCGTGGGCAGTTAGACCTTATGCTCTTTCGCTTAAACACAAACATTTACCCGAAATAACAACTCTTGCCGGCTTAAAATTCCAGCCGATTTTCTACCCAGTTCTGGGCGATGTTGAGCAAGGAATGCTTGTTTCTATGGGATTTGAAAATCGCTTACTCAAAAGAAATTTGAATGCTCAAGGAATTCACGACATATTGAAAAAATATTACGCAGGCGAAAAATTTGTGCGGGTTTTGCCTTTTAACGACAATTCAATTTTGGCTGACGGCTTAGTCCCGAATGCTTATTTAACGGCGACAAATAACAACGGAACAAACTATTTAGACATTATGGTTTTCGGAAATGATACTCAAACACTTGTAATTTCCCGCTTGGATAATTTAGGCAAAGGCGCAAGCGGTGCTGCAGTGCAAAATCTGAATATTATGCTTGGTTTTGACGAATCAATCGGTCTTTAATAAGAAACATTCGGTGCGAAGGGGTCAAGGGGGCGACCGCAAAGCCACCTTGTGAGTAATTATGAACATTCAATTCAAAAATGTCATCGGACACGAAAGAATAAAAGAGCAGTTATCACGTACGATTGAAAGCGGGAAACTCGGACACGCATATCTTTTTTCAGGTGAAGGCGGAGTTGGGAAATTTCCGATGGCTTTTGAACTTGCTATGGCATATCTTTGTAAATCAGAAATACAAATACCTTGCGGTGTTTGTGATAGTTGCCAAAGCATAAAAAGATATACAAATTCGAATTTCCAATATTTGTTTCCGCTCAAATTAGATGCAGACATGCGAGCAAGCAATAAAGAAGTTAATGATAAAGGTTTTGCATATATTCACGAAAAAACGCTGGACAGAATTGAAGAACCATATTCAATGATAAGCGATTACTCTGCTCCGATTTACATTGAAAGAATTAGAGATATGAATAATTTTATTTCGTCAAGACGGGGCAAAAAAAGCGTTACGATTATTGACGGAATTGATAATCTGAGCGATAAAGATTTAAACACAATGCTTAAAACTCTGGAAGAGCCTCCGACAGGTGCATTGATAATTCTTTTGTCAAGATTTTCGGTATTGCCGACAATTCGTTCCCGCTGTATTGTTTATAAATTTGCCGCTCCTAATTCCCAAGAAGTAAAAGATTGGCTTAAAATTAAAGCATCGTTAAAAAGCGATGCGGAAATTTCATATATTGCCGAAATTTCTCAAAATATTCCGGGGGTTGCACTAACAAAATTAAGTGAAAGCGGCGAAAAAGCTCAAGAATTGGCAGAGCAATTTTCAAAAATAGTGTTTTGTGAAAAATCCGATTTTGAACGATTTAAGAATTTGGAAAATTATGCGGAAAAACTCGTACGAGATGTTGACTTAGCACAAAGAATTTTGGTTTATTTTATTTCACAAATCCGCCGAGGATTTTTATTCGCAGCAAATTCAACTGATACAAAACCCGAAATTTATATTCCGAATTTCAAAGATTTTGAGCAAGCACAAAAAATATGTGAAGCAATCGACAATTCAATTTTATCTGTAAAAAGATATAGTCCGCTCACAATGGTGTTTACGGACTTAACAATAAATTTAATGAGAATTTATAAGTAAAAAAAGAGCAGGATTTCTGCTCTTTTCATTTTCTCTTTTTACTTATCTTGTTTCCACAAATCTTCAAATTGTTTCCATGTAATTGTGAAATCAACCCAATAAACATCTGCAACTTGGTTTTTATTTTTTATTTTTCTGTAAACCGCATTGCTCATTTCTATCATCGGGTCTTCCAACTTTGACCACCAAGTTACATCTTCTTTTTTGTCATATTCTTTCATCCAGCCGGCATAGCCGATTTGATAAGCAACATTGTTCGGTGAAAAGATATTCGCAAATTCCGCGAATTCATCGGAAAATTGCTCAATTCCTTCAGGGAATCCAAAACTATCATTAATATAAACAACATCGCCGACAGGTTTTCCGCCCAAATATTTGGGGTCAAAATGTTTGATGAAAAGTTTGAAATCAGGATTGTAAGATTTAACGATTTTCTCTAATTTCGCAAGATTTTTCGTATCAATAGGCTTGTCGGTTTCGTTACCTTCGTAGTTTGTTCCGATGTCACCCGTTTTATCGTTATGTCCGTTTGAAGGATACCATTCCACATCAATCCCAAATCCGATAACACTTTTGTGGTGTCCGTATTTATCTAAAACTAATCGAATCAATTCTTCCGCGCTTGCCATTCCGGGTTCTACCTGCAAATAAACTTTTGCACCGATTTCGTCAAATTTATTCAAATATTCGGTATGCTTGTCGGTTTTCGCAAATGTGATATTTTTGTCTTTTGTTCCGCCTTCAGGCGCTTCAAATTCCAAATGGCAATACGCATCTTTAACAATTTTTCCTTTTGAATCCCGTTTTGCCTGTCTTATTCCGCCGATAATCCAAACTGCAGATGGAGTAGCATCAAACTTTGCCGCAATATTTTGCATTACAATAGCCGCCTCGTCAGGTGTCGGAAAATGCTGTTTCCCGTTCTCATCTCTGAAACCATAATACGAAGAGCGAATTCCTGCCAATTTCACATTTGGATTTTCATTTTTTACCAAACTCTGCGTTTCCTGTGCCGAAACCAAAGACACTCCCAAAACACTAATTGCTGCTGTTTTCAAAATCAAACCTCTCATAAAAAAACCTTCCTTAAGACTAATTTAGTCAAATTTATAATTTTCAATTCTGAACGAATTTGCTACCACGCAAACCGAACTTATTACCATTGATAAACTTGCGATTGCCGGGTCAATAACGCCCAAAACCGCAAACGGAATGCCGATAACATTAAAAACACATGCCAAAATAATGTTTTGATTTGTGATTTGCGTTGTTTTGTCTGAAATTTCAACAGCTCGGTCTATATTCTGCAAATCATCGTTTTTTATTACAACTTCCGAAATATCCGTCATAGAGTCTATTGACCCCATAGAGATTGCAATCGAAGCCTCAGACATAGCAAGCGCATCACTCATTCCGCTTCCAACCATTGCAACATCTTTTTCTGTTTCTTTAACCATATTAACAGCTCTGACTTTTTCTTCGGGATTTAATTCGGCAAAAACTTTATCTTGCGGAATATTTATTGAAAATGCGATTCTTGTTGCCATTTTTTGGCTGTCTTGCGTAAGCATATAAACATTAATATCCATGTTTTGCAAATCAAAAACTGCCTGCTCTGCTGTTTTATTAATCGTCTCCGAAAGCAAAATCACAGCAATAACTTCTCCGTCTTTCATAACAATATAAGGTAATTCGCCATTTGATTCCGATTGAGAGCATTGTAGCTTAACAGGCTCAATATTTCCACCTAATTTTTCGCAATATTCATAAGTTCCAATAGCATAAACACCGCCGTTAATAGTTGCTTTTATGCCACCTGTTGTCTCTATGAAATCAACGCAAGTGAGTATAGTACTGCCTTGAGATATACAATATTCGTTAATCGTTCTTGCAATCGGGTGTCTCGAATTACTCGAAAGTGAGAATAAAATGTTTTGCAATGCTTTAAAATTATATTCCTGCATCGGTTGTAATTTACGCACGGAAATTCTTTTTGATACAACTTCGGATTTTCCGAAAATCATTGCATTTATTTTTTTCAAAACTTCAAACGCTTCGCCTACTCTAAACAAAATCCCGTATTTTGCGCCGGTTCCGCTTCCAACCATAGCCGAAGTCGAAAATGCAAGTCCAAGCGCACACGGACAAGCAACAATCAAAATCCCTATGCTTACAAGAATAATATCTGTAACGCTTTTGTGCAAAAATAAATTCACCACAGCAACAATCAAAACAAGTGCAATCACTGCGGCAACAAATATCTGCGAAATCTTTTCGATACGCAATATTTTTTCTTTTTTTGCCATTTGTATTTCTTCAAACGAACGAACGATTCCGGCAAGTTTGGTTTTTTCACCGACGGCATTCACCGAAATTGTTATGGGATTTGCAATATTCAGCGTTCCTGCAAAAACATTATCACCAACTTTTTTGTTGGCAGGAATACTTGCTCCCGTAAGCGCACTTTCGCTGATTGACGATGCACCTGAAATTATTACGCCATCGGCTAAAATTCTTTCACCGTTTTTTACTACCAAAATATCATTTTCATAAACTTGCTCAATATCGACCAATTCTTCTTTGTCATCATCACAAATTTTTGTTGCCGTTGTAGGTGTATCGCTAATCACTTCACTCAATTCATCGGAAATTTTAATTTTTGTACGCATCTCAAAGAATTTTGAAAAATAGACTGCAATCAAAATTATAGCAGCAGTGTCAAAATATAAACGATAAATATCTTTTTCAAAAAATCCGTAATAAATGCTCAAAAAATATGCGCCGAAACTTCCTGAAACCACAAGAGTTGAAAATGAAAACGGCGATTTTATCATATTTAAGATATGCCTGAAACTAAGTAAAAAAACAATCGGAGTTGCTAAAATAAATTGAATTATGGGTTTGTTCAAATAATTTATAAATTCAATATCAATGTCAAACCACTTAAAAAGCATAGATATTAAAAGCGGAATTATTAAAATTGAACATAAAATCAAATTTCGTTTTACAGCTGAAAATTCAGCTTCACGGCGGCGGCTAACCAAATCCTGTTTAGTTTCGTTTTCAAGCCCAAACGAAACTCCATATTTTTTAGCGATGTCAATTATATTTTCTATACGGATTTCTTGTGTATCAAAACGTACAAATGCTTTTTCTGCGGAAAAATTAACAGCAGCAGCTATCACTCCTTTTTGAGCAAGAAGTGCCTTTTTGAGAGTGCGAGCCTGCACTGAACTTTGCAACCGAAAACACGCAAATCGTTCGGTTTTTTCATTTTCAAGCATTTTTCCGCCTTTCCTACCAAATAAAAATACTATTTGTAACAAACAAAAAAAGAGCAGGACGAAATTCCTGCTCTTTTTTACATTTAAAATAAAAAATTTATTTTTTATTTTTCAACTTTATTTTTGGTAATTTATCCGAAGAAACCGCTCTGGAACTTCTTAATTTTGCATCACTTGAGGAATTTGAATACATTGGTAAACTACCGGTGTATTTGTTATATTCTCTATAATCATCAAGTATCAACAAATTACTTGAAACATCATAATAATACCAAGCATCGTAGCCGCCATAGTTATATTCATAATCCAAGTAAACTATATAATCTTCGGTAGCCCACGAAAAAGTTGAAGTGTCCGAATAAACAACATCTCCATAACTATTATATTCGTAGTAATAAATCCCACCTTTTCCATCAGAATTAAAAACAAAATATTCTTCGTAAGAATAACTTCCCATTTTCCAAGTACCAACAAGTGCTTGGTCAATTACTCCGCCGCCGTCACATTGAGAACCGGTTAGTTTAGGAATTATATAATAATCGCCTATTTCATAGCAAATAGTACAATATTCATATTCATAACCGACATAATAACAAGTCGGTTCTTCAATGTCCCATACCCAATTATGTGTATGTGAACCGCCACCACCAATACTTTCGCCCTTAACAACATATCTGAAAAATTCGTCGGTTACATCAAGTGTTCCAATCATTACTTTTCCACTGATGTGTGTGTATTTGCTGGTACTGCTGCCGCTACTATATTTATATTCGTATTTATAGTAGAAATTCTGAAAGTCAAGCGTTCCCTTAAAATCGCCGGTAAAACTAATTTTCCCGTTCATTTTTGTTTCATTGGTTTCATTGTCCGTATCATTAGTATATTTCCAGAAGCCATAATTTGCCCCTCCAACGCCACCGCCAAGATACAATAACCCATCATTTGAATAATCAAAGTATTCGGCTGTTCCTGCAGTTGAGCTATAACTTCCGGAGTTATTTCTTTGGTATTTGTAATCACCTTTTACTTTGGAATAACCACTCTCTTTTCCGTGTATAAGTGCTTCATAATTACCATTTTCATTTACACCGCGGATATTAGGACTATTACCATCATCATTATTATAATCCGATATGAACAATCTAAAGAAATCGGTTATGTTATTAGCATTAACAGCAACACCGCCGCGGTCAGTCAATTTTCCGTTCGGCGCTCCAGGAACCGAAGGCATTGAAATCGTAATTTTATCGTTGCCGTAATCTCTGCTATCATAAGAATTAGGATAAAGTCTTTCAAGTAACCAGTCAGGCAAATTTACTTTATCATTGTAGCTTTCAACATAAAAACTTCCGCTTGTTATTTCATATTGAATAAGCTCATCCTCTCCTACACAATTACCATCTTCATCGTGAGTATGGTATTTATATTTTTGTGACAAAACTACATTCTTAAATACGATTTTACCTTTAAACACACCGGCAAACTCAATTGTTCCATTGTATTTAGTTGTAGTAAAAGATGTGTCATTTTTGTAGTTTTCGGTTTCTACAATGCCGAGCGCTCCACCTAAAAACAAATTACCACTGTTTGAATAATCAAAAAATTTGTATGATGAACTATAATTTTCTGTTTCCGTTTCTGTATTTATGTTCCAAGTATAACTTTCATCATAATCACTGGATACTTCAACTCTTCCCGAAAATTCGCCATATTCTTTATAACTACTTTTGCCTTTGTATGTTTCTTTTCCATATTCGTCCGGTAAATCAGCTCTTGTGTCTTTTTCACTGCCGTAGGTCAAATAAATTCCCAATGCTTGTCCAAGTTCATAAATAAACTCGTCAAGTTTTAGTCCGGTTACCGATTTATTCGGCAAAGTATCAATCGCACCTTTTGCATCCGGGTCCTTCCCGAGTTCTCCACCTTTAACATTAAGAACATTTTCTTTCCCGCCATCTTTGCCATCATCACTACAAGCAAAGAAAAACACCACACTAAGCACAGCCAACAAGCTGATTAACCATTTTGAAACTCTCATAAACACTCCTTTATTTTATCAACATATTAGATAATATCCGTATTTCCAATTGTTACATAATTACAATAATATAATATATGGTAATTCATTATGGAGAAACAAATCTTCCCATCCATTCATTTTTCCGCCGAATTGCATCGGGAAGAAAAAACTCCAATATAAACAAAATTATAGCTGCAAGTAAAAACAATTGATATTGCTCGTGAAATTTAAGCCTTTTTGATGCACCGAAATCACTTTTTTCCATAGTCGAAATTTCTTTGAAAATTTCCTGAAAGTTCAAATCCACACCCACCGAAAAATATTTTCCGTTTGTTGCAAGCGCAATTTCTTCAAGCGTTTTAGGATTAAGTTTTGTCATAACAATATTGCCTGCTTTATCTTTTTTATACACCACTGAATTTCCGCTTCGCTGTTCGGGAATCGGTGAACCGGATTCACTTCCGACACCTATGGTATAAATTACTATTCCGTCTTGTGCTGCCAATTTTGCCGCTTTTATTGCATCACCCTGCATTTCTTCGCCGTCACTGATTATTATCATAACTTTTGAAGCATTATTCGGTGGAAATGATTTTCTAGCGAGTTCAATAGCACCTGCAATATCCGTACCTTGACTACTAATCCAATCGGTATTTACGGATTCCAAATACATTCTCGCCGCGCCATAATCCAAAGTCAGCGGCATTTGCGTGAAAGAAGTTCCCGCAAAAACAATCAAACCTACTCTATCACCCGAAAGCATATCAAAAAACTTACCTATTTCGTATTGTGCACGCTTAAGTCTATTTGGAACAATATCCTCAGCAAGCATACTTTTTGAAATATCGAGTGCAATAAAAATATCAATTCCCTTTCGTTCAACCATTTCGGTTTTCACACCAAAAAGCGGGCGGGCAAGTGCAAAAATCAAAAGTGAAAATGCCAAAAGAAAAATTGCAGCTTTAAGCGGTCTGAAATTAAATAATTCTTTAGGCAAAAGTTTTTCCAAAACAACTTTGTCGCCAAATTTTTTATAAAAAGAATTGCGTGCCGAAAACAGGAAAATATATAATAAGACAAAAACCGGCACCAGCAAATATGCCCACAAAAACTCAGGATTTGCAAATCTCATGGAATCCTCCTGAAACGAGTTCGAGCTAACACAAATTCAATTGTCAATAAAATAAATCCCCAAATCAAATACGGATAAAATTTTTCGTTCCACTCGGTGAAGATTTTGCTTTGTACGCTGCTTTTTTCCATAGCATCAATTTCTTCATAAATTCTTTGCAATTCTTCACTACTTGTCGCTCTAAAAAACTTTCCACCGGTAACTTCTGCTATTTGTTTCAAAGATTCTTCATCCAAATCCGATTGCATCATTCTGATTTCAGTACTGATTTTCCCCGTAAACGGATTTTGCACTCGAACCGGAAACGGCACTTCTCCCCTTTTTCCTATTCCAATAGTATAAATTCTTATGCCAAGCGCCGCACTTGCTTTTGCCGCCGCAATCGGCGAAATTTCACCGCGATTGTTTGCTCCGTCGGTAAGTAATATCATAACTTTGCTCTTACCCGTGCTTTCTTTCAAGCGGTTTGCAGCAGTAGCTATTGCCGTACCGATTGCCGTTCCTTGGTCATCAATCAAATCAAAACTTACATCACTGATAAACTGCCTAAGCAAATCATAATCAAGTGTAAGCGGTGCTTTCGTGTATGCTCGCCCTGCAAAAACCACAAGTCCGATTCTGTCACTTGTTCTTTTATCAATAAAATCAATCATTTTCGCTTTTGCAACTTCCAAGCGGTTTTTCGGTTTAAAATCAAGTGCTTCCATACTTCCCGAAATATCCATTACAAACATTATATCTACGCCTTCGGTCGTTATTTCTTCAAAAGAAGTCCCCTGTTGCGGACGAGCCAAAGCAATTATTAAAAGCGAAAGCCCTGCAACTTTCAGCACTATTAAAATGTGTCTTGCCCAAACGGCAAAACTCGGTTTCATCGCTTTGAATGTCGAAATATCGGAAAACTTAAGCGCCGATTTGTTTATTCTTTCCCGTAAAACATAAAACACAATAACAGGAATAAGTAAAATTAAAAGATAAAATGCTTCGGGAGAATAAAATTTCATGCTTTTTCACTCACTTCTATCGGTCTGGTTATTTTTACAAATTCTTCAACGCTTTTTCTTAATTCACGCAAAATTTCGATGCTCGGTGTTAAATCGGCAAATTTTACAGGGTCGGTTTCATTAATAAATTTCTCAAGCAGTATTTTATTTTCACGGCTTAAATCACTTTTTCGTGTCCATTGTTTAAATTCTGTCGAAGTTGCCTCTTCAATCGGTGCCTCAAATCTTCTCGAAACAAACCTTTTAAGAATTAGCGAAAGAGAAAACACAAATTGTTTATATTCGCCTTTGCCTATCAAATTTTCATTATCAAGCTCAATTAATGCCGCCATCGCTTCTTCAAAAGGCGGAACAGGTGGTTTTTCTTCAAATTTCTTTTGCAGTAACTTTTTAATAAGTAAAATTAGCAAAACTATAACAATTACTAAAATTAACAAAATTATCACAGCTTCTCGAAGCGGAATTTTTCCTGCCTTCATTGGGTTTGGTAATCCATACGTTTGAATTTTCTTAAGTTGATTTGTATCCAATTTTTCAAATATCGACGGAACTCTGACAACAATCGGCTCGGTTATCAGCGTATCAATTGTGCTGTCGGCACGAAAAACGGCAAAACTTATCGGGTGAAATCCCGATGGGAACCGGCTGTAATATCCGGCTCTCAAACTACCCCGTCCCT
>Ga0209737_10002849_pt1 | contig 12072 bp, 12 predicted proteins | sample TergutCu122P3_FD_187284 | JGI IMG/M metagenome (GOLD analysis project Ga0209737, IMG submission 187284) | Cubitermes ugandensis P3 segment gut microbial communities from Kakamega Forest, Kenya - Cu122 P3 (SPAdes) (version 2) | ecosystem: Host-associated > Arthropoda: Insects > Digestive system... | reverse complement strand
AGCGTCTGCTGCGCGGCTGGCAGGGACGCAAACCCGCGCTGTGCGTCATAGGCCTGTTTGCGCTGTGTGTGTTTTCCATTGTGGTGGTAAATATGTTTTTGCCGACGCACCATGCGTTTTTACCCCCCAATTCTCCACAATAACGCATGGAAAGGCATATTCACCTCGTAGGACTCAACCACCGCAGCGCAGCCGTGGACGTTCGGGAGCGCTATGCGCTCACAAGGCACTGCAGCCCGGATTGCTGGGCCATCCCCCGTGAGGCGGGCGTTGAGGAGTCGCTCATACTTTCCACCTGCAACCGGGTGGAAGTGCTGGCGGTGGGCCGGGGGAAAAATTTTGCTCAACATGTCCTGGCAAGCTGGGCCGCAGCGTGCGGACAGCAGGCCATCGAACTGGACAGCTATATTTACAGACACCAGGACGAAGATGCCGTGCGCCACCTGTTTACCGTGGCCTCCAGCCTGGATTCGCTGGTGCTTGGCGAGCCGCAGATACTGGGCCAGCTGAAGGAAGCATATCGCCAGGCCGCTGAAGGCAGTAAAACCGGTCCTATCCTAAACCGTCTGCTCCATAAATCCTTTTCCGTAGCCAAACGGGTGCGTACGGAAACCGCTGTAGCGTGCAGCGCGGTATCCATCAGCTATGCGGCAGTGGAACTCGCCAAGCGCATTTTTGGCGATATGTCCGCCTATACCGCCATGCTCGTAGGCGCAGGCGAAATGGCGGAGCTGGCTGCCGTACATCTATTGCAGGCGGGCATTCAGCGCATTTTTATCGCCAACCGCACCTACGAACACGCCGTGGAACTGGCCCGCCAGTTCCACGGAAAAGCTGTCGCCTTCGACAGCCTGTTCGACAGCCTGGTGGAAACGGACATCATAATCACCTCTACCGGCGCGCCGGAAGCCATCATCCATGCCAAAGACATCAAGGAGGTGCTGAAAAGGCGCAAGCACCGCCCCATGTTTTTCATCGACATCGCCGTGCCGCGCGATGTGGCGCCGGACGTGAACAGCCTGGACAACGTCTATCTTTACGACATTGACGATTTGAAGGAGGTGGTGGAGGAAAACCTTGCCAACCGCCGCGACGAGGCCGCCAAGGCACATCATATAGTGAACGAGGAAGTCGACGCTTTCATGCGTTGGATGGAGCAGTTGCACACGCAGCCGACCATTGTTGAACTCATCCGACGCGGCGAACGGATTGCTGAGGAGGAACTCAGCCGCACCGTGCGCCGCCTCGGCCCTGTGGACGGCGACACCCTTGACGCCTTGCGCGCGATGGCTTCCGCCATGGCTCGCAAGTTCAACCATGACCCCATCCATTTTTTGAAAAACGGAGGCATGGAAGGCGAAGTCCCGCTGGAGCGCATCCACCTCGCGCGGCGCATGTTCCGGCTTGACGGCGATCCAGAGACGCCGCCTTCCCGGCGGTGCACGCATAAAGGATAGCCATGCGCAGCTACTACATCGACGAATTTGTGCCCGGCGAACTGGAACGCCTTGCCGAACGCCTGGACAAGATGGAGATCGGTGCGGGCATGGAAGACCTGTATTGGCTGCCCGTGCCCAACGACCTGCTGACTCCCATCCAGAAACAACACGCAGGCGAATGCGGTCCCTACGTTCTGGCCCTGGAAATTCTGGACGAGGCTCTGCGCCTGGAACTGCTCGTGCGCGCGCGCAACAGGCTGCGCTGCGACTGCGTGGCGTATGCTGAACGCAAGCTCGTCAATCATATGATTGGCTATCTGCATGATCTGCTGGAAGGCTTGAAAATTACCTGCTGAGCATGCGCCGACAGACACCGGGCACGTACAGGCATAAAGGCTATCCAAGGGAATTTGTCCCTTTGCCGCCGGAGAAAGATTATGCCCCTCAAGCTCCAGGACCTTAGCCCTGTTGACGCCAAACTTTGTCTGGGCGTGGAACGCTTCATCACCAGGGAACTCAGCCTCGTCCTCGCGAACCAGCGTTTACTGCTGGCCGTTTCCGGCGGGGCGGACTCCATGGCTTTGCTGCATATCCTGCATGTATTACAGCCACGTTTGTTGGCGGAATTCCATGTGATGGCCCTGGATCACGCGTTGCGCCCCCACAGTGCGGCGGAAGCCGAAGGTGTGGGGAAGCGCTGCGACGATCTGGGTGTCGGCTGTACAATACGCAGGCTGGCTGTCGCGGAATACGCCGCAGAGCACGGGCTTGGCCTGGAGGAAGCTGGACGCTCCCTGCGCTACGCCGCACTGGAAGAAGAACGTGAACGCCTCGGCGCGGCATGGATTGTGACCGGCCACCAGCTTGAAGACCTCGGAGAAGATGTGCTGCTGCGCCTGCTGCGTGGTACGGGCTGGCCCGGACTTGGCGGCATGCCCGCCGTGGACGTGCGCAGACGCCTGCTGCGCCCGCTTTTGCTCACTTCCGCCCGTGCATTGAGAGATTTTTTGCTGCGCTGCGCCCTTGACTGGTTCGAGGACGCAAGCAACAACGACAGGTATTTCCGCCGCAATCGCATACGCCATGCAATATGGCCGCTGCTGCTTGAGGAAAACCCGCGCCTTGCGGAACATATCGCGCACTTGTGGCGTATCGCCCGTATGGATGAAAAATATTGGGATGCGCAACTTGCCTCCATGCTGCCGGCAGGCCAAAGCGAGATCACCCTGGCAAACGCAGTGCTGAACGAGCTGGAACAAGCCGCGCGCCTGCGTCTCTATATGCGCGCCATCTCGCATTTGAGCCGCGAACACGGCAAGGGGCAAGGCCGGGCGCAAACCCTGTTCGCCCTTGATGCTGCCTGGAGCGAAAGACGGGGCAACACGCGCTTTCGGTTTCCCGGCGGGATCAAGGCTGAAGTGCGTCAGGGCAACGTAATGTTTTTTGTGGAAGAAGGGCGATAGTCTCTCGGCTTGCCGTGACGCATCCGAAGCCGGCTCAATTCCAACTCTGCCGCAAGAGCGCAAAGCTGGCGATGCCAAAAAACGTCATGGCAAGCGAGCCGAAAAGGTGCAGCGCAGCGGCGCTCGCAGCCATAACAAAGCGCCCCTGCTGCAAAAGGGCGACCACTTCGGCGGAGAATGTAGAAAACGTTGTCAGCGCGCCAAGGAAGCCTGTGGCCACAAACAGCCGCAACTCCGGCGCTACCGAGGGATAAAAGGCGCAGAGCCCCACAAACAGGCCGATGCAGTATCCGCCGATCAGGTTTGCCGCCAAGGTTCCCATGGGAATGGGCGGGAAAAAGGAGTCAAGGGCCAAGCCGAGCAGCCAGCGGGATACGGCTCCGGCGGAAGCCCCGAGACTGATGGCGAGAATGGATGTGAGCATGGGGGGCGAGCCTTTAGGATGCGTCGTGCGCGGTGTTGACAGCCTGACGGCAGGTGGAGCAAACGCCGTAGAGATAGAGGCGGTGGCGCGTTGGCGTAAAATCGTGCTGCCTGGCGAGTTCTTCCTGCAGATGTTCGATTTCCGCGCTGAAGAATTCTATAGTCCGGCCGCAGAGTTCGCAAATGAGGTGGTCATGGTGTTCTTCGGCATCCAGGCGGCGTTCGAAACGGGCCATGCCGTCTCCAAAATGCATTTCACGGGCCAGGCCCGCATCGTACAGCAATTTGAGGGTACGGTACACGGTGGCCTGGCTGATGGAAGGATCCCGCTTGCGGGCCGCGCTCAATAGATCCTCGGCAGCGCAATGCCCTTCAAATTCCAGAAAGGCCAGCAAAATATGCTGCCGCTGCTGGGTATTCTTGTAACCCTTTTGCAACAGGTAATGCTTAAAGATGCTCAGAGAATCCTGCATGGGGGCTCCCGTCCGCCGTTGTGTTCACAAGCAGAACATGTTCAATACTCACCTGCTCTAGCACAGGCCTGATCATGCCGCAAGCCGCTAAGGATCCGCGTAGTGCCTCGGTTTGAACAACCAGGCGGGCTCTCGCTTTCCCCGAAATTTTCGGTTATATCATCATAACCGCAACAATCCCACAACATATGAGAGAAATGCCCATGTCAGCTATCGGCCAATTACTTGACTCCATAGCGCTCCCCAATGTGGCGCCGGTGCGGCAGCGTTTTGAACGGCCGCGGCTTGCAGATATCGAAGGCGAAATAGCGCGCCAGATCGCCGCTGGCGGCTGTTTTTCCTCTCTGAAAAAGGGGCAAAGCGTGGCCCTTACCGCAGGCAGCAGGGGGATAAGCAACATGCCTCTCATCCTGCGTACGCTCGTGCGGGAACTCAGGAAGATTGGCTGCGAACCCTTTGTATTCCCCGCCATGGGCAGCCATGGAGGGGCGACTGCCCAGGGACAGCTCGAAATGCTGCAAGGTTTGGGCATTGATGAAAAAAGCGTGGAAGCGCCCATTCGCTCCAGCATGGAAGCCGTGCAAATCGGCGAAACGGACGGCGGCCTGCCGGTGTACGTAGACGCGCACGCCAACAAGGCGGACGTCATCATTGTCGTTAACCGCATCAAACCCCATGTGGCTTTCAGCGGGCCTTACGAAAGCGGACTCATGAAAATGATCGCCGTTGGCGTCAGCAAGCAACTCGGGGCGGATTTTTGCCACCGTATGGGCTTCGGTTGCATGGCGGATAATATTCCGGCCATCGCCAAGGTGGCTATTGCCAGGAAGAACATCATCTGTGCCGTGGGCATTCTTGAAAACGCCTTTCATGAAACAGCGCGCATAGAGATTATGCGAGGCACGGATATAGAACGACGCGAGCCGGAGTTGCTCAAGGCAGCGGCTTTGCTTGCCCCCCGGCTTTTCTTTGACCAATTGGATGTGCTGGTTCTTGATGAAATAGGCAAGGATATTGCGGGGACAGGTTTCGATACCAGCGTTGTGGGGCGGTATCATACCCCGTTCCGTACCGGCGGACCGCATATTACGCGCATACTGACCCTGGACCTTACCGAGGGCTCCCACGGCAACGCCAACGGCATAGGCATTTTGGATTTCACGACCAAGCGTTTGTATGAGAAATTCCGTCCGGAACATACCTATCCCAATGCCCTGACCTCCACCGTGCCACTCAGCGTGAAAATGCCCATGGTGCTGCAGAATGACCGTCAAGCTATCCAGGCTGCGGTAAAAACGTGCAATCTGGAGGATCGCGACGCCGTGCGCCTGGTCCGCATCAAAAACACGGTGGCGCTCGAAAATATCTGGGTTTCCACCGCGTTGGTACCCTATTGCGAACAACACCCCAATCTGGAACTGCTCGGTCCCGCTGTACCCTTTGCCTTTAAAAAGGACGGCAGTCTGCTATAATTGCAAAGTACACCATCAGGAAGTGTTATGAAAAACAGTCCCATCCTCGGCCTTACTGTGGGCGATCCCTCAGGCATCGGTCCGGAAATCGTCTGCACCGCGACCAGAAAAATCGAAGGAACGCGCGACTGCCGTTGCATAATATACGCTGATGAGCGCGTTATCCGCCAATCTATGCCCTGCGTGCATGAAACGCGTGAACTGAACAGGATAACGGACGCGGCGGACTATACGCCCGGCAAGATCAACTATGTGGAAGTCGGTTCCATCGTGCAGGATTATGACTTTAGCAAGGTGCAAGGGCATTGCGGCAAGGCGGCGTATGATTATGTAGAGCGCGCCATCCTGGATGCCTTGGCCGGCAAGCTTGACGCTGTGGTCACAGGCCCGTTGAACAAGTCGGCGCTCAATCTTGGCGGCAAGCATTTCGCTGGCCATACTGAAATTTTCGCGCACCTGACCAACTCCAAAGAGTACGCTATGCTGCTTACCGGCGGGGCCTTGCGCGTCATCCATGTGTCCACGCACTGTTCCCTGCGCGAAGCGTGCGACCGGGCGAAAAAAGCGCGCATACTCAAGGTGATTGATTTGGCGAACGAGGCCGCGCAGGCGCTTGCCGGCGTGGATACGCCGCGTATCGCCGTGGCTGGGCTCAACCCCCATAGCGGCGAGGGCGGACTTTTCGGCCGGGAAGAGATAGATGAGATAATCCCCGCGATAGAGGAAGCCCGGGCGCGCGGCATGGACGTTACCGGGCCCGTGCCGCCAGATATCGTCTATATGAAAGCACATAGCGGCATGTTCGACATCGTGGTCGCCATGTACCATGACCAGGGCCATATTCCGTTAAAAATCGTGGATTTCATGGGGGGCGTAAATATCACGGTTGGCCTGCCTGTCATCCGCACCTCTGTAGATCACGGCACGGCCTTCGGCCGGGCGGGACAGGGCCGGGCGGACGACTCCAGCCTGATTGCGGCGATTGATGCAGCTATTTTGCTCGCAAAGCGCAAAGCATAGCTCCCTAATTTTCAGGAAATTGCATGCCCGATCTGGTACAGGATATATGCGGCGCGGTCCTGGCTGGACGCGCGCTTTCTGCAGAAGAGGCTCTGAGCCTCATCCCCCTGTTTTCTTCACGGCTCGCAACGATTATTGCCGCAGCCGGACTCGCTTCCAGGCCGGAACGCTTTACTTGCGGCATCATCAACGCCAAGTCCGGCCGCTGTATCGAGGACTGCGCGTTCTGCGCCCAATCACGCTCCCACAGGACCACTGCTCCGATCTACCCTCTGATCGCGAAGGAGTTGCTGCTTCAACGAGCCCACGAACTGGCTGGCTACGGCATCAGGCGTATGGGCATCGTTATCGCCGGCACAGGTCCGGGTGATGAGGATTTTGAACGTATCTGCGAGGCCGCCTGCCGCATTCGGCAGGAGGTGAACATTGAACTGTGCGCTTCCCTGGGAATGCTTACGCAGGCACAGGCCGAAAAACTCAAGACGGCCGGTTTCAGCAGCTATCATCACAATCTTGAAACAGCGCGCAGTTTTTATCCGTCCATTTGCAGCACGCAAGACTACCAGACGCGCTGCGATACCGTGCTCCGGGCCAGGGATGCAGGCTTGCGCGTCTGCTCCGGCGGACTGTTCGGCCTCGGAGAAAGCTGGGCTCAGCGCATCGAACTAGCGCAAACCCTGCAAGAACTGCGGGTAGATTCCATTCCAGTCAATTTTCTCATGCCTATCCCGGGAACGCCCCTGGAATCGGCCCGCCCGCTAAACGCTTCCGAGGGCCTGGGCATTGTAGCCCTGCTGTGCCTGATGCACCCGCAACGGGATATCGTCCTCTGCGGCGGCAGGGCAAGCACGCTTGGCGCATGGGACCGCCTCGCCCTGTTTTCCTGCGCCAACGGCATGATGATCGGCGATTACCTGACCGAAAAAGGCAGCCCGTTTGAACGGGATCTGGCCCTGGTCCGCGATTTGGTCGAGCTGGATAGAGGGCCTCCGCGCTTACCGGCAATCCGCTTTGGAGCTATGTCGGCATGACCGTATCCGACGTCGTAACCCTGGACGGGTGGAATAGAGGGTAACTGAAGCAATACAGGCGCGGAGCCGTCCTTACGGTCGGCTCCATGCAAAAGCGATATATGCGATACGTTTTAGGCGCTAGCCAAGGTTTTTCCCAGTTCAAACGCCCGCGCGCATTCGCGTGGGAAAATCTCTTCGTGATGAAGCTGTTTTTTTACGGCATCAAGTCCGGGGCAGAAGTACTTGGACGAGTCGACAAAAAGCCGGGCATTGTCGTAGATGAAGACTTCGCAGGGACCTATAACCCGATTCATGAAATACCGCCCGCGCTCGAACAACGTGTCATAGCCCAGTTTTTCGTAATCCGTTGCCGGCCTGCCCGCAGTATAGAAAAGGGCCGTGGGTATGCGGCGGGGGAAAAGGGTGGGGGGAGCCTTGGCATAGACGTGGTAAGGGTAGATGAGCCGTTCCATGAATGCGCGGCAGACGCCTGTTTCCGTACCCAGATAGACGGGTGAGCCCAGTAGCAGCACATCCGCTTCCGTTACCTGCTCCAGCAGGGGGGTAAGCGCATCGTCTACGGCGCAACGGCCGTAACTTTTGCCCCCCAACAACTTGCAGGAAAAGCAGCTTATACAGCCTTTAAAACTGTAATCATACAAATGAACCATTTCGGTTTGCGCACCCGCAGCAGCGGCTCCTTCCAGGGCATTACGCAATAGCATCGCGGTATTGCCGTCTTTACGGGGACTGGCATTAAATGCTATGGCCTTCATACACTCGCTCCTTCGGCGCTTAATATACTCATCTCCTGGCAGGGAACAACCTGATGCGGCGCACACGCGGCCGACACACGCTCATTCAAACTTATTACGCGGCTCCTGTAAAGGACTCTATGGGGCTTTTGCATGAAATTCACCCTGCATGAAATCCACCCTGGACGTCTCGGGCGCCTAAATGTAAAATTGCTGCCCTCAGCCAAGCCAAGCTTGGCAGACTGAGCGTATATGGAGCTTATGAACATTTTTTTTGCCATGTATACGGACAGCAGTGATGCCGCATAGCGTTTTTTTCCCGACACTGCCCTCCCCGCGCCGAGCCATGATGCAAAACGCCTCGCTTGTTTGCGCCTTTCTGGCCTGCCTGCTATTGCCTTTTGACACTATCCCCGTGGATAACATCCTGGTGCCGCGCGCCTCTGTCTATCCCATTCTGATCGGCACGGCGCTTTGGGCGGCAAGCGGCGGCTTCGCCGGACTGTGGCGCGAGCAACGGAACTTTGTCTGCCTTGTCGGTCTGCATTGCTTTTGGATGCTGGCCGCGACCCTGAACGGCCTTTACGAACTACGCGCCGAACCAGGGCTCCTCTTCCCCCTGGCGCGCTGCCTGGCTGATCTTGTAAGCTTCTGGGCGGCACCACTCTGGTTCGCCTCCCTGCTCGGACAGCATGAAAAGCCCTTTAACTTCGTTCAATGGGCGCTGTTGGCCATGTTTGCCTTGCTGGCGCTCTACGCCGTGGCGGATATGCTCCATATCGCGGGTTGGCAAAAAGCCACGGATTTTTTACGCGCCACCTCGCCCCTGTTTCGTAAGGTAGCAACATCCGATGGCTGGTGGCCCCCACTCATATGGGGAGATCACCGCCTTCGATCCCTGTGCGGCAGCCCAGCTTTCCTGGCGCAACTGCTGTGTATTCTGCTGCCGCTGCTCTGGCTGCACATGCGCCGCGCGCCTTTGCCCGGCGCGCTGCTTCTGGGCGTGGCTCTGCTTATGATTATGCTGACAAAAAGCATGACCGGCTTTATTGCCTTGGCCGGACTTGCCGTATGCGGCGTGTGCCTGTCGCGGGAGATAAGCCTGCGTAGACGCGTTGCGTTCATGGCGCTTCTTGTCCTGCTTGCCCCCCTGTTGCCGCTGCTTGTCTATGGCCAGATAGCGGTAGAAAAATTCACGCAGGCCACCGGCAGGGAACGATCCGTCGTCATGCTGTCGGAGTTGGGCATCATGGCCAAGCATCCGCTGTTTGGACAAGGCTACAGGCTCAGCGGACGAGGCATGGAGGAACAGCTCGCCAAACTTCCCTTTACCATGGGAACGGAAGGACATATGTGGATCGCGGCGCAAAGGGAACGCGGCCCGCTAAAAAATGCCTACCCCGCGCTGAACGCCTATTCCCGCATGGGCGCGGAAGCGGGTGTTCTTGGCCTGCTGTCCTTTCTGGCCGTTTTCGCCTGGCCCGTATGGCGCGCGCTGCGAAAAGACAGGCGAAACCCCGAGGAACAGACGCTCTGCCTCATGTTGCTGGCGGCAGCAGCCTTCTGGATAGGTGAGGACAGCCACAGCAGCTTTGCCCCTTACCTGATTCTGGGAGCGCTCAACGCGCTGGACGCCAAAACACGCGGGCAAAAACCGGGGATCACGACATAAAACTTCGGCTCAGAACATATTTTCAGTTTGGCGGTGTTTGATCAATGCCAAAGCACGCTTGGCCAACTGAGTGACTTCAGGTTTGGAAATCTGATCATCCGCTCCAACAGCTTCGCCCTTATGGCGCAGTTTGTCCGTAATCAGCGAGGAAAAAAGCAGCACAGGCATATTCTTCATCGCCGGATCGTCTTTTATGCGTTTGGTGAGACTGTGGCCGTCCATGATCGGCATTTCAATGTCCGAAACCATCACCTGCACATAATCGGTGACCTTGCACTTTTCTTCTTCGGCCCTGGCCTTCAGCGCAAGCAGGCGTTCCCAGGCCTCTTTCCCGTTAATCACTACTTCCACGTCAAAATTGGCCTTTTCCAGCAAATCCTTGAGCATTTCGCGGACCAGCGCAGAATCGTCGGCCACCAGCGCACGGTAGCGAGTGGAGCGATCATAGGCCTCGCCCAAATCGTCAAGACGCAGTCCCAACGCCGGGTTGAGGTTGGAGACAACCCGCTCAAGATCCAACAGAAAGACGATGCGTCCTTCCAGCTTGACCACGCCGATGACAGTATCTCTGGACGCTTTGGCCACATACGGATTTGGCGGTTCCACCTCTTCCCAGCTGATACGGTGGATACGGTTGACGCCGGAAACCATAAATGCCGTGGTGACAGCGTTAAATTCCGTCACGATGGTCTTGGGCTCGTGGCTTTGCACCGTCTTTTTTTCCAGCCATAAAGCCAGATCAACCAAGGGAATAATCTTGGAACGCAGATTGAAAGCGCCACGCACGGCTGCGTGCTGCACTTCGGGCAATTCCGTCACTTTGGGCATGCGAATAATTTCCAGAACCTTCGCAACGTTTACGCCATAGTGCCCCCTGTATGGCGCGGCATCGGGACCGTTTTCTTCATCCAGATAGAACTCAACGATTTCGAGCTCGTTGGTCCCGGCTTCCAGTAGGATGTTGGTCATATTTAATGACATGCTGCCTCCACGTGAAGCTTGCTGCATTTTCAGGGTGCCTTAGCCGGCAACGCGCATTGCGGGAATACTGCGCTACCATCCTGTTGGCGGAATCTCTTCAATAACAAGCAACTCAAGCGTAAAATGCTACAGTTGGTTACAGAGTCTCTAAGAAAAATTCCACAGCGTCAATAAGACTTTTCGGCGTGGATGCGCCGGCCGTTAGGCCTATCAAGTTTTTTTTCCTGAAAAAAGCCGGGTCAAGTTCTTGTTCACTTTCCACATGCAACGCAGGAATGCCCGTGCCGGCGGCAAGCTCCACCAGACGGCGGGTATTGCCGCTTTCACGCCCACCTACCACTACCATACAGTCCACTCTGGCGGCAATCTTCAGGGCCTCGCTCTGACGTTGCTCCGTGGCGTCGCAGATGGTATGCAAGGCTGGCACGGAGTTGCCCAGGCGCTGTTCCAAACAGGTCAGAATCGCAGTAAACTGCCTGATATTCTGCGTAGTTTGCGCAGCCAGCACGTAGTGTTCCACAGGATCAAGCAACAGGGTTTTGCATTCGTCAAACGAAGCGAATACATGGTGCTCAGCGTTGGCGTACGAAAGCAAACCCCGCACTTCCGGATGATCCTCCTCCCCAAAAAGCAACAGGCGCTGCCCCTGCCGGGTGGCGCGATCAATGGCAAGCTGTGCCGCCTTGACCCTCGGGCAGGTGGCGTCCACAAGCTGCGCGCCGCTTTCAAGCAGCAGGGCTTCCTCTGCCCTGGGAATACCATGGGCGCGGATAATCACGCACTCTCCGCGCTTGGCCTCGCCAGCCCTTGTAAGCTGACGAACGCCCCTGCTTGCGTACTTGGCCAACACCTGTGGATTGTGGATAATGGGTCCAAGGGTGGCAATCGGCTCCCGGTGTTCTTCCAGCGCTCTGTCCAGACGCCTCAGGGCCAGGCTTACGCCCATACAGAAACCTGCGGTGTTCGCACGCAGCACTTTCATATATGTCCTTCAAAAAAAAACTCTATAGCATCTTCAAACTGTTCCCAGCTTTTACAGGCACATAACGCTTGGCGCAAGAGGCGTACGCCGGGTAGATGACTGACGTATCGCGGCACAAAGCTGCGCATTTGCAGCAACGCGCCTGTTTCCCCGCGTCTGCCATATTCACGGGCCAGTTCGGCGTGTCGCCTGATGCGTCCCCGCAGCGCCTGCGGATTGGGAAGGACCGGTACACATCCGGCCAGCAAGGTTCTGTGCGCATTAAAAATCGCAGGATTGCGCAGCGCGCCCCTGGCGTACATGACACAGCTTGGCCCGCCCCCGGCCAGACAGCGCACGCCGTCTTCGGCTTTCATCAGGTCGCCGCTGGCTAACCGCC
>Ga0209737_10002848_pt1 | contig 12072 bp, 5 predicted proteins | sample TergutCu122P3_FD_187284 | JGI IMG/M metagenome (GOLD analysis project Ga0209737, IMG submission 187284) | Cubitermes ugandensis P3 segment gut microbial communities from Kakamega Forest, Kenya - Cu122 P3 (SPAdes) (version 2) | ecosystem: Host-associated > Arthropoda: Insects > Digestive system >... | reverse complement strand
CCTTTTGAAGTACAGATAACGTGCACCTAACGTATAACGCGCACATAACTTTTGTGACATTGTGTATGTATTTGTGCACAGATCATCTAGTGATCTGTGGTCAACTGGAGAACTGTACCTTGACTTAATAATGCAACGGAATGGATAGAACAAATAAGCTTCAATTGAAAGTTATGTTTAATACATAATACCATATTTTCCGATACCTTTTTTTGTACAGATAACGCGGGCGTTATCGGTCGGAAATCTTTCTAACGTATACCGCACATGTTCATTTTTTATGATTTCGGATCCTTTTTGTATAGATAACGCGCGCGTTATAGGCCGAAAAATACGGTACTACATTTTTTATTGTCAGTGGCAAAGTGTAGAAGCTTCTTTCCTCAGAATTTAACATAAATTTATTTGCTGTCAACCATTTATTCTTCTCAGCAATAGGCATCAGTAACGCAATTTTGAAAGTGGACATTTTAAGGTATTGTATAATGATACTGTATCATCAGCAACAAGCGTGGGTTTGGACTATGAATTCACAGTTGGAAGTATATCATGTATTTTTGTGAGAAAAGATATCTAACAAACACTTGTCTGCCCATCTTACCAATTAACAGACAGTGCCTGAATCTTCAAACATAACATTAGATTCATTGATCTCGCAACTACACCGATACAGACAGGGAGAAACAGACTTCTCAGGTACACTGTAGCTAATAGCCTAATTATAATTTTTGTAATGGGTTCTTGAAAAGTAAAATGTGTTGTTTACTACTTTTATTCTAATGGTAAAGGATGGAAGTGTTTTTGAATATTCAGCATGAGCTTTGATGTACTTGAAAAGTCTGTCTTTATGTGTGTAACACCTGGAAAACTTGTGAAAGTGGGTTAAAAACTAATACATATAGTGGACATATGCACATGAAGACTTACGTTCATTTGTGTGCATATCTTGAAGGGAATTCCCTAAATATTTATTGGAGTAAGGAATGTTTTCAACAATTATGGAAAAAAATAAACACATTTTATATCCAACACACTTTTCCATAATAGCTTTAAAGATAATTAAACAAAAAAAAATTGTTGTGGGTACGCTTCCTAAACGGGTCATGAGTACCTCTCATCTACACCCTTAGAAAGTGGGGGAGACTTTCACACAATGGTAAGTTGCCTGTAGCCATTTGTAGGGCCCTAGCACATTATGTTGGTACTTAAGTACTGCTTTTAACTGCACCTGAACTGCATCCAAAATCCCCAGCAGCCCTTGTGGACTCCTAATGGTATCAGTGAAACTTGAGCTACTCCTTTTTATATGTATCATTCATCTCATTGGTATCCAGTTATGGCCTTTTTAGGGCCACAACTACTCTTTCCATTTATTTTATTAGACATTATTACTTTTATTTATATTATTAATTGTGATATTTGTATAGTTCATATATGGTATTTTGATTTGAACCTTGGCATCCCAGCCCATTCTTTCAGACCTCATTTCATTTATATTATAAGAATCCTGTTATGGTTCCTTTCAGGGAGACATCACTTTTCATTACATTGTTAGAATTTATTAGTTGTGTTTCTTGCTGCTGTTTGTTTTTTGTATTATTGTTTCATTGTTTTTTCAAATATTTTTGTTCTTTATTTATTGCCAGTGTAATTTTCTTCTAGTGTTCTTTATTTAATTAAAATTTAAACCTATTTCACCATACCAGCTCATACATCAAGTCCCCATCCTGTGCATATCACTACCACCTCAATTGGCTCACTACCCACATTGCCCTTTTGCTACCCTCAGGACCAGTAATTTATAATACACCATGAAGATAAAAGGTTCTATGGTCCTTTGAACATTGAAAACTGTTTATCCAGTAACACAGCATTGCATTGCAAATGACTTTTATCCTCAAGAACACTACTATGAGAACCTCAAATCTAGCTAAAAAAAATTCTTGGTTGTATTTGTACTATGTTGAAATAAGATTGATTTCTTTCTTTTAATGTTGTGCTGTATACATTGTGACTCTGAAGCATGTTAATCTTTTGGTGCTGAAGGACAACTGTAATCATAGCACAGTGTATTGCTAAGGAAGCTGAGCAGTGACTATGGTCATGCAAAGTGGTGGGTGGGCAATTTATATTGTGGTCAGTTGCAGAGTACAGTGGGCTAAGGGTCTGCACAATTTGGGTGTATGTAGATACATAATTTTCTTTCAATATGCAGAAGACCTGAACATTGTAGTCCTATACTTATACTTATTTTTTTTCTTAAATCACAGCTGTTAACATAGTAAACAAACAAGAGTATATATGCAAGAATTGTGCTATGCATACATTTTTAATGGTATATTACACAGGAAACAACATTAATGTATGGTAATAGTTTTTGTAATGTTACATAAAAACATGTGGTTTCCAGATCATTCAGTGTTCTCTGTGCCAGAGATAGGGAACCGTTTGTTGAATAGCTGTACACTTTTACTGAGAAACCAAGCATATGATGACCAATTAGTGAGGCAAGAAACAGTGTAATATGTTGTCCAAAACTGAGTTTGATTGTGGAGTTTTGTAAAAAGTAAACAATTTTATTATTTCAGTGCAGTTTATTTTAAGAGAAACCCCAGTGAATTATGATCACTTTTGATAAATTCTTGTTTTTGGTAAAATGTAGTGACATAATAAACAGTCTAAGCAGTTTCATTGTTATAGTAGCTTATTTGTGCTTTGACTAGTTAAGAATACGTTGGTAAGCGTTTGTCAGCATTGTCCTTTAGTTTTACTGATGTAGAATATGAGTGTGTATATCAAGGGTGTTGAAAGATGGGATGATGTTGATTCACGCTGTCTCTGCTGGTATAAATCTGTCAAATAATCACCACTTAGAAATTGCATTGCCTTTAGGAAAGCAACTGAAAATCATAATAAGTGTACTTTGCACAGTTGTTAATTGATAACTCTATGACAAGTGTTGCACAATTTTTAAAGCATGTATGTGTATTTAGTTTATTTATATTAGAATTGGTGTTTCTCTCAGGCATGTAAATGACTTTCCAGAACTAGGTAGGTGCTCCAGTTCAGAATCAGGAAGACAGTCAAAAACCCAGGGAAATGTCCAGTGCATATTTTAAAAGACATTACTCCTGGACAGGTTCAAGAATTTTTCCTGTATGTATTGTTCTTAACACATTCACTGCCATAGTCAACCTTAGTCGATTTAATAATACATGCTTAAAATCGCCAGCGTCGACCTTAGTTGATCTAATTTTTCAATCGTGCTCTCTCTGCTCTTTCAGCTTAAATCAGTTACGTGACCTGTCATTATAGGCGGTAAACTTATACAGCAGCTTCAGTATTTCTAGCTGATGTTATCTTTATCCCTTTTTTAGTTTATTATGCTTACATTGCGATATAATGAACCCGTGTTTATCCTTATGCTCAGAGGGAGAGTGGGCTGTCTCTGGCTGCAGTCTATAGAGAATCTTTTATACGTGAAGTCGTGTATGTGTGATAGTTTATACTTCTCAGTGCAACATGGCATCTAGGAAAAGAAAAACAATTGGATTTAGAACTGAAGAAGAATTAGCTGATGCGGTGAATGAAATTGTAAATGACAGTGATTCAGATACAGAAGGCTGCTACACACGATGTCACACGCTGAAACATTACTGCCACACACGATATCACACGCTGAAACATTACTGAAGGTATGTTCTAAATTTCAAGTCTTTATCTCATATAGTTTTCATGTAATTATTTTTTTACTGAAATTATTAAAGAAGGGGCTGTGGACCCTTTAAATGGCTGGCATTTTAATGCCCCTGGGTATTTAAATAGCTCGCAGCGAATGTGTTAAGAATGACAGTGTATGATGTCTTGACACACTGGAAATGAGTTCACCCTAGAACAGGCCATGAAGACCCAGAAGGGGAGTGGAGGTATAGCTCTACTCTTTCTTTAACCTTGGCGCTAGATGGGGATGGGTGGTCAATCCCATGCCTGGGCTGCTTTACCTGTGGGAAAGAAACCTGGTACCCATTGTACAGGAAGCCAGGTGGGCCCCAGGGCAGGTCTGCACAGGTGTGGAAAATCTTGCTCCTGCTGGGATTCAATCCCCAGACCGGTCAGCCCATAGTGAGTTGCTATACCAACTATACTATCCCAGCCCACACACAGTGGCAAGAGCTTTATTAAAGAAAGTGCTCCAGAGCTAAGTAGAGGGCATCTACCCACATTAGTGCCCATTTCCAGCCCTGGTTTTGTTTCTGAAATAGTGATGGACGTGTTTGAAAATGATACTGAGTCTCCAATGATTATTTAGTGTTATTTGTACAGTTGCACAATTTGTACATTACTTGCTTACTCCATGGAGCAGAGTCCTTGAGAAGCTAACCAGTTCTCAGCTAGTCAAGAAATCCCCGCATTTTATGGAATGCAATGGTTCATTCATGCCGTTACCAGTGCCCGCCACCTGCCCCTATCCTGAGGCAGATCATTCCAGTCTATGCCCCCTCATCCCACTTCCTGTGGATCCATCTTAATATCCTTCCATCTATGCCTGGGTCTTCCAAGTGGTTTCTTTCCCTCAAATTTCCCCACCCAAACCCTATATGCACCTTGCCTCACCCCTGTATGTGCCACATGCCCCGCCCATCTCATTCTTCTCTACTGGATCACTCATAATATTTGGTGATGATTACAGATTATTAAGATCCTCATTATTTAGTTTTCTTCACTCCCCTGTTACCTCATCCCTCTTATGCCCAAATATTCTCCTCAGCACCCTATTCTGAAACACTAATTGTATGTTCCTCCCTGAGTGTGAGTGACCATTCTTTGCACCCGTCCAAAACAATGAGCAAAATTATAGTTCTGTATATTTTAATCTTTATATTTTTGGATAGCAAATTCAAAGGCAAAAGATTCTGCACTGAATGATAACCAGCATTCCCTGAAATTTGCTCCTGATTTCTTCCTGAATAGAATTTTGATGCGTTAATGTGGTTCCTGAATATTATAATTGTTCCAACTTTTGAAAGGAACTATTATTCAATCTTTATATTGTGACTTTGTTCTGCATTCTGATCTTGAGGCATGACCATGTACTTAGTTTTATCAGCATTTACTTCTAGCCCAGTCTCCTTACTAGCAACTACTATTGTGTCTGTGTTTTTCTTTATAGTATGTACACTTCGACCCAGTATACTAACATCATCAGCATAAACCAGCAGCTGATATGTACCATTTTACTTCAGTCCATCCTGGTTTACCGGAACCCTCCTAATGGCATACTCAGAAGTAAAGTTTAAATGCATTGGTGATAAAGGATCTCCTTGTTTCAAACCATTGTTAAGAGGAAACAGTCAATGTTTGCTTGCCCGGATTCTGCTGTAGATTTTATGCAGACACATTTTCATTAGTGTTACCAGTTTCATGGGGATACCATTCTCAATGAGACCTCCCTCCTAACTCAATCATAAGCTTTCTTGAAGTCTATACATAGCTAATGCACTGCTTCATTGTATTCCCATTTTTCTAAAGTATTTGATGAATGCAGAATATATGGTCAGTAGTTGACCAGTTGCATTGAAATCTACACTGATGATCCCCAATAACTTCCTCTGCATATGGAGTTAACCTTGACAGCAGGATGTTGGATAAGATTTTGTACATTATTGACAAAAGTGATATGCCTCTGTAATTACTACACTCTGTTTTATCACCCTTCTTTTAAACAGGTATAATGATCAACTCCTTCCATTCGTCAGGCAATTCCTCCTTATTATAAGCAGAATTCATAAGTTTATGGATCTCAGAGCAAATTGTTCTACTCCCTGCTTTAATCAGTTCTGCTGGGATTTGATCAATACCTGGTGATTTGTGTTTAGCTTTCCCATAGCCATTTCAACCTCAGAAACACTTGGCTCAGACACTAGTGGTTCTGCTGTATGTATTTCCTGCCTAATATCATTAGCTGAGAGAAATGGTTCCTCCACCTAGGCAAAATACTGTGGGAGTCTATAACCAAATCACCCTTCTTAAATTAATTGATTTCCTGGTACAAGTCTCTGATATTTTTTATGTTGCTGTTAGTTTCAAGTTCATTAATTTTAACTTTCAGATATTCCTTCTTTTTGTTCCTGAAATGTCTACTGACTTCACATCTTACCTTGTTTAGAATATCTATATTTATTGGTATAATATGTGATCAGTCTGGTTGTATCTTCCCATCAGGAGAGGTCCAGCTGTATTTATGAATGTTTTGGTGCAGGAACATTGTGCTTTTAACAACTAGATTTTTCGGTATGGCAAAGTGTATTATTTTAACACTATTATCATTACTATCATGATGTAGATTGTCATTCCCAATTGTCGGTTTGACAGTATCCTCTCTCCCCAATTTAGCATTAAAATCCCCTAACAGAATTTTTGTGTGGTACTTAGGAAAATGATTGAAAACCTGCTTGAATTCCTCTTAATAACTGTCTTTGGAATTGTCACTTTTCTCCTCGCTTGGTTCATGCACATTCAAAACGATGATTTTACACCAGTGCCCTCACAGAACTATATGTGACATCCTACCATGAACCAGCTGTACTGTCTTAACTGCTAATACTACTATGTGGTGTACAAAAAAACCTGTTCCAAATTGATGATTTGTTTCCTTTCCCATAGCAAAAAGTATAATCCCTCGCTCTTACAGTGTGTGCTTGGTCCCACCTAACCTCCTGTACACCCACAAAATCTAAGTTATACCTTGACAGTTTGTGCATTATGCATGAAAATTGTTTTTATGCATGGGAACTTCAAAATAAATTCATATAGGATTGTATCCTGAAAAAATGTGGGAAATACAAAGTTCACGAAATGTCACACTGGGTTAAGTAATGGGCTGTTTTAGTGTGCAGAAGCATTTATGTTACAGGAATAGTCAGTTATATATTAATTCCAAAGAATTTTGTTGAATTTTCCATCCGTCTTAAACATTGTTTATGTAACATTCAACTTCCCACTAACAGCTGAACACATGGTAGCTGCTGCAATTGGTGCCATGCTATTTATTTGCATATCAAGGAAGCAATTTTTCCCCCTCCCCCTTTTGTGGACTGGGGGAGGGGGGAAGGCGTACAGAATGTGTTAGAAACACAACATGCTAAGCCATGATAATGTCACTGTATTTATTCTGCAGATATGACAGAATTTCCAAAATATCCGTCTGTGCTTTGTTTCATGTATACATGCTGAACATATTATGTTGATGTTGCAACGTGAAGAAGCATAGTCACTTAGGACAGGTACTTTGGAATTCTACCAATATTTTATTCGGATTATGTTTACCTCAGCATACAAATTTTGTGTTGTGTACCAGTGAAAGTAATTGAAATCATTCCAGAATTTTGCCTGGTAGTATTGGTTACTGTTATTTGTGTTGCTGTCATTTTCTTGTTTTCCCTCTATATTTATTAAAATGGTTGATTATTGTTACCAATTACATCTGTTACAAGAAAATATGCTGAAGAAATTGTAACTATAAAGTTACCATAAATACAGTTGTATTGTTAACTGATGTGTTTGTAACTGCAAAAAATGATTCCAATTGCTTTCATTGTTATTTTCATTACTATTCATGGAAAGTGTAAAATGTCTTCTACAAATTTTGCTTCCAGTCATAGCATTTTCTAGTTTCTGTTGTACCTCGGTGTATCTGTATCTTGTCAGTATAATTTGCGATATACAACTTCAGTGTGAAGCAGTACATAAATGTGACATTCCTGCCATTTTCCAAATGAATTTTATAGGATCATACTGCCACATAGAAAAGTGTTCAGTGCTTTCTGTCAACATGCATGTGGTTAAGTAACCACTCTTGTCTTCTCTTGTGGGGATATTGTCAGTTGTTTAATGATCAGAGTAGTCATGTGGCTGAAAGGACAGGGTTTCTCAGTTTTTGTAATGCTGGAGAACCCTGGTCAAGTTAAAGTTTTAGTCCAGCCTGAAAATGATTCATGAGTTAATATTCAATGCTGCATATGGTGGCAGAAATTACAAAAGTTTGTGAAGACTTTTATACAGTGTATGTAACTGAAAATGGAACTCCTTTCTTTATGTAGAAGGTTCAAAGTACAGGGGTTGCCTTGATTTGATACAGTTTATACTTTATATAGATTCATGTGGTACTGTTTTTACTGTATTCCCTTTTCAGTACATTGTACATAACATGGTGTGTATATACTCTCTAAAAACCCAACAAGACCCCCCAAGATACACAAGTTTCTGTCACTATCTTAACCGTTTGCTTTCGTAAATTTATCCTGTAATAAGTCTTTCTTGATCAACATTTGCTTTTTGAACTCTTGTAATCAGTGCTGGGGTGCTGCTGGTTGGCGGAGTAGTGAAATGTTATGGGCCTGTCTAAATATCCAGTTTATAGAAGTTTCCAGGTCATCCATTGCCAGATAAATTTTCTTTTGCTTCATATGACTGTTTAACTGGTGAGATTTTCTCCCCTTAATACTATGATATAGCAATGAGAATGTCTTCTATTATTACAGAAAACTACAGTCCAAAGAGTCTTCTTATAAAGATATTTTAAGGGTGTGTAAGGAATTCATTTCAAATTGGTTAGTACTGTAGGATTAGTAGTTGTATAAGTTGTTGCGCGTGTTTGAATGAATTTGAATGAAGCACTTTACTGGTGCCAGTTGTGTGGTTCTGAAATTACACCAATTTTCAGAACATGTATCATATCCTGAATAGTTTTATTATATGTCATATAACAGTTTTGTCTTTAAATATTAATACAGTTCAGTTACATATCCACAGTGGAGTGTCTTAACTGTGTGTGTGTGTCTGCAATGCGCACTCATATTCCATTTGTCATCACATGCACTGGATCACACTTGTAACATAGTGTAGCAGAAAGGCCAGTAAATCAGGAAGTAATACAGGAATCAAACTGTCTTATGCAAGGTCTTTTGCATCGTGCATGACCAGAGCCTGATTTATGTAAAAGTATTATTTTAATTTTGTAACTGTTTGAGCCACTGTGCTGTAAGCCAGAAGGTCATGGGTTCAATTTCCGATGGCATCATTGGAATTTTTCAGTGACATAATCCTTTCAGCTGCACTATAGCCCTGGGGTTGACTCAGCCTGTAACAGGTGTGCCAGGAATGTTTCCTGAGGGGTAAAGGTGGCCAGTGCATAAGGCTGACAACCTCACCACCTTCATGTACCAGTTGTCTTGAAATATGGGAGCCTCAACCTCTTGGAGCCCTAAGGGCCTGTACAGGGATTGCTGTATGTTTTCCTTTTAACTGTTTGAATAGTAAAGTGGCAACTATTTTTTCAAATGACCATTATACATTTGCTGTGATAATAGTAGGGTTAAAACTGCTACATTTACAGCATCTGTGACTGTGTGATTATCACTGAAGGGCATGGACTCTCCATCTTTGTTGTATATTTTTCTGTTGTTTGATATTTGATATTTCTGACTCTGAAGTCCTATGTTGCAGGTGTGTTAACAGGTTAGTTGGAAAGAGTTGTATGATAAACAGACTTCATGATTCTCAGAATTGCTCAGTCATTTGTACCAGACTATCCATTACAAACAAAATTCAGTTCATAAATAAGCAATTTATAAAGAAATAATAGGTTATATTTATGATTCAGGACTATGCTATTGTCATAGTTAACGTATTCATAGAAAAATAAGTGACAATAAATAGTGATGCTGATATGTTTCTTGTTTGAGCATTCCTTTATTTGCTTTAATTATGTAAGAATTAACCATGCTGTTCATATTTTGTGTGGTTATACTTCATTCCTTAGTGTAGGTAGAATAATTCTGCACCAAAGGGAGATAATATGATTCATAACAAAGACAAATAGTTTATAAAATGTGGTGACCTATGTGTAAGTGAAGGCTTGAAGTGGCTTTGTAATATTAGTGCTAAAGAAATTTTCCATGGAACATGAGAATCAGCCAGACCTTTAAACATTTTTGGAAGCTGCGTATGCATTTACGTTTCTAGTTATTATGCAAGACAAAAGTTTTCCCCTACATCAGATGTGAATGCCATACAGTACAAGTTACCTGTGAAATCTTTATAAAGATGTGATGTTTAGACATGAAATTCTTTATTAGGAAGTAAATGTTATCTTATATTTTCAGGAATCTTCATAGAGTGCCAGTTTATTGTGGTGCAAGGGAGGACTTGATGATGCAATGTCAGGACAAATGTTGCTGGATGAGTAGAATGGCAGTCATCTGGCATCCATGAATTAAATGTTGGGTTTTGACCCATGTTATTTTTCAGTGATGGGGATATTTGTGTTTGTAAGGTTTTACAATACATATATTTTGTCATTACCTTAATAGAAGAAGCTGTTATTGGCCTCTGCACAAAACATATTGGCAGCTGGTGATCACTTTTTCTATTACAGGCCTTGACTTGAATGTTCGTAGTGTTTTTCTTTGTTTCTCTTCACATAGTAAATAACTAGAAATTAAACTTATCAAAGGAAGAAAAGTAAGAAGTGTACAATGTGAGGCACTTTTAAACCTTTTTTAAAATGTAAACTTTTAAACCTATCTGTACACAGAATGTCAGATGTCTGATATGCTCTATTTAAATTGATGGTACATGTGACACATTGGTAAAGTAGATTGCTCCAAATGCATATTGCATTTTGTGATTGCGAAAATTTTCTTTGTCAAGGTTAAAAGTGCCTATATGCTAATTTGATGGCATGTACTTTCTAGATCTGGTGTTCGTAAATTTGAGCATTTCGTAGGTTGTGTGTGTGGAATTTGTCATACTTTCGCAGAGAAGATTAAAACAATTCATGCATTTTTAGACTGATCATGTAGGAAAGAGTTGGTAAGTATAGGCTTTATAGTGATGTTACTGTTGTGCTTATCACTCAGATATTTAATACTTTAATACTCCTACTGATGCAAAACATGTTTTGCTGTATATCATTAGTTCTTTATCTATGTGAAGTGTGTATTCTGCAACAGTTTAGTAGTGTTTAAGTAATACAGCCCTCTAATCCAGCTTAAAAAATACCAAAATTCTCTGTTAATTAACCACTTGATAATAAAAATTACAGTGTGGAAAATGTGATTTAAATTAAAGGACCTTAAGATTCAGTCATTCAAGCGCAAAAAAATTATCTGCACTCTTATTCAGAATAAGCTTCCTTTGGCAAGTGCGATTTCAGTAAAACTGTATGTAAGGGACTCCAAGCAATATAAAATTTAAAAGAACATGAGTAAATTTAGAATTAGCATTGTGGTACTGAATTTTGTTTACATATTTATTGCATTCTAGCAGTCTTGATATTAAAGCAGTACTTTTTTATGAACATATTTTTGAAAACTGTTGGTCATAGAATATTAGGAATAGAGGAACTGAGAAAATGGTAAGTTTGCTCTCTGTATGTGCTGTAAGATATTAATAATTTTAAAATATTTGAACATTGAGACATTAAACAATAATTGCAGCATGATGCACTTTATTAGAACAAAAAGTGAATTTTACGTGAAGAGTTTTGGTATGTGTTTCTTGTGTTCCTAGTTTGAAAGTGTCATGGTTTGAGTATGTATGTGTGAGATTATATATGTATGCACTGTCTGTCGATGCAGTTTGTTAAGTTTCATAAAGGTTGGTATGGTTGTTATGTCATTGGAGGCCACCCTTACCTTCATAATTCTTATTCCCAGCAATCAACAATACCAGCATACTGTCTGTGTCAACCAGTGACCTGTGAGCAAAACAGGACCTTTCAGTGTAGAGGCCTGACATGTGTTATGGTAATAGATTTTATTTTAAAAAGTTAAACTTATGTTAAGGTCATTTTTGTGTTGAATTAAAGTTGTCTTCACAGTTCATGCTTAGGGACTGTATATTGGCATGCAGACATTGAGTGTCGTGTGGTAATACTGGCAGATTTATGTATGAAGCATTTTTGGCGTGTTCACAAGGAATACTTGTAAAAATGCACTAATTTTCTTTGCTACATCTGTGTGTCTAGCCATCCACAGTATAACAGCTGAATGGATTGACATGAAATTGGTT
>Ga0209737_10002847_pt1 | contig 12072 bp, 4 predicted proteins | sample TergutCu122P3_FD_187284 | JGI IMG/M metagenome (GOLD analysis project Ga0209737, IMG submission 187284) | Cubitermes ugandensis P3 segment gut microbial communities from Kakamega Forest, Kenya - Cu122 P3 (SPAdes) (version 2) | ecosystem: Host-associated > Arthropoda: Insects > Digestive system >... | reverse complement strand
GAATGCAAGGGTTCGTTTGCAAGAGGTTGTGAGGCAAAACGGTGGTCACATTGAACATGTTCTTCATTAGGAACAATTTTCCAGCCTATGAGGATTAATTCTATGGCAGATGTCAAATGTTTTTGTAATAATAAAAATGTGTTACGTGCACAATCAATGGTATGACATTTCGTGCGCCAGCCTGTACATTTGATGATGTAGATCAGACAATATGGAATCAGCCCAAGCTTCAGTTGCTGGCACCATGGCTGTAGCAGTTGTTATTTTTGGACCATTTGGAAACTAACTTTTAACAAGCATTACTGCTATAGTACATTTTACTAATGCAAAGTGGAGGAAACATAATATTTTATTTATAATGGAGTTAAAAATGTGTTTTAGGCAAAATAAAACACTGACATATTCCTTTGCATCCCTGATTACCAAATATCCAGAAGTGTCTCCAATACCCTTGTTCCTGCCAGTACTTAAAACTGGGTTAAAATTATGCATTTGCAAACCTGTCACCAAGAAAACTTAGGCGTTGCTTGTTTCAGTGCTTCTGCCTCCTGCAAACTCTAGAATATGGCTACACTGTCAGTGTTCAAAATCAGATCTTTAAATTCATAAAATTACAGAAGTACTGTTTCTTTTTCTTGTAGACATTTACCATATTTATCCAAATACCACTTATGTCCAACGATGTATCATATATTCAGAAGCGCAATTGAAATGTAACATAAAAATATTAAATGTGTATCACATACTGTAGGCCTATTTAAACAGCCGTAATGTACAGTATCATTCACGTGCTGTGAAGCAACCTGCATATCTTGACAGCAGTCATACTGACGTTTGTGAAAGCACCTACACAACTGCATGTACCATCATTAAACCCCCTGGTGGCACAGCATTTTGTCTTCTCAAGAGATATTCCTAGGTAAAAATCCGCCTTTTAGATACACACCACAGTGTTATAATCTTAAAATTTTGAAAGAAATGTGAATGTGGAATTTGGATAAACATGGTGCATTAATCAGATAAAACATTAGAGTTGCAAATCCAAAGAGGGACTAGGGATAGAGGCTAAACAACAGGACACATTGACCACCCCAGACCTGTCCTACAATTGGCTGGGAGGGAGCTTGCCAATTGAAAAATGACTGAATTTCAGTATGAAATGGATTGTCAACTGTGGATAAAAGGGCTAATACTGCCTTAACTACAGTAATTATGTGCATAAATACTTTTCAGAACCATTCCAAAATTTCAACTCCCTATTCCCAATCCAAGTTGCTACACAGGTCCAACCAGCTGATGGATGGAGATGCAACTTAGCCTGCACACAAAATTGCAGAATTCTTACTTCTATGGACATGGTGTACTATGGAAAAGGCATGACATTAACTGTAATTTCAACCTACTAAGAGAACATCAGTTTAAATATCCAATTTTTATAATATGGTGATAAACAACTATAATGCTCACTTAACCACACGCACACACACAAGACAGATTTCATTACACTGTCATCCCAGTGATAAGAAACCTCAACGACACTTCCGAAGCGACTTCAAACTTGGGCTGCTGACAGGTGACTTCCGAACAGGACTGCAATCAACATTTTCCTTGCCCTTTGTGACAGGTGGATTGTGCTGCTGGAGAACTGGCTTCCTTCCAGAAGCAGATCGCTGCTCCTCCTTCAGCTTGTCATTGGCTCTTTTTAGGGTTCGCAGCTGAATTTCCAACCTCTCATTTTCCTGGGGAAAAAAGTTCAGATCATCATCGTTTAGTGTGAGTTTATCCTGCGGTAGTCATCCCCACCCCGCTGCTTGAACATACGCAGATATTGTGTAGATAGCTTAACATGTTTACTGCCATGGCAGGTTATTATATCTCATCACATGATTCATACACCCTCATTCTTCGGTGTGAAATGAGGTCAGAATCCACAAATGACTCACAAATTTCATTCTTACATACAAGTGGGAACAAAAAGTATGAGTAAAGCAGGGTGATATTCTATTTGGCTCAGTTCAGACTTTCTCTTGAAGTTTGAAGGAATTACCCCTCCCACATCACAGCATCACATCCCTGAAGACATATCTTAGGTGATAGCACTGTAAGATCATCAAATCTTGCACAGCCAGCAGGCTAATGACTGCAGGATGTACCTTATAGGAATATATTAAATCCTTTTTCATTTGCTTATATATCTACCTGAAACTGTAATGGCAAAAATGACACCCAATTTTAGCAACTTACCTTCTTAAGTTCATGTATCTGCTCCCTGAGTTTAGTCACATGTTTGATTTTCTGTTTGTGGTTCTGATGTCCTAGGATCTCTGCATAGCGAAGGCCCAGTTCCCTCATCTCACCCTCTGCAGCTTCCTTTTGCAACTCCAATGCTTGCCGCTCTGCATCAAATGCTTCCAGCTGCTCTCTGAATGGACCAATGAGCAACTCCATCTCCTTGTAGCGTTTCTCCAAGTCTGCCACTTTATCCAGTAAACTGAAAGAAAATCTCATTGATTGTTGTATATTTCCTATTTAAGAACACATAAGCAACAGATACAATGAAAATATTACATTTTACCTAATACAAGATAAAAACATTTTGTCTAATGCCTGGTGATTGTCATGGGTAGTGAAAAACAAAATAATTCCTGTGGCAATAGGTCATGGAGTATACAAGCATGGAGATTAACTTTTTCTTACAGAAAATGCGGTATGTGGCATAAATGGGTGCAGGGCATTGTGAAATATACGGGGCTAAATTGAACTTAGGATCAGGAAGATGTCAGATTTCATGGATAAAGTATCAGTAATTACCTCTGGCAATATGCTTCCTTGTCTGCTACTTTGCACTTCAATTCAGAATCCAACTTTTCTTGGAAAGATTTTTTCATCTCCTTGATTTCTGAGAACAGTTCTTCAAGTTTATTACTGTACTCTGTACTCTTCTCCTTTACCTTTGTGTTCTCGGAAATCAACTCAGAAATCTTGTTTGTAGCCACTTTAATTTCACACTTCTTTCTACAAATATCTATATTTTTCTGTTCAATGTCAAATTCTTGTGTTTTTATATCACTTTTCAACTTCTGAATTACACATTTCATTTCTTCCTTATGTTGATCTAAGTTCTCTTTCAGCAGTGTCAACAGATCAGAAACTGTTTCAGAGTTATAATTCATGAGTGCACTAGTTTCTTCACTCTCAAAATTATATTTCACTGCCTTCTCTCTTTCAGCCTTAACTTCTGAAATCAGGTCATAGATTGCTTTCTCCATATTTGCCTTTGCAGTAGAAAGTGTTGCAATATGATCAGATGCCTTTTGTGAGAAATCCTTTTGATATTCCAACTCTGTGGTCAGTGCCTGCATCTGATGCTGGTAGATGGCATTTGACGCTTCCAAAGTTGCTATTTGCTGGGTTGCAATTTTTGCACAGTCACGCTGGTGATCTAGTTTCTCAGTAAGTGCTTCTATCTCGTGCTCATGTTCAGTATTTGTTTCTTCTATGGCAGACATAGTTTCAGTTAGTTCAAATATTCTTGCAGAAAGTTCTTCAGTTTTATGTCTGTGTTCTAGAATCTCCTCTTCCTTTGCAGCAATATTTGTATCTGCCTTTACTTTAAATTCTTCAAGCTTGCAGAGAAGATCTTTACGGACGTCTTCTATCTGCTGGACAGTATCCCTTTCAAGTTGAATCATACACTGTTTGTTGGCTTCTAGCTCCTGAGTTAGTAATGTCACTTGTTCCTCAAGAGCTGCTTTCTGAGACTCAGTTTGTTGGACAGCATTAGTTAATTGCTCACCATAACGTTCACTCTCCAACAGCCTTATCTGGAGAGCTTTAAGAGAGGCTTGGATGTTACCTATTCCTATTTCCAATTTCTTGCGTTGCTTCTTCAACATACTGCATTCATTTTGTGTCTGGGCTAAATTGGTTTCATAAGATTCTTTGGCGCTGTTCAGTTCTGTAACAAGTGTATCAATTTTGTCTTGCAAGTCAACAATTGTCAACTGATTCTCCATATTTGAGATCCTCAATTCATCACGATGGTGTGTCATATGTCGCAGTTCCTCCTCTACCTGTGTTATCTGCTCCCTGTATACATGAATTTCGTACTCGGCTTCTTTCAATTTTACTTCCATTCTGCTCTCACAGTCACTTATTCTTCCTGCAGCTTCCACTTCAAACTCTTTTATCCTCTCTTCTGCAGCATCCTTCACCCCTTTAAGGTTCTCTTCTGCTGCAACTACCACTTCTTGCATTTGTTTTTCTAGCTCTGCACAAGCTTCCATTATTTCATTTATTCTTTTTTCAATTTCTGTCTTCTTATCTGTCAATATTTCCCTCATATCAGTTAGCTCTTCTTCATGTTTATGTTTCATTTCATCCACTTTAAGCCTGTAAGATTCTGTCATAAGTTTATACTCCATACAAGATTTCTCAAACTCACTCTCCATTGTGTGATATTTATCAGTCAAAGCTTCCATTTTCAGTTCTGTCTCCTTTTCCCTTACACTCAACTTACGCATTTCTTCCTCATGTTTATTGCATATCTCATCCATTTCAAGCCTATGAGCCTCTGTCACAAGTTTCTGTTCCATGCAAGATTTCTCAAACTCAGCTTCCAGTGCTAGGTACTTATCATTCAAAGCTGAAAAGGCTGACTGTTTGTCAGCAATAATGGTCTCCAGATTCTCTCGTACAACAGAGCTGTTCAGTAAATTCTCTTCCAAGATTTGCATTTCTTGCATTCGCATCTCGCGTTCCTCAGAAAGAAGTCCTTCCAGTTTTTGAATAAGGTTTCTCATTTCTTCCATATCAGATCCATATTTTTCTGTCATAGTGTTCTTCTCAACTCTGAACTCAGCAGCCATCTTCTCATTCTCAGATTTGCATTCTTCCAGCTCCAGTTCAGCAGATGACAACTCACTCTGAAGCATCAGAATCATCTGCTGCTTCTGGCTCAGTTTGCTCTCTAGATCTGCATTTATGTTTCTCAGACTTGACAGTTCCTCCTTTAACATCTCTACTTCCTTCTCTGAGTTCTTCTCATCCTCCTTTGCTTTCATATCTGCCATCTCATCCACAAGCTTCTTACAGACAGCATCCAGCTCCTTGATGTCAGTTTCGTACCTACACCGTAACTCCTCCTCATTTTCTTTAAGCTGATTAACTTTCAACAACAGATCCTGTTTTTCTTGTTCAACACTTGCAAATAAATTCCTAGTCTCAGAAACTGTATTTTCCAAAACTCTGCACTTTTTCTGGACCTCAAGCAAATCAGAAGTTCTCTCCTCTACCTGCTGTTTCAGATCAGTTATTTCATTGCTCTGTAGTTCAGCTTGTATGCATGTTCCATTCTCTTTTCCTTGAAAATCTATTTTGCGTGCCTCAGTTAACTCACCTTTCTGCAATTGCAATTGGCCCAGTTCTTTCTCAAGCTCCCTGATCCGTTCATAGAGCTCATCAATGTGAACTTCATTATCACGAATTGTTGCATCTTTGTTATCACGGTCTACAAGCAAAGCTTCATACATCTCTACACTGACTTCTTTTGATGAACATTCATTCTTCTGAGGTGCTTCAAACTTCAGCTTCGTTTTAGTTTGAGGAGCTGAGCTCATTTGTTTTACTATTTTTCTGGGCAGTTGAGGCTGCAAAAGAAATTTCTTCATTAGTGATTATATATATCAACTTTTCATCACGTAATATCAGACTGGCTAGCTACAACAACAAATAAATAATTATGTTTAGTTATTCAAATTTGTGTATGGTTTCCAACTGCCCAGATGACTTGGATACAGTTATATTTCTGAGTTCCCAGGTCTGATATATTTTGCGCTGCACCATGTTGTTAATGAATGTAGGAAATTCAACAGGTTATGAGATTCAGGTGGCATAACATATTATCTTCATGACAACTGGTTCACTGATTCAAAGTTTAAATGCAGGAATAGTCACAAACGCACCCCTGAGGTCTCCATTACCATACCTTTCTTTCTTCAGAAAGAAAATTGGCTGCAGAAAACAGTACTGACAGAACTGTGTAGTTAGTACTTACAGTGCGAAACAAGGGTAAGCAATTCATGTTGACTGACTTGCTGCTGTTGCTGGTTGTAGACAAGTTTGTTGTGCTCTCAGAGGAGTTACTGCTCACTGAAGGGCACTTTGGCTCTACAAATCTCTCACTCTTCTCAATGACTGCTCCCTTAACCTTGTCATCAAACTTTGGATCATAGCTTCCTGGTGGTGGTGCACAACCTATAAATACAATACAAGTTAGTTGTTATTTCCAAAAGAAACTACTGAACCTTCATTCTCACAGTGTTGATCCTGAAGATGTCTTCTTAATGTAAATCTCCAGGACTTGTACAACTCTGATTTTGGTTAATTATGTCCTTTGTCATATGTAAGACTCTTAAAATGCAATTTAAATCCAGTACAACTGGTCCCCAATACCCCTTTCATGCAGACTCAGAAAGCACACTTCTGGAGTACTGATTATGCATATAGTCACAATTCTGTATAAAAATTTTGTTCTGCAGTCCATTGTTAACCTGAGATATGCATCAAGACAACTACATCTCCTGTATGACCATGAACAATACCGGGCATTCATTCTCATTATTACAAAAAATAAATTGGCTCCATGCAGGAAGTTATTTGTAATCACATGTGAGGGGACAAATAAATGTTTTGAGTGTGTAATTTGGTTGGCTGCAGTGCAATATGATAATTTACATAATTTTTTAACATGTATGTAATGTTAGTCCTGTGTTCTATTCACAAAGGGGCATGAGTTGTTCAAAATATGGCTCATTTTAATTCACATAAGCCCATAGTACAAAAGACAACTTTACCTCCCACAGATTTTAATTAAATTTGGTGGTAAAATCCTTCATTGGAGTGTTAGTGACAATTTCTAGGCTTCTAGGTATAAGAGTTTTGCTTCATTGATCTGTGATGTTCTAAGAAAATTCCATGAAAGTACTGTTTTAAATTGCTATAACTGTGTTCCATATTGAGGGATGATGCTCAGTTAAGTCTAAGTGCAACAGAACTGAATAGCTTTTATGGTTAACTATTATACACATCTGGCAGGGGGCAACTAAATTCACTGTTGGCCTTATGTTTGTTAAAAATGCATTTCTGCATGTTGTTTTCAAAAAGTGATCAGCTTGCAAACATAACATAAAGTATTACATGACTTTTTGGCAACAAGATTCTCGTATTCAAGGGTCATACATGAAGTGGATATTTTCAAAATGACTTACAAATGGTCGTTATTCCGAGAATATGTTTGCTTTTTTTTTTTATTTATTCATGTTCATGATGGACAATATCTGTTCACATAAGCCAGTACATCCAAAATGCTAAACATTTTCTGGGCGCATTCGGTCAGATTTTCGGGGAAAAATAAATAAATTAATTAATTAAAACAATATTATTTTCAACAGATATCATGAGCTGCACAAAGGGTCACATGCAGCACGTGGGTTATATGTTGTACGTGCAGGCCGTAGTATATAATCAAAAATAAATTTATTGTAAGCCTTTCTTCCCCAAAAATTCCATACTACTACAGGTCAGTTCAATTTTTTTTTTTTTTACTGCTCTGAGGAAGAATATATCTACAACGTAGAATATAATTCTATACACTTTCCCAGCACAAGATAGTTTGTGTAGTTTAATTACACTCTTTAGACACGGAAGTACAACTGGCCATCATTTTTTAGCGTCGTGAAATGAACAAGGTCAGAAACAACGATGTTAATATTTTATTCCTACTCCATAATCGCTTTGTATTTTTTTTAATGTATCGACAATTTACTCTCGCGGACACAAAACCAGATATTAAATTTATTAACAACAACGTAACTCACTTGTTGTATCATTAAATCGTTGAAGTTTTGCACGAGGAAACGACATTTCTGTTTACTGCACTGCTTACTACTCCACTTAAAACTTCCTGGGTGCACACACATATAGCAAACCGTCGAATTCAGTTTGGTATTTTAAATTTAAATAAGGCCAGCAAAAACCTTGGACCAATAACACTGCAGATTTCAGCTTGTAGCATACAGTTGTGTTCCGTCAACCAATAGCACGGTCGTCGTTCGTGATTGGATACAATTGCCCAGGTGTCAACATGGCGGTTGCCAGCTGTTAGTTACGTGACTGAACACGTGAACAAAGTGAATTATTTGCCGGAAAATGAAGTGTATATTTTGGTGCTGTGCAGTTCTAGCATATCTTTCATTTATAAGTACTGCAAGCGGACAGCAGCGCAAGAAAGATGTAAGGAAAGCGTATACTTTTTATAATAATATTTTTCGTGGAACGTACCGTTACCATACAATATTCCTCTCAGCATGAATTCTTAACTGGTAAACATATGTTAATTTGCAAATTATCCCGCTGACTTGTCACCTTGCCAGTTTCCATATACAGAGAATAGTATTACTGGTGCTCCAGACTTTAATCATTACTTTTAAAACTTAAGATACATTTTCTTTGTAGCTTGTCATTGTTAAAAGTTATAATCCGTTTCTTTCCTTAGGGACAAACCCTTAGCGAGAGGGTTCAGCAGCTAACCGACATGAACCTTAAGCGCTCCGTCTTACGTTTCAATGGCAACAAGTTTCGTGATTATGTAAAAGCAACCCCACGTAATTACTCTGTCATAGTTATGTTTACAGCAATGGCTGCACAACGCCAATGTGCAATTTGCAGGTGAGTTACCCTCAGTTATGAAGTAGTCGTACCCTTACTAGAGTATTCTGGGGAGAATCAGATCTGTGGAGGAAGTGTACAACAAAGCTAGACGTTTAAAATTTCCTGAACCAGAATCTGTAAGCGATGTAAACATGCAGTTGGCATTGTAATTCCTCTTGTCTGTAATTTCATTATGTTTGTCCACATGCGGCTTTTGTATACCTTCAGCCAATTACGGTTATGTATACGAGGTATCATTAAGCAGAGACGCCAGTATGCACACTTAATTTGATAGAAAACGCGAATTAATATTAATGACATTTCTGGGATGTGTGACTGTTCCACAGCAGAGTGAAGTTGATGATAATATTTTGCTTAACCGTTCATACTCCCAGGTAGGCAACTGGGTACAAGACTAACAATGTTGAAATCAACTGTGGCACTTTTAGTTCTGGTATGTACATACGGTTTTTATTTTATTATAGTTTTTACATGTGTTGTATTCACAGAAACGTATGTTTAAACTGTACGCTAATATTATTCAAAAATATGTTTCAAAAATGTTTGGTGTTGCATAAGACTATAAATGTGAAGCAGGTATTTCTGCTATTTTTCCATGATTTGTTGATTACTACAATTATCATTTAAAGTCATATTTCCCAATATACATTCATACACAACACCATATGTAAGTCGATTAGGAAAAAAGTTTTGGCTTATTACAAGCCATCATCAGTACCTTTCAACCAAAACTTGTGCCTGCACTAGGAAGGAAATCTCTTCATTTACAAAGTATGTCATAGGAATATATTTAAGAAAATTATTAGTAAAAAGGACAAAAAGTATAGTATAGTATGGCTTGTAATAAGCCAAAACTTGTTGCCATATTGACTTACATATGGTGTTGTGTGTGACTGTATATTAGGAAATATATATTTGATCAACTGCGCGATTGGGATGAATCGCCTTAAAATTATGATTTAAAGGTTTGTATCTAAATGTTGCTGTAGACATAGAATTTTATTTTTAAAAAAGTACACACATATAGGTGTTTTCATTTCTTAAAATACTTATGGAAAATATGAGCTCTTATGCAAGCTTTTGATGGGGCTTTTTTGAGATCTCTCATCTGTAATATGATGTTCTGCAGTGGTTCAGTAACAAACAAATTGAAGGAATGCATGCCTCTGGCCCATTGTGTGCACTGAAATCCCAGTTCTTTCATGAAGCATTGTGATTGTAAGGTGAGTTGGAGGTTAATCCAGGTCACTGACTAGATCTGAGAAGTTGTTTGATGTTTGTGTAATTTCTGTGTGGGAAGGGGTGCTGGAACTTCTTTATTACCAGTGCTGAAACAATTTATTCATTTTGCAAAAAAATTCAGAAATTAGTGATAGAAGAAACCTAAAGATTGACAAAATTTGTAATGCTGGTGAGTGTGGGTATATGCACAAGCACTTTGATTTGAAAGAAGTGTGGACCTAGGCATTAGCCATAAAGCGAGAAAGTGGCCATCCTGTTCATTGTTACTGCCAGAAACAGGCGTACATTTGTAAAGACCTATTTTGAATTTGTTCTACACATTGATTGTTTGATGTTTCCTGAAAGAGAAAGCATTACCCAGAAAGTACTGTTGCTCTTTAGTGGTGCCCTTTTTCATACCATCACACTGACTTCATCAGTGGCCTTATCATGGTAACGTTTTTGCATTCAGTGTTTGCTTCAATACAACCTGTGGAAAAAGAGTTTAATTTAATCAGTGAAATGACACTATAGAGCTGCAGGCTGGGTGAGAACTCTTGTTTAAGAAGATGCTATAATGACATTGCAGATAAAACTAGAATGTATGATCCTTGTGTTATCTAACTTCTGTTAGATTTGCAAGGTTTGACCAGGAAAGAAGTAAGCAAGTCTGAAATTACTGATTTGTGGATTTTTTAAAGTTTGAAAACATGAAGGAAGAAGAATAGTTGCAGAGTGATGCTTGCCCGATATGGGTATTTTTATTGCTGCCACCATGTTGTTGTTATTCTTGTTGTCCTTGTTCTTGTTATTTCCTTTATGCTGGGTATTTACAATTATATACCTGAAACAAACCATGTTTCTAGGGTGTACAGTGTTGCAACTGTTCTGTATTTACAATTTGTGCTACTTGTAATGTTACTTTGCCCGTAGAATATGTTTTGTACTCTTACATTAACGGGGCCTGGCGTTGAGGCGCTGCGCTACTAGTCGGACAGTCCCGAGATCGATTCCTGGTGGTGTCACTGGATTTTTCAGTGACATATTCCTTCTGACCGTTCCATGGCCCTGGGGTTGACTCAGCCTCTAGTGAAAGTGAGTACCAGGAACATTTCCTGGGGGTAAAGGCGGCCGGTGCATGAGGCTGACAACCTCACCAACTTCATGTGCAGAATGTCATGGAAATCTGGGAACCTAAACCTCCTGGAACCCTCTGGGCCACACCAGGCCTGTTATGGGACTCCTTTACCTTTACCTTTACTCTTACATTAGCAGTTTCCGTAGTATGTGTGCAGTGCCCAATACAGCTGTTTATAGTAGTTCCTTAATTTTGTGCTTTCCTGGTATGTTGCTCAGGTATTGCCTGAGTGATTTTGAAATGGTGCCAGTCACCCTGTTATTACTGGTATCACTTTTACTGTCACATTCCACGTGCACTGAATTTCTATTATGAGGTCTTTGTATTTTGAAATCTTCTCAGATTTCAGGTTTGTGTGACTGTGCATCATTAATGTAGGAGAAGAAAGAACCAACGGATGACACAAGTAAAGATGTTGAATCGAATACCTGCATTCATGCAGTGTGCTCAGCTCATGTCCTGACTCCACACTACCACAGCCAGCACATCCAGGCTAACACCAGACATGGTTCTATACAGTCTGTCTCCTGACGATGGACATAATGATGCCCGAAACATGTTGAGTTAATCTAAAGTGAATAAACATCTTTACTTGTGTCATCCGTTGGTTCTTTCTTCTCCTTCTCAGATTCTTTCTTGATCAAATTTCCATCTCCAGGAATTGCAGCATCTATTAACATGCACGTTCCTTGTTTATTATCACGGATTATGATGTATGGTTTATTGTTAGGAATAGGTCAGTTGGTTTGTACTTGTTGGGTAAATAATGTGGTAGCCTTACCTTCTTGACTTGTTTGGACTGATTTTGGTACAGTCATACCATACCAGTGTTTGTTGTCTAATTTTATGCATATTTCCTTGCAGTTGTTTGTTGTTGTTGTTGTTTGTTGTTGTTGTTGTTGTTGTTGTTGTTGTTGTTGTTGTTGTTGTTATTATTATTATTATTATTATTATTATTATTATTATTATTATTATTATTATTA
>Ga0209737_10002845_pt1 | contig 12074 bp, 5 predicted proteins | sample TergutCu122P3_FD_187284 | JGI IMG/M metagenome (GOLD analysis project Ga0209737, IMG submission 187284) | Cubitermes ugandensis P3 segment gut microbial communities from Kakamega Forest, Kenya - Cu122 P3 (SPAdes) (version 2) | ecosystem: Host-associated > Arthropoda: Insects > Digestive system >... | reverse complement strand
GCGACTACCTACTCTCCCAACTCAGAATCCCGAGCAGTACCATTGGCGACGATGAGCTTAACTTCTGTGTTCGGTAATCATATTTTTTCAAACAAATCCAACATCTGATTATTCGACATTTGCCAAAGCCAATCCGACGGGGTTTTTACTTTTCCGTCGTAATAACTGAAAAAGAAATGTGAGTATTTCGTTTTGACTGCGGCGGCGGCGAAATCTTTTCGGTTTTCAAAAATTTGTCCTTCAAAAATCTCCTTTTGCACATTGCCGATTTCCGCTTCAACTTCGCTTATTTTGGCTTTCAAATTGTCTGTAAATTTTTGATATTCGGGAAAATATGCTAAAAATTCTGCCGTCTCATTTCTTCGTATCAGTTCGAGCAGTTTTTTGTCGTTCATATCGCTGATTAAATGGTGTGCCGCCACATAAGCGGGACCTTTTACTTTAATTCTGCGATAATTTTTATCTTTGACAACATATCCCTCTTCGCAATATTTCAACTTTGCCGACATTTCAATTAAGTCCTTAATATTATTGCAGTTATAAGTTTGAGGTTTAGCGATTCCGATGTCGGTTTCGAGTTCTTGTAGCGTAATGTTGTCTCTTGTGCCGATATGATAAATTTTAATTTCGTTATGCGGAACAACGATTCTGTTATACGGCGAACACAATTCAAACATATATGTATATTGCGCATTCAAATTTTCAAAAACAAGCCCTGTTTTTTTGCGAGCAGCATCGAAAAGTTCCGCGAAATTTGAAAATTTTTTGCCGTGTTTATCGTCGCAAACAGCGTCAACACTTGCGTTTTCGGCATAAATTGTTCCGTTGGTTGAGACAATCCAAGTGCCTTTGTAATTCCAGACTTTTATGAGCGAGCCGTCAATTTTTTCTTCGACTTTTGCTGTTTCCCAATCTATTTTGTCGGCGTATGGCTCTCCGTAATTGGCGAATTTGAAAAACGGCACGCATACGGGATTATAGTCATTGTCAATAATCAATCCGCGGCATTCACGGACAATATCAATATTAAAATCGGAGTTAATTTGCGAATATTTCAATATGGTAAAATTTCCGTCATCGTTAATCAACAAATTATAAGGCGCAGACGACAAAATTTCCCGCCAATTTTCCGTATTTTTTATGAAATCTATTACTTTCAGCATATATTTTCCTTTTGTTGTAAACCTCAGCCTCTTTTTTACACATCCGTTTGATTTCCGCGCAAATATTTTACCATATCTTTGTCAAATTCCGAAATATAATCGTTATCTTGTTTAATGCGGAACTCTTCGTAAACAGTGCCTGCTTTTTTCATAGCGTCATAGTGAGATACACTTCCTTTACCCGATAAAACACGGCGGCGGTTATTTTTCAGGAAATTATTTGTTTCGTTCAGCCAATCCTGCATGCTCATTGCGATTCCGTCTTGTGCCATCAATTCCGCATAATCAATAAACATTGTTACAAGCCGATTCAAAATAGAAAGTTCTTGTTCGTTAAGATAATTTTTGGCAATAGATATGTCTCTTTTAAGAATTTTTCCGTCAGGTGCGTCTTTCCAAGTTGTTAAACCCATTGTCGGGTGTTCGATAGATACACGGGCAAAAATCAATTCAGCGGCTGTTTTCCCTGTAACAGCAAAGTGAAGTTTGTTTTGCACAAAGGCATAAAATTCTTTTGTCAATTCGCTATTTTTGTCGTAATCGAAACTGCATTGTTCAAAAATATCGGCAATTTTTTGGTATGCTCTGCGTTCACTTGCGCGGATTTCGCGGATTTTTTCCAATAATTCATCGAAATAATCTCGTCCGAACGGCTTGCCGTTTTTCAGCATTTCCATGTTGAGCAAATAGCCCTTTTGAATGTATTCTCTAAGCGTTTGTGTTGTCCACTGGCGAAATTTAGTGGCTTTTTTGGAATTCACACGATAACCGACTGCAATAATGGCATCAAGGCAATAAAATTGAATTTCTCGTTCAACATTGCGCTCGCCTTCTTTGCGAACTGCTCGAATTTTTCGAGTAGTTGCCGTTTCGTCTAATTCGTCCGTTTTGAATATTTCTTGCAAATGATATGTAATAGTATGCGATTCAACGCCAAACAATTCGGCAATCGCTTTTTGAGTCATCCAAAAAGTTTCGTCTTTAAATATCACATCGACATAAACATTGCTGTCCGGCGTGGAATACAATGTTATTTTACCTTCGGATACGCTTATTATTTCTCCTGTTTTTTCATTTTTCATCTAATCTACTCTTTCTACTTTATCAGGGTCTTCATCATCGAATTTTTCGTCAGTAATTTTACTATCTTTCAATAAATAACAAACATTATTATAAATTACCATATAATGTTGCTCGCTAAAATTCAACAAGCCCTTTTCACTAATAATTCTCTTTTTCCAATTGGGTAAAGTTGAATATTTATCAGTATTGATAAAATCGGTTATAATTTCATCAATGTTTTGTTTGCTTAATTTTACAATTAGTTCTTTTATGTAACTTCTTCTTACTTTTTCCTTACTATTAGAAAACATACTTTTTAAGTTTGCGGTATTCCCAATTAAGCATCTTTTATATGTACCTCCGTAATACTGGAAATTTCCTTTCCAATAGTCATAAAAATCATTGTTACCAATAGTAAAAAATGCTCGCCGAAAATCATTTGTCACATCATTTTTTGCTAAATGTTTTTCTATAGCATTTTTAATTTCTTTTAATTTTTCTGAATCAAAATTTTGAGGGTTTGGATTATTGCCAATGTCATAATCGGCGCAAAACAAAGCAAATTTTATTTCCCCCTTGCAAAAATTCGTATCTTCTGTATCGTGGATTATTTGCTTTGCATTAGGATTTGCAATAATAATTTTTGCTTTTTCGATTTCTTGTTTTACTTGCTCTTTTGCAATAGAAATTTTTGAAATATCTAATGTAGATAAAAACACATAAATATCTTTAGAATTATCTGACCAACTATGAATAAGTTTTATTAAATTTATCACATTATCAATGTTCCAGTTACCGGAATAAGCATTTTCTACTAAATTCCGCACTACTCGCATCCAGTCGTTGAAACCACATTGGTCAAAATTGTGATTTTTCAATAAGTATTCTGTTTGAGCATAAAAAAGAACTCTGCATTGCTGTGTTGCATCACTTACATTTATTAAATCTTCAAACAAAGTTTTATCGCAACAAGACCAAAGATTTACATTCGATTTCTTTTTAGAATTATCGTTTTCAGAATATTTATCCAAACAATTTACCAAATATTGAAAAGCTTCTTTTATAGAAAAATCTTCGGGCAATATTGTTTTTCCATTTTCGTCTTTTGGTGGATTTGCTAAAAATTGCATTCTGTTTTTTATCTCGTCTTTTTGACTGCTAATATACTCTTGTGCATAATGATTTATGGCAACACCCGCTATGAAATTTATCAATCCGTTGTCAATCAAACCATCATTTCCTCGATATTGCCAAAACAAATCTGTCCAAACCGTATCAATTTTGTGAGCAAATTTTTTTTCAAGATTTGTAATATTTTCTTCAAACTTTTTGTTTTCAATATATTTTTCAAACAGTGATTTGAAATTTTCAAAATGAGTAAGTTGCTTTCCTCTTGCATTCATTTTAATATACAAATCGTCTGAAAGTCCGAAATCTTTCAATCTCACATACAAAAATGTAATTATTTGTTCTTCAGTTAGTTTTTCCCATAAATCTATTGTATTGTCTTTAAATTTTGCGTGAATAGCGTCTAACATTATCAACATTGCCAAAATAGTCGGGTCTTTTTCCCAAGAAGCAACAAACCACGCTTTGTTTTTTATTAAATCACTAATTATTTCATCTTTTTCAAAAGAAATTCCTTTTTGGACTAACTCATTACAAAATTCACGAGAACTTGTACGAGTTTCGTATGTAAACCTTGACAATTTATCTTTTGCAAGTTCTAATTTATTTTCTTTTACAGCAATATACCAATGTAATAAAAATAATGTCGTTAATCGTTGCTGTCCGTCTAATGGTTGTAAAATGTTATTTTCTTCGCTGCCATACACAAAATCCAACTCAACATCTGTTTGGGTTAAACCATCATAAAGAGCCGACAAAAATTCATCACGCACTTTTGCTTGATTTTTACGACCTTGCGCATAGTCCCTTTGAATTATAGGAATTTCTACACTCGTTTTTTCAAGCAATTGCCAAAAACTCAATTTTTCAAACTGTTTATCTTTATTGTCGTTTGCCATAACTCCTCTAATTTTGCAGTGGTAAATAAATTTGTAGCACCTTTTTTATGTCAGCCAAGTACCCGTTTCTGTCTGTTTCGCTCCAAAAAGACATTTGTTCAATTTTGCCTGTTTGAGTATAGTATTTCATAAAGGCGTTTTTTGTGCAAATTGGAATAAAAGTATTCGTTTTGTCTTTTTCTATAATTTTATCTCGCTTGTAAGAGAAAAATTCATTTTTATATCCTCTGTTAGTGCCTAAATCAAGCAACGCCAAATTGTCCAAATCATCTACATCATCATCATCGCCGACATAATTTGAGATTTCATTAAATAAAGTTTCAAAAGTATTTGAATTGTATGTAGAAGCAATAAATTTCTCCAATTTGGGTGTTTTTTCCGAAGCATTTTTTTTCTTTTCTATTTCTAATTCTGAAGTGAAAAAATCTTTCGCATATTTCAGCCAATCTTCTTGTTGTTCTTTTTCTTTAGGTGCTTTTGTTGCGATTGCGTGAATGTGTTCGATATCCCAACCTTTATTATCTTTTGTTTTCTTTTTGTAGCGATTAAAAGGAAACTTGGTATTTTCTTCTTTATTATTTAGCATTGTTTGAATATTGTGCAGCAACAATACCATTCTAACTTTTGTGTCGTCTTTCTTTTTTAAATCATCAATTTGAACATTTGCAAATCTATTTTTAATTTTTGCGTTGATAGTTTCTACAAATTTCTTCTTATCTTCTTTTTGCGATAAGCCAATCAAAGTTTTTATGTCTTCGCCCAAAGTGATTAAGAAACCAATTTTATGATATAACTCCCTATTTTCAAACCAATTTTGCAATGTTTGGAAATAGCGTTTTACTTCTTTCCAATTATCAGAAATAATTTGTTCCGTTTTGTCTGTGAATTTTTTATTGAACTCTCTAAAAGTAAAATAATTATCTTCGCCATCATTCGATTTTCTAACAAGTAATTCAAACAAAAATTCAATGCGGGTTTCCTTTTCGCTTTCATCTTTGTTTATAAACAGCCAAAATTCTTCATTGTGCAACACTGTTTCAATATTATCCCATTCTGTCGCAATTTCTAATTGTTTCAAGCGTATTCTATCTTCGTCATTAGGATTTCGTGATTTAAAATTTGAACTATTCAAAAATAATGCTTTTATCAGTTCTGAATTTGTCAAATGAATTTTCCCCATATTTATACGAGAAAAAATATCTCTTCCGTCTTGTGTTTGATTGGTTTCATACCAAATCACTTTGGTGTATTGTTGAAATTTAGATTCAAATTCATTTTGATTATATTGGTCGCCTTTTTCGTTAAACCACTCACTAATTGTTTGATAAGCATTAAATATATGTTGATAATCTATGTTTGAATCTGGATTTTCTTTGCTCTCATCATTAACCTTTTGTAAAAAACTTTTACTGTTTTTCCGAGTTTCGTAATTTAACTCAAACAATTTCTTTCTACGGTTTTCTACATAACCTTGATTGAAATAATGAAGTATCAGAAATATTGTAGTCAAGCGTTGCTGTCCGTCAATAACTTCCCAAATACTTTCTTCTTTTTGTTTTACTACAAGCGGTTGCAAACAATACCAAGTTTTTTCTGACGAATTCATAATTTCTTTGGGTGTAAAGTTATCAATGTCATTCAACAAATCTTTTACTTGTAGTTCATTCCAACGATAACCACGCTGATAAGAAGGAATAAAAAAATTCATTCCTAATAAATCGCTAATCGTTTTTAACTCAACTTTATTTTCTTTCACTTACATAAACTCCATCCGTTTAGACTATAAAATACTATTTGCCAAAACAACAAAGGAACGGCAGGAAAAGTTTTTCCTGCCGTTCATAAATAAGCCGGCGACTACCTACTCTCCCAACTCAGAATCCCGAGCAGTACCATTGGCGACGATGAGCTTAACTTCTGTGTTCGGTAAGGGAACAGGTGTATCCTCATCTCTATAACCACCGACAATAGAATTGTCATATTTAATCTTAAACTGACTTGATAAACCGGATAGAGTACATATAGAAAATGATTTCTGGAAAAAAGATTTAAGCCAATCGGAATATTAGTATTACTTGGCTGAACACATCGCTGTGCTTAGACCTATAACCTATCGACGTTGTGGTCTTCAACGTTCCTGATGGGGAAATCTAGTTTTGAGGCGAGCTTCCCGCTTAGATGCTTTCAGCGGTTATCTCTTCCATACGCAGCTACCCGGCAATGCCTTTGGCAAAACAACCGGTGCACCGGAGGTATGTTCATCCCGGTCCTCTCGTACTAAGGACAAGACCTCTCAAATTTCCTACACCCACAGCGGATAGGGACCGAACTGTCTCACGACGTTCTGAACCCAGCTCGCGTGCCGCTTTAATTGGCGAACAGCCAAACCCTTGGGACCTACTACAGCCCCAGGATGCGACGAGCCGACATCGAGGTGCCAAACCGCGCCGTCGCTTTGGACGCTCGAGCGCGATAAGCCTGTTATCCCCGGAGTACCTTTTATCCTTTGAGCGACGGCAGTTCCATTTCCAACCGCCGGATCACTAAGTCCTACTTTCGTATCTGCTCGACTTGTCTGTCTCGCAGTTAAGCCACCTTGTGCCTTTACACTCAACGCACGATTACCGACCGTGCTGAAGTGACCTTTGAGAGCCTCCGTTACTTTTTAGGAGGCGACCGCCCCAGTCAAACTGACCCTCAGACAATGTCCCGGTTCCGGTGTCGGAACGCGGTTAGAAATCCAAATTACCCAGGGTGGTATGTCAAGGTTGACTCCACAAAGACCGGAGTCTCTGCTTCAAAGTCTCCCACCTATCCTGCGCAAGATAATTCAAATCACAATGCCAAATTACAGTAAAGGTTCACGGGGTCTTTCCGTCCAGCTGCGGGGAGTCGGTATCTTCACCGACATTCCAATTTCGCCGAGTCTCTAGTGGAGACAGTGTTCAAGTCGTTACACGATTCGTGCAGGTCGGAACTTACCCGACAAGGAATTTCGCTACCTTAGGACCGTTATAGTTACGGCCGCCGTTTACCGGGGCTTCGATTGAGAGCTTCGCTTGCGCTGACTCCCGCAATTAACCTTCCGGCACCGGGCACGTGTCACACCCTATACATCTAATTACTTATTAGCAGAGTGCTGTGTTTTTGCTAAACAGTCGCTTGAACTTATTCTCTGCGACTCATATTGCTATGAGTTCCCCTTATTCCGAAGTTACGGGGTAAATTTGCCGAGTTCCTTCACTAGAGTTCTCTCGAGCCCCTGAGAATTCTCTTCCCACCCACCTGTGTCGGTTTGCGGTACGGGTCTTCTATCCTAGCCTAGACACTTTTCTCGGCAGTGTAAATCCACACACTTCATAAGTCTCGCAACTTACTGCGTCATCACACCTCATCAACGCGAACTACCGGATTTGCCTGATAATTCTGACTTAGTGCTTAAACAGGGACAACCAACGCCCTGCTGTGCTTCTCTTCCTGCGTCATGCCATCGAAAATAAAAGAGTGTGCGAATTTTTACGCACTATCCATCGACTACGCTTCTCAGCCTCGCCTTAGGTCCCGACTTACCCCAGGGAGATTAACTTTACCTGGGAAACCTTGGGTTTTCGGGGTCGAAGTATTTCACTTCAATTATCGCTACTCATCCCAGCATTCTCATTTTAAATACCTCCAAGAGTCCTCACGAATCTCTCTTCTCAGGCTTATTAAACGCTCTCCTACCAATTTGCACTCTTGTGCAATTCCACGATTTCGGTACAATGCTTGAGTCCCGCTAATTTTCGGCGCAAGACCGCTTGACTGGTGAGCTATTACGCTTTCTTTCAATGATGGCTGCTTCTAAGCCAACATCCCAGCTGTCTGAGCAGTCTCACATCCTTTTCCACTTAGCATTGATTTTGGGACCTTAATCGATGGTCTGGGTTGTTCCCCTCTCGGACGTGAGAATTATCTCACACGCCCTGACTCCCACTCTTGGAGTAATGGTATTCGGAGTTTGACAAGGTTTGGCAGGCTGGTGTGCCCCCTAGCCTTATCAGTGCTCTACCCCCATTACTAAACAAGTGAGGCTATACCTAAATATATTTCGGAGAGAACGAGCTATCACCGAGTTTGATTGGCCTTTCACCCCTATCCACAAGTCATCGCAGATTTTTTCACAATCCCGCGTTCGGTCCTCCACTTTGTCTTACCAAAGCTTCAACCTGCCCATGGATAGATCACTCGGATTCGCGTCCACAAACTCAAACTATACGCGCTATTAACACTCGCTTTCGCTACGACTACGGCACTTAATGCCTTAACCTTGCTTGAATTCGTGACTCGCTGGGCCATTAAACAAAAGGTACGCCATCAGCTTTGCAGCCTCTGACTGGTTGTAGGTATATGGTTTCAGGTCTATTTCACTCCCCGCCAGGGGTGCTTTTCACCTTTCCTTCACAGTACTAGTTCACTATAGGTCATCATCTCGTATTTAGCCTTGCCGGATGGGTCCGGCGGATTCACACTCAATCCCACGTGCTGAGTGTTACTTGGGATACTTCTTAAGAGACTACAATATTTCAATTACGGGGCTATCACCCACTATGGCTGCACTTTCCAGAGCTATTCATTTATATTGTAATTTTATCAAACTCTTTGATACATTGCAGATGTATCTAAGAAGTCCCGCTACCCCGCAATACCAACGCCTGCTGCTTACAGCATTACGGTTTGGGCTCCTCCCGCTTCGCTCACCGCTACTAAGGGAATCATTGTTATCTTCTTTTCCTCAGGGTACTTAGATGTTTCAGTTCCCCCGGTTGTCTCGCTAACGCCTATGTTTTCAGCGTTGCGTTATTCTGGTTTTCCAATTCGGTTATTTATGTATCAACGCATATTAACTACTCCACATAACTTTTCGCAGTCTATCACGACCTTCTTCGGCGGATGATGCCAAGGCATCCCCCATATACCCTTAATATCTTAAAATTATTTCTTTCTTCACAAACGAAATCTTCGTATGTACTCTATCTGGTTTATTATCTTGTCTAAGAACTTCCGCAACTCTTTATCGTTGCGAGGGGGAATATACTATTTTTTTTCGGGCGCTGTCAAGGGGTGTTTTTATTTTTTTCGTTTTTTTGTGAAAATACTAAAAATCAAAGCCTGCCGAAAATCTGAAAATATTACTGCGTTTTATGTCGAAACTCTCTTGGAAGTTGCCTGAGACGAGGCGGCTCCACGAAAAACGGATAGGTCCGATAATTGTTCTGTATGCAAGTTCGGTTTCTATGCCGACGGGAATATCGTTGAAATATTCTCTTATCGTGTTTCCTGCTCCTGAGTAGTGGTCGTAATTCCACAAATCCCCTACATTCACGAAAAGCGAAAGGTAAAGCGGCTGTCTTCGCGTGAATTGATAACGCCAGCAAAGTTCCAACTTAATAAAATTATCGGCGAAAAGTCCGCGATTTCCGACTCCCGCAAACGGAATTGTGTATAATATATTCGTTGCCGAGGTTATATCCTCGTATCGTCCGCCGCCTATGTAATACCGCATTGCGCTCGGCAAATTATTATCTGCCCAAGTGCCGTGAATCAGCGGGATTAAAGTATGCTTACAGTTTAAAGGAATCACAAATGATGTAAAGCCGTTGATTGTAGTAAAGCGGTCTCTGCTCCCCCATTCGCCGCTGGCGTTTGAAAGCCAAAAGCGGTGCCGTCCGCCCGATGAGGGAAAATATGTGTCGTCCCTGTAATCCGATTCTACGCCTGTCATAATCATTCTTATTTTGTTGTTATCGTCTCCGAAGGCAAAAGAAACATCGCCGCCTTGGGATTGACGGGAACGGTATGTTTCATTGCGGAATCCGCCGAAAATTGATACGGAATTCAAAAATTCAAAGCCCGTGATTGCATTTATTCCGTTTTTGGCAATATCGGATTCCGAATAACTTATAATTTGCCTGTCGTTATGATGCGCGGCATCGCTTACCTGCCTTGATACAAGCCGTTGCGAAGATATGTATCCGCTAAAATCGACAAACCAGTTGAACGACTGCTTTATCGGAAGCGTCAAGTTAAGTTCTCCGAGAATTTTCTTTCTCAGGTAGCCGAAATGGAAAACTCCGCCCGCGGATAGCCCCAATCCTAAAATATTATCGTAGCGCGGAACGGCAAGAATTTCGGCTAAATTGTGGTTGTCAACCCGCACTCCCAACCCCAAACTTCGGCGTTCTTTTTCTAAAACAACAGCGGTTAAGGTGTCGTTTCGTCCTGTTATGTGAAAACTTTCGAAAAACTCGGTTGCTTCGGCTATTCTTGTAACCCGCTCTATTCGTTCCTGAGTCATCGGACGGCTCAAATCCATACTTAATATTCGATTTAAATACCACTCTCTTGTTCTGCCCAAACCTTCTAATTCTATTGCTTTTACATAAAATTCAGTCGGCGGAATTACTATGGTTTTGTTTCTGTTTTTATATGATTGGAGTTTCGGCGAACCTTCTACGGCGATTTTTGCGGCTATGTAGCCCGCTTGGACAATTTCTTCAAAAAGGAAAAAATCCGTGTTGCTTATGCCTTCTTCGAGGGGCGAAACTATGAAATCAGCCAAACCCGCGTTTCTGATTTCGGCTTCGTTCATTCCCATTGCGACAGCGAGCGTAATTACATCGACTATTGAGTTTAAGTGCCGAACATCGCCTTTATCAGATGTAACATCTATCGCCAGAACGATATTATCGTGTCGTTTTACGCTGTCCAAAAGCGGGATATTTGCGCGGAGTCCGCCGTCAATGTGCCAGTCGTCGCCGATTCTTACGGGAGGCATAAGCCCCGGTGCCGCCGCGGACGCTTTCATAATTTGCAGAATGTCGCCCTCTCGGTGCATTTGTGAGCCGCCCGCCGAGAGATTTGTCGTCCAAATTCTAAGGGGAATCGGCAGTTTGTCGAAATCGCCGCCGCTACTCATTTGCGCGCTTATTACACTTGCGCCCAGAATCCCGTCCAATAACTGCGGAGAGGCAAGGCTTTTGGGAAGAACTATATTGAAATCGCTGTCTAATCGCAGTGTAACCAAGGTTTCTTGCCGTTTGTTGCGCATAGATTTTGTATTTGCGTTGCCGAAAAGTAAATTTCCTTTTGAAAGCGGCTTTAATATGTTGTAGATTTCCGTTGCCGTGTAGCCGCTTGCGTAAAGTGCGCCGACTACCGCGCCCATACTTGTTCCGACTATGGTATCGGGGATAATTCCGACCTCATCGAAATATTTTAATACGCCGATGTGCGCCAAACCTCTCGCGCCGCCGCCCGACAGCGACAGAATCAGCGGTCGTAAAGGCTGAGGGGCTGCGAATCTCTCGCCAATATCCTCCGCAAAGACCGAAAAAATCAGAACAAAAATTAAAAAAAGTTTCTTCATAAGCATAAATATAATATTTTTCCCGCTTTTAGTTGTTGCAAAATTTATTTTTATGTCATAAAATATATTAATTAGTCGTGTTAACGCAGTCAGGAGAAAATTATGGCAACGCAAAGAAGAGGACGAAAACTCGGCGAAATCCTTTTGTCGCAAGGACTTATAACAGACGAACAATTAGAAAAAGCGGTTAAACAGCAATCAGCCACAGGACAGACGCTCGGAGCGGTTTTGGTTTCTTCGGGAGCAATTTCGGCGCAGGATTTAAATTCGATACTCGGAGAGCAAATTCAGGTCGATTCAAAAAAACGAATCGGCGAAGTTCTTATTGAACAGGGAATTATTAACGATGAGCAGTTGAACGAGGCTCTGAAACAGCAGAAAATTCTCGGCAAAAAACTCGGCGAAGTTCTTGTTTCG
>Ga0209737_10002844_pt1 | contig 12077 bp, 11 predicted proteins | sample TergutCu122P3_FD_187284 | JGI IMG/M metagenome (GOLD analysis project Ga0209737, IMG submission 187284) | Cubitermes ugandensis P3 segment gut microbial communities from Kakamega Forest, Kenya - Cu122 P3 (SPAdes) (version 2) | ecosystem: Host-associated > Arthropoda: Insects > Digestive system... | reverse complement strand
TCTCTCTCAAGGACCCTGCCAGAGGCGTTTATCGAGAAATCCTTCCTTCTCGACTCCCATAAACGCGGAAACCGCCCTTAAGGGCGGTTTTCCTATATACTTAATAAACTATAATAATTGGAGTGCGCGTAAGGAGAAAGAAGCCTTTTATGGCGTTGATTGTTACAAAGTTCGGCGGCACGAGTGTCGCCACCCCCGATCACATCAAATCGGTCGCTCAGCGACTGATCGATTTGAAATGTAAAGGCAACGAGGTCGTCGCTATCGTCTCTGCAATGGGAAAGGTCACCGATGAGCTGGTGGAGCTCTCCCGCTCGATTACCGCGAATCCGCGCAACCGCGAGCTCGATGTTTTGCTTGCCACCGGCGAGCAGGTCACCATCGCCCTTCTCGCTATGGCGATTCACTCGCTGGGCAATCGGGCGATTTCTTTCACGGGTCCTCAGGTGGGGATTGTGACCGACAATGTTCACAGTAAAGCGAAGATCGTCGCGATTGAGGCCGACTGCGTCAAGGAGGCACTTGCGAACGACAATATCGTTATCATCGCAGGATTTCAGGGAACGACCGAAAGCGGCGAGATCACGACGCTTGGACGTGGTGGAAGCGACACGACCGCTGTTGCAGTCGCAGCCGGTATCGGTGCAGATGTATGCGAGATATACACCGATGTCGACGGGGTCTACACCGCCGATCCCCGCGTAGTGAGCGACGCGCAAAAAATCGATCGAATTAGCTATGAGGAGATGCTTGAGATGGCAGCTTCGGGCGCAGGCGTTCTCAGCATGCGCAGCGTCGAGTTTGCACGCAATCATGGCGTTACCATTCATTGCCGCAGCTCGTTTTCGCATGAGCCTGGCACCATTGTTATCGATGAGGAGAAAGACATGGAACACCCGATAGTCTCGGCAGTTACGCATGACACGAACGACGCGAAGATCACCATCAGAGGCGTCGAGGATCGTCCCGGTATTGCGGCGATTCTGTTCGATGCGCTTGCGCGCGAGAACGTCAATGTCGATATGATCATCCAAAACATCTCGGAAGAGGGCCTGACCGACATCTCGTTTACGGCACCTCACGAGGATTTGCTTCGGGCACGCTCGGCAATCGAGGCAGTTGCCGATGAAATTGGCGCACGGACCTGGATATTTGACGAGGACGTCGCCAAAGTCAGCATTATCGGCGCGGGTATGCGCACGCATCCCGGGGTGACGGCAAAAATGTTTCGCACCCTTGCCGATGAGGGCATCAATATCGACCTGATCAGCACGTCGCCTATTCGGTTGAGCTGCATCATCGCGCTTGCCGATGCGGAGCGCGCGGTACAGGTTCTCCATAGCGCGTTTGGATTGGATGAGGAGTAGATTATGAGAGTAGCGGTTGTCGGAGTAACGGGTGCGGTGGGCAAAGAGATGTTGCTCAACCTTGAGCAGCGCAACTTCCCGGCGTCTCACGTCAAAGCTCTTGCGAGTGCGCGCAGCGCAGGCAAGCAGATTCCTTATACCGGTCCCGGCAGTGATGGGAGCGGGTTTATCACCGTTGAGGAGCTGACGCACGACTCGTTTAACGATGTCGATATCGCGCTGTTCAGTGCCGGTGCTTCTATCAGCGAAGAGTACGGTCCCTCCGCGGTTGCGGCGGGCGCGACGATTGTTGACAATTCAAGCGCGTTTCGTATGCGCGATGACGTGCCGCTGGTTGTCCCTGAGGTCAATCCTGAGGATGTGAAATGGAATAAGGGCATCATCGCCAACCCTAACTGTTCGACGATTCAGTTGGTGGTCGCGCTCAATGCGATAGCGAAGGTTGCCCCGCTCAAACGGGTTGTTGTCTCCACGTATCAGGCGGCAAGTGGCGCAGGACAGGCGGCGATGGATGAGCTCTACGACCAGACGGAAGATTTTCTTGCAGGGCGAGAGCTAGTCCCCGAGCAGTTCGCGCACCAAATCGCATTTAATTGCATACCACATATCGACGTGTTTTTAGAAGACGGGTCGACTAAAGAGGAGTGGAAAATGGTCGAGGAGACGAAGAAGATTCTTCACAGCCCCGACCTTGCGGTCCATGCGACGTGCGTACGCGTTCCGGTTCTTCGGTGTCACTCCGAATCCGTGAACGTCGAGTTCGGCGCTCCTATAACGCTTGAGGCAATCCGCGAGGCTTTTGAGTCTGTCGACGGCATTATCGTGATCGACGATCCCGCAAACAAGGAGTATCCGATGCCGGCGTTTTTAGCAGGTACCGATGAGACGTTTATCGGACGTCTGCGTATCGACGCGTCCGTTGAGCACGGCATCGCATTCTGGAACGTATCGGACCAGCTGCGCAAAGGAGCAGCACTCAATACCGTTCAGATCGCGGAACTGTTGATTTAAGGAGCACCGGTGACGGTCGCAGACAACATCACTATTGGACACATTACGGTGTCGCCCTCAGCCAGAGCGGCGTACGTCGACGGTACGGAGGTCGATCTTACCTCTCGTGAGTTCTCGCTCCTCTACTATCTGATGAGCAAAGCGGGGCGCATCGTTTCGCGTGAAGAGCTTGCCAAAGAGGTGTGGCGCGACGCGGCGTACGGACTCCAGAGTAATACCATCGATGTCAACGTATGTCATCTCAGATCAAAGATTGGCGATGATACGCGAAAGATTATACGCTCGATCAGAGGAGTAGGTTACTTTTATGTCATCCGATAACGGTACGGACGTGGCATTGTCTGTCGTGCCGTACACGCGCACAACCTATCTCGCGCAGACAGGTCTTATTGCGGCGGTATATGCGACGTGCACGTTTGTGGTCATGCAGTTGATGGGCTACTTCTCATGGGGTCCTATTCAGCTACGCATCAGCGAGGCGCTGACGGTCCTTCCCCTCTTTTTCCCGGCAGCGATACCGGGACTGACCCTGGGGTGTTTTATCAGCAATCTGCTCAATCTGGGCATGACCGGTCCCTTCGGGTGGCTTGATGTCGTGTTCGGGACACTCGCGACTCTCTTGGGAGCGGTGTGGGCGTACCGATTTCGGGTCTATCCGAAGCGGGCGCTGCTCGGCCCGGTGCTTACCAACGCGCTTATTGTGCCCGCCTATCTGCCGGTGGTACTCCAGGGAATGGGCTTTTATGCCATCCCCTTTACCGATATAACGCTCGAGACCAGCTATCTGGTGATGTATCTATTCGGTGTCGTTTGTGTGGGTATGGGTCAAGCTGCGGTAGTCTTTTGTATGGGTATGCCGTTCGCGTCGATTGTTCGTCGCGTTCTTGCAACTCATGCCGTGAAAGGATAAATAATGAGTTCGATGATAGTAATTCCTTCGTTTTGGACCAAACCGGCGGGCAACAGAGTCCGCACGACGCGCACCAAAACAGAAGCCCCCTATGGAAACCCCACCTCGCTCGACGATCCCAATCCGCCTCTCGTGCGCATGCTTGAGTCGCTCCGCATGGCGCGGGGACTCGATCGCATCGTGGTGGTGGTGCGCACAACGGATCCCTCACTTGAGGTACGGGCAGACGAGAGGGTGCGTGAACTCCTGCGTGATTTCAGCGACCTCGATATATTCGTCATGGGACCTGCCGAGCGTGGATCGCTCACCCGCCGCCTTGAGCAGCTGGAGATGAACTTTCTAATCCCGGCGATTGTCGAGGAGAGCTACGGCGCGACGCGCAATCTCGGGTTGATTGTTGCGGCGGTTGCCGGTGCGCAGACCGCGATTATGCTTGATGATAATGAGATTATCGACCGAGCGGATTTCATTGAGACCGCGCTCTACGGGCTGGGTCAGTCGTTCGAGTCTGGAGAGGTTTGCCTCGCAAAGACTGGCTACTACGTCGATGAGCATGGCAATTGGAAGCGCGAAGAGATCAGCAATTTCACCGATATCTTCTGGAGGCCTGCCGTGGCATTCAACCAGACAATGGCAGGGGTATTCAAAACTCCTCGCCTGAAGTCTGCGCGCATGGCGTTTGGCGGAGCGATGGCGTTTCACCGTGATATGTATATGAGTGTGGCGTTCGATCCGTGGATTGGGCGTGGTGAGGATACGGATTACATCATCAACGCACGGATGCATGGACACGAGGTTTTTTCTGACGATCAATGGTATGTGACGAAATACGCCGGAAGCGGCGGCGATCCGGTGACTCGGTTCAAACAAGACGCTTTTCGTTTTGTCTACGAGCACCGCAAGCTTGAGTTTGCCAAATCACAGGTCGACCTTCGTCAGGTGTCGCCAAAATCGCTCAGCCCGTATCCCGGTTCGTTTATTGATGCAGGGATTGGCTGGCGTGCGTTCATGACCGGTGTGTTAAAGCTGATTAGTAGCGAAGACCGAATGGGATACTTTGTTGCTGGGCGATCAGCGCTGACAACTGCAGCCCAATATGCACGTGAAAACTGTGCAAACTACTTCGCGTTCCAGCGCGCCTGGGCGCACATGATGGCGCGGATCTGGGAAGATGTTGCGCTTGGGCCGCTGTTTTTTGCAGGGCGCGCTCCTGATCGCAGCGCTTTGACCGGTCAATTCAAAGCCATCACCGGCAGTTTTAAGGCAATCGACTAGGTCTGCTATGAGTGGATTAATCGGATTCACCCACGCGCTCACCCAGACGGTAGGCGGCGCACAACCGTTTGCTGATACGCGCCAGCAGGCTCAACAAACCGTGCGTGCTATGACAGACGCGATTGCTCATCGAGGACCCGATGGTTTCGGCATGCATGTCGATGAAGAGATGTGTCTGGGGGCCCGGTGGCTTGATACGTTGACCGCGGGAGGCACCCAGCCTTTCTATAGTGAGGATCGCACGAAGGTGCTCGTCTATGACGGAGAGATCTACAATCACGAGATACTGCGCGAAGAACTTATCGCAGCAGGCCATGTGTTTGCGACGCACAGCGACGGCGAGGTCGTGCTTCATGGGTTTGAGCAGTGGGGCATTGACGAGCTGCTCAAACGCTTGCGGGGCAAGTTCGCATTCGTTATCTGGGACGTTCAGGCAAAGGTGCTCTGGGGCGCACGCGATTTCTTCGGCGTGAAGCCGCTCTACTACTACACGGGCGCAGGCGACTTGTCCCCATTCATGTTCGCCTCTGAAATCAAGGCGTTTTTGCACCATCCCCAATTCGATAAGCGACTCAACGAAGCGGTGCTGGCAAATTATCTGTCATTTCAATACTCGGTCACGCACGAGACATTTTTCCAAGATGTCTACAAGCTACCGCCTGCCCATTATTTTACGCTGCAGCTTGATGCAGGCGCGACAGGCAAGCGCAAACCGACACCTCAGATGACGCAGTATCAGCGCCCCGCGTTCAAGCCGGTTGCGGGCTCTTTGGAAGAGTACGCGGACAGAATCGATCAGGCGGTCGAAGAAACGGTCGGGCTTCATACGATGGCGGCCCCGGGGGTCACCGTTGGCTCATTTTTAAGCAGCGGTGTCGACTCAAGCTATATCGCGAGCAAATCCGGCGTGGATAAAACGTTTACCGTTGGCTTTATCAGCGAGCTCTATAACGAAACCGATTACGCGAAAGAATTCGCACGCCTCATCGGGGTCGAGAACTATTCAAAAGTGATTACTCCCCACGAGTATTGGGAGGCGCTAGGCACGATCCAGTATCACATGGACGAGCCTCTGGCCGATCCCGCTGCGGTCGGACTGTACTTTGCCTCGAAACTTGCCGGAGAACACGCCACGGTAGTGCTTTCAGGCGAGGGCGCCGACGAGCTGTTCGGCGGGTACGGCGTCTATCGTGAACCGCTTCAAAAAGCAGCGCTCTACCGTAAGATGCCCGCATTCGTCTGGCGCTTTGTTGGTGCGGTCGCTCGTCCACTCTACACAGTTGCACCAACGTTGCCGGGGCGGGATTTTCTCATGCGCCGCAATAAGCCGCTTCAGCAGTGGTTTATCGGCAACGCCGATATCTTCAACGTGGCCGAGCGTCGCGCTCTTTTGAAATCGAATAAGGATACTCCTGCTCCTCAGCAGATTACCGCGCCGTACTATGCACAAACCGCGCACTATGATGACGTGGCAAAGATGCAGTACCTCGACATTCATCTGTGGTCGGCAGGAGATATTCTTCTGAAAGCTGATCGTATGACCACCGCCCATTCAATCGAGGTGCGCTCTCCGCTTCTGGATCGTGAGATCATGAAACTTGCGGAATCACTTCCCCTTGAGTGCAGGGTCGATACTGCGTGCACGAAAAAGGCGTTTCGCCTTGCGGCGGCACGATCGCTTCCCGAGGTAGTGGCGAACAAGGATAAACTGGGCTTTCCGGTGCCGCTTCGTGTGTGGCTGAAGGAGGACGCGTATTACGAGCAGGTGAAGACCGCGTTCACCTCCGAGGTTGCTCATCAGTTCTTCCACACCAATGCGTTGGTGCGACTGCTTGATGACAACAGGAGGTGCACCGATGATGCGAAGAGCAACGTGCTCTCCCGCAAGATTTGGACGGTCTACATGTTTCTCGTTTGGTATGATGAGTTCTTCGTAAAGCGATAGGAGTCGGTATGTGCTTGGCAATTCCCGCAACGGTGCTTGAGGTCTGTGATAACAATATGGCTGAAGTCGAGATGCTCGGCGTGACGCGTCGGGTGTCGCTCGATATGATCGAGGGTGCCGAGAAGGGCGACTGGGTTTTGGTGCACGCCGGTTTCGTGATTGAAAAGGTCGATGAGGAGTACGCCAAAGAGACCCTTGATCTGCTTGCGCAGATTCCATGGTTCGATGAGGAGATGCCCGAGGCGAGCGAGAAGTTTCTCGAGATCGCCGCTGCCGCTGAGAGCAAAGAGTAACGTGCTCATGGACTTTAATGCATTCAGAGATCCCCAACTTGCCAAAGGCGTGATTCAGGGTATCAGGCATCTGGCGAACGAACTAGAGAGTCGACGAGGCGGCGAGCCCATACGCATCATGGAGGTCTGTGGGACCCACACGATGGCGATTGCGAAAAATGGGCTGAAAGGCGTGATGCCTGAGAGCATCATTTTAACCAGCGGTCCGGGATGTCCTGTATGCGTGACCGCTAACGCTGATCTTGATAGGGCAAACGCACTCGCGGCTAATCATGATCTGACGATTACGACGTTTGGCGATATGCTCAAAGTGCCGGGATCGTACAGTTCGCTGAACGCAGAAAAAGGCGAGGGCGCTGATGTGCGCGTGGTCTATTCGCCTCTTGATGCATTAACGCTCGCACACACCAATCCAGATCTCGAGGTGGTGTTCATCAGCGTCGGGTTTGAGACCACGACTCCCATTATTGCAGCCACCATTAAACGCGCGCGCGATATGGGTCTGGAGAACTTCAGCGTCTATGCGGCGAATAAAACCGTTCCGCTTGCGCTTCGAGCACTTGCTGATGACCCCGAGATAGCGATCAACGCACTTATTTTGCCCGGTCATGTTTCAACGATCATCGGGCTTGATCCGTACAAGTTCTTAAGCGATGAGTTTGGTGTTGCGGGTGTTATCGCTGGGTTCGAGCCGCTCGATATCCTGCAGGGCATCTACATGTTGCTTCAGCAGATGCTTGAGGAGCGCGCGGAAATCGAGATCGGGTACGCACGTGGCGTGAATGAGGAGGGTAATCCCAAAGCGGTTGCCATCATGAACGAGGTGTTTGAGCCGTGCGATGCGCAGTGGCGTGGTCTGGGTGTTATCCCGGGAACCGGCCTGCGTATTCGTGAGGAGTTCGCCCGCTTCGATGCCGTCAAAAGGTTCGATCCTGTTCCGTGTGAGCCACGGGAGACCCCCGGCTGTGCATGTGGCGATATCCTGCGCGGGGTCATGGCACCTCCCGATTGTCGCCTCTTCGGTACCGCCTGTACGCCCGTACACCCCATCGGACCTTGTATGGTGTCTGGGGAGGGGTCATGCGCGGCTTATTATAGGTACCAATTATCCTGACAAGTGCTCTGGATTCCGTCTAAGATTGTCGAGCTTCGCAAAGATTCCTCGGTCACGTACCGGTGTACGCTCCCTCGCAATCTGCTTGCTCTCCGCCTTACACGAAATCCAGAGCACTTGTGTCCCAATTGCGATATTGAACAATACGAGCGCGTGTACGCTATCATAGACGCATGACAAAAACGGACAAAATACTTCTGGCGCACGGCAGTGGCGGCACAATGATGCGCGATTTGATCGAAGAGGTGTTCGTCGATGCGTTTGGCGATGTGCAACTCGAAGATGCTGCAACGCTTGAGATGCCTGTCGGCAAAGTAGCGCTCTCGACCGACACATTCGTAGTCAGCCCGCTCTTCTTTCCCGGTGGAGACATCGGTCATCTTGCGGTATGCGGCACAGTCAACGATGTGGCAACCGCCGGAGCGACCCCGCTCTACTTAAGTGTGGGCTTTATTCTTGAAGAGGGTTTCCCCCTCGATGATTTGAAGAAGATACTTATCTCTATGGCGAAGTGCGCGCGCGAAGCCGACGTGAAGATCGTAACGGGCGACACTAAAGTGGTCGACAAAGGTGCTGCCGACGGTATTTTCATCAACACCACCGGCGTGGGTGCGGTGCGCGAAGGAGTCGATCTGAGCGCGGCGAACTGTCAGGTGGGCGACAAAATCCTGCTCTCCGGAACGTTGGGGGACCACGGCATCACCATCGTGAGCCAGCGTGAGGGAATGGGATTTGGCACCACGCTTGAGACGGATGCCGCACCGCTTAACCAGCTGGTAAGCGACGTGTTGGACGCAGCTCCTGCGGTACGGGTCTTTCGCGATCCCACACGCGGCGGTCTTGCCAGTTGCTTAAATGAAATCGCTGATGCTAGCAAGGTCAGTATGCTCGTCATGGAAACCGATGTGCCGATTAATCCGCAGGTCAACGGGGCGTGCGAGATGCTCGGCTACGATGTATTCCAGGTCGCCAACGAGGGCAAGATGGTTGCGATCGTTCCTGCTGATCAGGCTGAGGCGGCGCTTGAGGCGATGCGCAAAGCCCCCTATGGTGAGAATGCGGCGATTATCGGCGAGGTCACCGAAGGGGTTGCCGGTCGCGTAAGTCTGCGCAACGCGTTTGACGCAACGCGGATTATGGATACGTTGGTCGGCGAACAACTCCCGCGTATCTGCTAACCCTTCCTGTTTGACAATCTTAGAAAAATCTTAATCTTTCCTTGCGCGTAGGTTTGATTTCTCCTCGTACGCTTTTAGGGTAGGCATAACGAGGAGGAGGTCTTGCCCATGCAAGCAGAGAGCTACCGGTATCCGGACAGATACCCGGAGTACCGAAACCGATTGGAACATCGCACGCGTCATAATAGTACGCGTTATCGGCCAAGGCGCATCAAATGGCTTCCCCTGACCGTGGGGATGGTCCTCCTCGCGGCTGGCATCTATCTGGTATGGGCCGGCATCATCGAGATGCCGCTGTTCGATCCCCGCAAAAGCACCAATCAGGTGTTTGCTACGACGCATGGCGCACAGAGTGCATTGCCCGAAACGATATTTGCCGCAGCGGTCTCGCTGGAGCAAATTGAAGATATCGGTACGCTTCAGCTCATCAACGCCGATCATGCGATATCGTGTGGGCCGGAGATCGGGTCGCTCTCGTCAATCCGCAATCTGGTATCGAACGGTATACGCGCCGATATGCTTCGCTCAGATGCGCTGAGCGCGGTGTATGCTATGTTCACCGCAGCGCGTGAAGCGAACATCGACATGATTCAAGTTGCCAGTGGCTTTCGTGATTATACTCAGCAGCAGCGCTTATATGACGAGGCAGCAGACAAATCTCTCGTCCAGCCACCGGGGCATAGCGAGCATCAGAGCGGGCTGGCGGTCGACATCATGACGACGCGCGATGACTTTGTGCAATCGGGTGACTCGAAAGAGGAGCGATGGCTTGCGGATAACGCGTGGAATTACGGATTGCTCCTTCGCTATCCTGCCGACAAACAGGACATCACCGGTATCGCGTATGAGCCATGGCATTTTCGCTACGTGGGTCAGCCCCATGCGCGGTACTGTTTTGAGAACAACCTGAGTTTTGAGGAGTATATCCAATTCCTGAAAGAGAAGGGTGGCTATAGCATAATAGTAGACGGTGTGACGTACTATGTTTCCTATCAAACGAAGGTAGATGAGACGTTGAGAGTGCCCAAAAGCCTGGCATACAACGTTTCCAGCGATAATACCGGTGGCCACATCGTTACCGCGTGGGAGTGATGACATGGAGTACACGATTCTGATATGTGACGATGACGAAGCCATTCTTTCGGCTCTACGCATCTATATGGAGCAAGAGGGGTTCAACGTCATCCAAGCCTCTGATGGGCGCGAGGCGCTCAAGGTGGTCGAGAGCAATACCGTTCATTTGATTCTGCTCGACATCATGATGCCGGTTATGGATGGCATTCAAGCGGCGGTTGAGATTCGCAAGATCAGCAACGTCCCGATCCTATTTTTGAGCGCAAAGGCTGAAGATACCGATCGTATCCTGGGTCTGAATATGGGAGGCGACGATTACATCACGAAGCCGTTCAATCCGGTTGAGTTGATGGCACGCGTCCAGGCAGCACTTCGTCGCTATGCTCGTCTGGGAGGATTTGGCGACACACCGCTGTATGCGGCAGATGCGCTGGGCGTCTATCAGACCGGTGATCTGGTGCTTGACGATAATCAGAAGCAGGTAACGGTGGGAGACACCGAGGTGCAATTGACCAATACCGAGTACAAGATCCTGAGGCTGCTCATCTCGAATATGGGGCGGGTCTTCACTTCAGCCCAAATCTATGAATCAGTGTGGGAGGAGCCGGCGTTCGATGTTTCAAAAACGGTTTCCGTCCATATCCGTCATATCCGCGAAAAAATCGAAATCAATCCCAAGGATCCGCAGTATCTGAAAGTGCTGTACGGTCTGGGCTACAAGGTGGTGAAGTTGACATGAGTGCACTAAAAAGGTTTCTTCGCACGCGCGCGGCACAGATAGCCGTCGTGTGCATAGGGTTTCCGGCTGCGGTATCGACGGTACGCGCCGTCAGCTCGTCATATGACTATTATGTGGACTGGACCACTGGTCTGTTTCCCGCGCATTGGGCGGTGCTGGGCTTTCCGATTCTTGTGGCATGCATGATAATCCTACCCTACTCCGTGTTTAAATCCCAACCGGGTATCAAGGCGCACCCCTGGCGAAGGATTGATCTGTCGTTTTGGATTGTCGTGGCATTTTGCTTTGTGCTACTTTGCGCGTCTATCGTGGCGCATGGCGGCACGTCGATTCTCCTGTTCGTATCAGCGGCGGTGTACGGGGCGGTGATGGCAACGATCGCTGAAATTGCGGCACGCATGCGCGATAAGCAGGTCGAGTCCACGCTCTACTGGCTCCAGTTTTTCAGGCAGCACACCCTGCGGCAACCTGTCGGGCTTGCGGTTGCGCTCCTGTTGTCGGGGCACCTGATAATCATCCTCCTCTTGTTTCCCGACTACCTCATGCGGGAACCGGTTGGAGCAGGTGGCGCGCTTTTCTACGCATCGCTCTTCTCTTTGGGGGTGCTGACGTATCTGGCGACGTTCATCCTCTCACTCTCTTCTCGCTATGAGGAGGCGAATGCAGAGAAGATTCGGGCCGAGCAGTTCAAGGTCGAGCTCATCACGAACGTATCGCATGACATCAGGACGCCGCTTACCTCGATCATCAACTACGTCGACCTTCTGAAGGGTCTGCCGTTGAGAAACGCCAAGTTCAAGGAGTATACGGGTGTTTTGGAGAGCAAGTCGGCGCGTCTGAATACGCTTATCGGTGATTTGATGGAGGCGACAAAGGCGAGTACGGGCAATACGAACGTTGACATGCAAGCGGTCGATCTAATCGAGATTGTCGGGCAGGTCGCGGGCGAGTTCGATGATCTATTCGCTGAAAAAGAGTTGACGCTTGTCGTGCGCCAGCCCGAAGAGGCGGTCATCGTTCAGGTTGACAGCAGACATCTGTGGCGTGTGCTGGAAAACCTGTTTAGTAACGTGGTGAAATACACCCAGCCGGGCACGCGTGTGTTTGTCGAAATCATCCCCACAGACGAAAGTGTTACGTTCTTGATGAAGAACACCTCGCACAACCCCAT
>Ga0209737_10002843_pt1 | contig 12082 bp, 11 predicted proteins | sample TergutCu122P3_FD_187284 | JGI IMG/M metagenome (GOLD analysis project Ga0209737, IMG submission 187284) | Cubitermes ugandensis P3 segment gut microbial communities from Kakamega Forest, Kenya - Cu122 P3 (SPAdes) (version 2) | ecosystem: Host-associated > Arthropoda: Insects > Digestive system... | reverse complement strand
TCTATTCAGTCTGTCTCCTGACGATGGGCATAATGATGCCCGAAACATGTTGAGTTAATCTAAAAGTGAATAAACATCTTTACTTGTGTCATCCGTTGGTTCTTTCTTCTCCTACATTAATGATGCATGGTCACATGAACCTGAAGTTTACTATTATATTCTATTCTACCCCCCTTATATGCCTTTAGAGTATAAACGTGGACAGTCTTTTACTTTTTTGTTTTTAGGTGGTGGTGAGTGATGCAGGTATATCCATGTGTGGCAGCACATGCTATTAGGGAGGCAGGAGGCCATATGGGTTTCTGATTGAGTCTAGATACAGACACAGAGAGAAATATTCCTTCTCCCAGGAACTGAATCACAGGTGTTTAGCCCAACGACAGTCAGTCATGTTACTGTTTGAGCAGCCCTGTCTCACATTCATTGTCACTTTCACCCCTTTATGTTTCAGGCATTGACATATCCTCCAGGCCTGATTCTTTGTCGGTGTGGCAGGTTTACTATTTTTCTTCCTCTTCTGCTTGCTTTCTCTGAGAAGGCTTTGAAGTCAGACATGCTTAGTACATGTAACACAAGTGCTTTCATTGATGGCACAGAAAACCTAGACTAAACTTCAAACAAGCACGTACGGAACTAGCCCAGCAGTAATCCTAGACACAGGTATACTCTGAGAACTCAAGTGTTCTGGGGTGCGACAGTGGGTCATTGGTCATTTAGTTTTAAAGGCTCATAGTGACTTCTTCACCAACACCACTTTGAGAAACCTAAGTCTCACAAGTATATCCAGGACTGGTGTTGAAAAGGTAAACCATTGCCTGCCCAGGATTTGAGGTTCTCTCGGCACTGATTTTGAAGCATACTGTCTCCTGGGATGTGATGCTGTGTCATCTGCCAAACTGCAAATTCATTTCCCAGGAGACAAAACTTCCTTCCAGTGTTTCTTCCTCTTACTGCCACAATATCCATTATATTACTTCCTGTGTAACTGAGTGAGTCTTTTCCATTTTGTGACCATTGTATCTGCATTTCATGTGGTGGTATTGTATGTTGACAAACCTGTTGTATTGGTGCAGGTACTTCTTCAAGACAGAGTGTGAAGACCTGGACATGAGAGTGATCCAAGAAGAAATAACAGATGACAATGAGATTTTGCCATTGTGGGAAGGGAAGATAATGGCGCAGGTGAAGCCAGTGGAGTGAATGAAGAACAGCTTGATTATTGTTAACCGTCAGGTGCGAAACGTGTGCCTTTTTCTCTCCTTTTTTTTTTTTTTTCCTTCCCATAAAAATGTACGTGTTCCTTAAACTTTTCAACGATATATATATATATTTTTTTCTGTAGTACAGCTCTTTACCAGTGCAGTGTCTTAGCATGATGGATTCTGTCGACAGACTGAATGAATTCTACAGAAACAGAACCAGTGGCAGCTTCATCTTAGACAGTCTCGTGTGGAATTGTAATTATGTCAAGACTTGGTTAGTATTGAGCATATGCGTGCCATGTTTTGGTTAAATCCTATTTTATTTGTCTCTTTAATGTGACTTTTTATTTATAACAAGGTATGATATGTACAAATGAACGCAGCTGATGTGCAGTGTACTGTCCTGCCAGTTTGTTTACTTTGTATGTCTTGACTGGAAACAGTGGCAAATTCAGTTTGTTCTGTTGGTGAGCTAATTTTTTATGGTTGAAATTATCTTGCTGGATGACGTGTTTCGAGGTAATACTTTGTGGGCGGCTCTTCACATCCTTTTGCCATGCACTGACGTCTTGCAAAAGGTTAAGCATAATCAGCATCTCCAGATCAGACACTTGTGCCACCTAAATATGTACAGTGCTCTAAAGTTGTGAATTGTAATAAATATCCTTATCTGTCCTGATCAGTATGCTAGTGTAATTTTATTCTGATTCTTCCTGTTGTGTTATATTGAATACAAACACAATTTTGCAGTCAAACACAACTCTTTAATATTTGTCACCATTACTACATCTTCAGGTTCAGTGAACCATTGGTGGGTACTACTTTAAAAAATTTGCATTGTTCATGAGATGTCAGTAGTTTACAAATATTTATTGAAATAATAAATATGTTACATGTTTTGTAGCTTAATATAAAATCCAGTCTTTGTTCTGTGTAAAACTTCTGCATTGTTGTGTTGTCTGTTTAGATGGGTATTTCAACTGAGGTAAAATCAGTATCCTGTATTTTCGTTTTTTCATTCAGTTCCTGCTCGCATTTAGTGAACATAATTTCCTAAGATACTGTTCTTCTTAAAAACAAAATGAAAACTTACAGTATTGATTTTTCCCCAACTATCATATTCATATAAGTGACAACATAACAATGACTGTGTTTTACACAGAACACAGACTGGATTGTATATTGTGCTACAAAGGTGTTATCATTTATTATTTTAATAAATACTTGTAAACTAATGAGATCTTACTAACCAACAATGCATATTGCAAATGTACTCATGTTTTTAAAATTTTTTGTAAAGTAATGCCCGGCAGTGGTTCGTTGCATTGAAAGATGTGGCATTGATGACAGATATTAAAGAGTTGTGTATGATTGCAGTATTTCATTTGTATTCAGTATAGTATTGTGTATATTTGCTGGCACAACTGTTGTCATCCAGCAAGGTGCCCGTTGTGCGTTGCAGTACAAAACCTTGGAGAAGGCCTCAGCTTGCAGCATTGTGTGCACGGTTATAAAAATAAAACAAATGTAAAAGTAGATCCTAATATTGCTTAATTTATATAAAGGAAAGTGTGTCTTCATGTGGTATTACTGTATGTTTTTGTTACTGCCCACATGGATACAGATAATAAAAAGAAAAGAATGGCATCTGACAATGAAACTGTCAGTACTCTGGTATTCCAAGTAACGAAACTTCTGGAGTCTAAGAGAGTGCGATATTTTTAACTGACGAATGACATACTGCTTAGTTTGGACACAACTTGATGCACGCAGTATAGACCAACTCACCATGTACATACAGCAACTCATGTACACAGTTTGTTACCGTATCTGTCACTTACTGAATTTTGCAATAAAACTTAAAAATATTAACAGTCTGGTTTCCTGTCCTTTGTCTTATTTCCTGGATGTTTCTTTTCATGCCCTGCACACTGAGTGTCTTTGTCACACTGAATGGAAGTGGAAAATTGTACTCCACCAGAGTACTCAGAATGTTGTGTAACATGGCATTCAATTGTGATCATGTTTCCTTCGAAATTAATGTGAAACCATATTTAATGTTCACATTAACATTTTCTCTCATTTAATGTTCAATTCCAACAAACCCACATCCATCTCAGTAGTACATTTTTCCATCCAGTTTTCCTCAAACCTACAGTCAGGGTTTCGTGGTCTTCATACTATGCTGAGTTGAGATGTCAGTATTTTCTCATGTATCATTAAATACACAAAATATCAAAACGCATTTCTTGTTCTGGACCTCAGATTATAATTTGTCCCAATCGTTTTTGGGGGTGCAGAATATGACCAGTTGTTCAGAAAATTAGGAGGTTCAATTTCAGCTCTGTCTAAAGTACCTACCAAGGTCTAGTTCACCTAACAACTCTGAGATAGGCCCCAGTTATCATGTCATGGAAATACGAGGGTTGTTCGGAAAGTAAAAAATGTTTGCGCATACAACCCGCGCAGTTGTTTCATTGTACCAGATCAGTCATGTGGTGTGTTCAGTAGAGTGTAGATAGTTATCTGTTGCAGTTGGTGCAGCGAACTTTTTCTCGTGAGTGTGACAGGTTGTGACAATGAACGCGCCGATATCAAATCCCACCGACTGTGAGGTGCGAGGTGTGATTCAGTTTTTGCAGGCGGAAAACGTTAGACCCAGTGAAATTCACCGAAGACTTGTTGCAGTCTATGGTGAACGTGTTATGAACGCGGCCAGTGTCTGAAAATGGTACACAATGTTTAGGAAAGGGCGAACAGATGTTCATGACGCTGAGAGATCAGGGCGACCTGCTGTCATCACAGACGCATTGAAGCAAAAGGTGAACCGCATCATTTGAGAGAATCGACATTTCACAATTAGCAAAGTGTACGAACAATATCCGGAAGTGTCTCGTACAGTTGTGTACGAAATTGTAACCGAACATTTGCAATACCACAAAATAGCCAGGCGGCCTTCTGGTACGAGGAGGGCATAAGTAAACTGGTGTCACGGTACGACAAGTGCCTCATTGTCCAAGGTGACTATGTGGAGATGTAGGTGAAGATGTGTGATAAAACCTGCATATTCTGTTTCTTTTCTATTATCAATAAATGTCTTTCTATGGCAAAATGTTCTTTACTTTCCAATCGACGTTCGTACATTCAGCATTTTTCAAGACAAAACTACTATGGCATTTCCAGTTATAATTTATGCTGGTGGTGAAAACAGCTTGTGATAAAATCACATGCTTGCAAATGCATGTTATATGCAGGTGTCCTACAAATTGCTGCCCTGAGATTATATTTAACTTCTCAGAGAAACATTACAACCAGCCACCTGCAGAAAGGGCAATAAGGAGTTGAAGAAAATAGTTCAAACTGTCTTCCATCATATATAACAGTGCACATTTCACATCTTGTAAGCTCTGATTTGCACACTGCTACACAAAGCATTTTGTCTGCATTAAAGTCATCAAATTTCACATTGAGTGCTCCCTTCTTTTGCAAAACAGGATTCTTGTTGTATGTTCTATCTTTGTGGTGTAAGATAGGGATATGTTGGGAGCTACTCAACTTATCCAATGCAACCAATTCATGTCGGAAATTTATCATCCAGAAAAGGGTGAATATTGTGCAAAAAATGGGCTTGAAGTGCCATTGTGCTGCCAGACCACAATTCCTAGGTTCCCATACATACAGCTCTTTCATTTGTCTTGAATGTTCCTTCACCTGTGCGAAGGATCTTTTTTGCAAACACAGCACCAGCCTTACGAACAATATGAAACCACTCTATCTGAATCATAATCATTATCAGCAGCAGCAGCAGTAAGTGGGGTCTATGTTCTTCAATTGCCAGAGAACTGATATGGTATGGCACTTCAAGATACTTCCGTTCCCTTAAAGCTCTTTTTAATTGCTTGTTAGGACTATAACACGAGCTAGCATTGCAATTAATAAATTTCTTCTCATCTATTATATTTTGGCTTGCTATTTTCTGGTAGGCCTGCAACACTTTCGGTTTCTTCACATCTTGCCGTAAGGTTATGGATTGCTTACCAGGTTGGAGTTTTAACACCTGGCAAATTCTCAGTAAATTCTGCGATTATAACTGGCAATTACTTTTTTTCCTTCCTCCGCATGATCTTTTCTCTTCCTCTGTAAACTTTTTAGCATTTTCTACTCATATTTGAGTGATCCGAGGGTACAAACTACAAAAGCTATAACAAACGCGCGCGTTACCACAGAGTAGCCAATTCTTGAAAATTAAACCTGAACGCAAACGAAAATAAGAATAGTTACGTAGTACGCCACAATTTCGATAGGACACGTGGTATCACCTCCGACTCTGATCCATGCGTGGTATTCTTCATCTACATACTACAATACTCGGGTGTGGCCTAAACGGCATTCATTTATTCACATTTCGTGGACGCTTTATTAATCTCTAGAGAGCAAAGTAATTTTCAACACGCTATTCAAGCACATATGAAATGGGCTACGTCGATTTTTTTTGGCACGTCCAATTTATCACCGAATTGTGATTACCTGCATGCAAAGACATTTAACGTCTTCACATTGGTACTCTGCAACACAAATTACTCTTGAATGCGAGGTGAATTTAACTACAGCAATGGCATCAGAAAATGATTTACTTGAAGGTGGTGAATATTATATTCAGTTTAGTGTCTAAAAATAAGAAACTTAAAATGTGTACTTTATAATGTTATGCTATTTTATTTCAGCGGTACGAGAAAATTTACATAGAAGTGGGAAGTTAGATAAGATAAAAGCAGAATTGAGAGCTGAAATTATTAAGGTGTTGGAACCGACATGTAATCCAAATTCTAAACCAGAAATTCCAAGTGAAACATTAGTTATTAATGAACTTATTCGAGAGTTTTTGACATGGCATGGCTATCACTATACAACTTCAGTTTTTGTTACAGGTAAGATACAGCACTTACTACAGAACTTTTATATTTGGTGAGTTTGAGGTTAGGTGTAGTAAATAAATTCAAATCACTTCTCTTCAGAATCGAGTATGCCAGCCGAACCGTTAGACAGAGTGTCCTTGACTCGCAGTGTTGGTGTTGTAGACAATGAAAGGGCATCAAAACTGTAAGTTTCATTAAATTATTGTTAATGTTAGAGCTGATCTATATAACTGGTTTCATGTTAGTGGCAACAGATTACAACTGCACAGAATTGTAATTTCTGTAATGTAAACATAACGTCAAACGAATTACTGTATTTTAGTACAATTTTGTTATCTGTTAGGAACATGACAGCCACCCAAGAAAATTTTGTGAATGGTATGTCAGGTAAGTTAGAACGGTTAAATCAAGTAAAATTTCAAATCATTGAATTGTCGTGTAAACTGGTAGGCAGGTACCAGTGTTTTAGGCGAGTGTGTTGCCTACTTTTTCAGGGTTGATCTCTGAAAGTGGAAATGGCAGATTCCTCCAAAATACTATTACATATGTACCATACTGCAAGATGTCACATCCCAGAAGGGTTTAATCTTAAATTTATGTTATGTCCTTACATCTTGAGATGAAAAGGATGTTTTCTTTGTATTTGTAATTAATCAAGACAGTCTCCTTTTGGTGATGCCATGTAGTCTGGTGGGTGTGCATGGATACTCCATCATGTACCCTAATGCTAGAGGCACAGGTTACACTGAAATATACTGGACTATATGATATCAAGTCACAAAAGATGGTATCTTTGTAGCCTAATTTCTCACATACCAGTTTGTATTTGCAGACCACTGCTGTACAGCATGGTGTCTACATTCAAGGGAATGGTACAGCAGCCTTGAACAGCAGACTGCCTACATGAATTTGTGTATTCCTTATGTTCAGTGTCTTGTTTAAAGTTTCACATTCATAAATTTATTTAATTGATTGATATTATGTGTATTTGTAATAAAGTTGTAAACAAACTGGTAATAAAACTGCCTTTGTCCTTACTGCCTTTTGGAATGCATGGTGGGAAAGTCTCAGGCTTTTGGTTCAGACACATTGTAGCATGCCAGACCAGATCAGTCTGAATGTTTGAAACTCTTACAGTGGGCTTAAATACTTGTAACCCAAATGCGTAAGTTGCAGCAAGACAAGAGAAGTCCTTGTAAATAAAACCAACCTGGTGCACAATTTATTCTTAGTATACTTATATTTATCAATCTCTACATGTTTCGGGTGACTATGGGCCCCTCATTGGGGGAAACAACTGTTTGTGCAACACTTGGTACTGTGTGGATGACTGTCTGGTATGTACACAGTCATCCACATACCAGACAGTCATCCGCACAGTAGCAAGTGTTGCATAAACAGTTATTCCTCCTGATGAGGGGCCCATAGTCATCTTAAACATGTAGAGATTGATAAATATAAATATACTAAGAATAAATTGTGCACCAAGTTGGTTTTATTTACAAGATTATACAGAGATGCACGGTCAACAAAACATTAAAAAAATGAAAAGTCCTGTCTAGTTATGTCTTGAGCACGATGCGTAAAGTGCCATTCTGTACCAGTGAGGAGAGCATTTGAACAGGAAACAGATAGTTTTAGTACTGAATCTTTCCTTATGATTTATTAAATGTCTTTATGAAATAAATTTATTACAAATTTACAGCGATAATTGTGTGGACTATTTCTAGTAGTATTATAAATGTAATTTATACAAGTAAACATACATGATTTATCCCCTGTTGTCAATTCACAGTCCAGATGGCTTTGCTGATTATTCCATTAGTATTATACACCAATAAAAAGTCCCGGGTTTCGCTCTATTAGAACAGACGCATCAAATAAGAAAACTGTTTTGTTTTCCCTCGAAATAATCTCCCTTGACTGCGACAAATTTTGCATCTTAAACAAAATTAAGTAAATATGCAGATGCCTCTTCAATGTAATGTAGATTACAGCTTACAAATTACTAAAAAGAAAGAAGCGTTGGGAAATATTCACCGAGAATTTATGTGATACGGAAACAACATTCAAGTTTATTGCATTTGGCATAGTATGGTACAGGAATTTCGCCGTTATGCGGCTTCGATTACGTCAAACGCTCCTGCGTATTACTACCATTACACGCCCTCCTTTTCCCTGAACGTCATCCATTACTACCACGGATCATTTATATATACATTCTACGTTGCATTATTTTTATTTCTGCATAAGGGACATTGCTTGGTATGCAGATTAGTTTTTGGTGTGCACATTGGCTAAACTTTTGGCGGCCATCTTTCAAAGGAGATATGTGTGTCGTGTTCGAAGTTCGTTTCTTTTGTATGAAGTAAAGGATTGCAATTGTGGGGTCTTTTACTTTTTTTTTAAGTTAAGATACGGAGTCTTCAAATTGTTACATGTGGTTAAAAATATTGTGACAAGTAATTCGGTATCTTTCTTTAATTATGTCTTATTTCGTACAGTGACAATATTGTAATGATTATGATGTCGAAAACTGCCAAGGAAATTGGGACGGAGCTTGTGAAGAGGTATTCATTTCGTACCAGAAGACAACGAAGTTCGCAAATTCATGCAGAAGGAAGCGTGGACGAACAAGGAGAAATCTCTCGGGAAAATGAACTTTCAGATTCGAAGAACGCTACAACTAGAGGCAAGAATGTGAAAAGACGACATGTGTCAGTAGCTTACGAGGATTGTGTGAAAAACGAATCTGAGCGAAAGGAAGATACAGAGCATGGCGATTCAAGTACTACAGTAACTGGAAATAAGAAGCTGAATTGGGAACCGAAGAACTGGCGTGAAGTTCTTAATAATATACGTGAAATGAGGAAGCAGCGGGATGCTCCAGTGGATACAATGGGATGTGATAAATGTGCTGACGAAAGTGCCCGACCAGAGGTACGGTACATGTTGATTACTGATGTACAATATGTTAAATTGCTGGAGTGTTGATGAGAAGTGACTTATTCTTTTGGATGTATTAGTTCTATGTTGTCTTTTAATATTCCCTAGATTTTTGGCATTAGTGATTTCAGTTTGATGAGATAGAACTAGTTCTTTTTGTGTATTCCTTCTTGGAGGAGGAATATAATGGAGTTCAATTCAACCCAGAATAGTGTCTCCAAATTTTTGCAGTATGACTGTGGTGTGAAAATAGTGACACATTTGCAGTCCATAGATCCAGTAGGCGGTCCAAAAAATAAAGGGATGTGGAATAAGACGTAAGATTTACAAAATGGTCAAGTACATTCTAAATTACTGTAGATAAAGAATGAGGTTAACATGCAGGATTTAATACATTACAGCTGATACCATATCTTATAAATTTATACCATGTGAGAAAAACTCCCTGAAGAAGGTTCTTAGAATCCATCAACCAAGCAGAGGGATTGTCTGTGTAAGTTTCTTTTAAATGTTACTTTAAACTGTACCTATTTGTTCATAAAACATTTGAGGCTAGAATAGAATAAATGCATACTAACTGTCTATTCACAGGGTTACAAAAAAGGGACTTTTTTTTTGTAATGTCAGCATTTTCTGTCACTTGTTTTTAGACAGATTACAATTGTCATTTGAGGTCAATACCTTTAAGAGTAGCAGGAGTGACAGATAGTGTGGTAGTGCTGCATTCAACAGTTTTGTGTTGTGATTGAAACTTACAATGGTTCGGTTAAGGTATAATAAGGTATAAGGAACAAATTTTTCATATTTACTGTCATCATCAAATAGGTCATGTATACACCTTGTATGTATGTCATATGTGTACGAATTTGTTTGGAATTTTTGTCATGTTGCCCGCAAGTGATAATATGAGTCAGAATTCACTGGTAAGCAGAAGAATATTAAACCAAGTGGTAGATTCTTGGAAAATTTGATGCCATTATAGCGTCCATGTTTCTGAAAGCATGCAAGGCTGGCAAATGTCTGTGGACACTGATTACAGCAGAGGTCCACAGACATTCTAAAAATCTGGGGATCACCTCCAAATTTCAGGTGCCAGAAGGGTGACCTGAACCAAGCTCCATATTGAGAGCCCACAATTTTGGAGTACATGTGCACCACACTGCTCTGTGGTGCTTTTTGCTTGGTGCATGTGAAGTGATACACATTTTTGCATGTAAGGGGGAAAAAACTGCAGAAATTGTGTTGAGAATATTATATGCCACCATAAAAGATGTAGTAAACGAGGGGCCAAGGATTAATGCACCCGTGGCTTACTGCCAATATTAACACTACGTAAAGCCGAATTGGTTTGTGGAGATTACTTGCTGCTTTTACTGACATTATGAGTGGCTGAATTTTCCTGAAAATGTTCTTAATTATTCTGAAAGGGGATCAAGTAGGACAAGATTGGTGGTGCATGTGGCACACTGGGGGAGAAGTGACATAAATGTGGGGTCTGGGTTGGGAAACCTAAAGGGAAAAAACCCCTTTGGAGGCTGAGCCTATATGGGAGGATAATCTAATGGATCTTAAAATTAAAGGGATGGGAGGACATGGACTGGATTCATGAAGCTCAGTATAGGAACAAGGTAATGAACCTTTGGGTTCTGTAAAATGTGGGGAAATTCTTGATTAGCTGAAGCTTTATTAGCTTCTGAAGAAGTATTCTGCTCCATGAAGTTAGTGGGTTTGTCAATTATTGCAAAAGGTGTATAGTTTGTCTTCAGTAATGTCACACTTTGAATGCACAGCTGCCAATATCAGGTAAAATGTGGTAAATGCAATATAGAAATTCTTATGCACGTCATGCAGAAGCGGGTTGTGATGCAAAATATTGGATGTTCCTACGGAATACTTAGGTGTAAGTTGTACAAATAAAATTATACAAAAATAGCTTAGGATTCTGTCAAAATAAAGCAAGTCGTCCCAAGTAAACAGTATAGGATTTGCCAACAAACATGTTCTGGGGGTGGCATTTTGTATTCATATATGAAATTTTTGGGGTTCACTGTTGTTTTCTTAACCAAGTGTTTAATGTTAATTCAAGGTAAGTGATAGAGGAGTAGGAATTTTAATTTTTCTATTCTGCTAGTATCTTATTAGTGTTCATATTTGCCACAAGAATAACAGTATAAAAACAATGCTTTTGTGTGGTGTTGCAGGAAACAAGATACCACTCGTTAGTATCCCTGATGTTGTCTAGTCAAACAAAAGATGCAGTGACGTACGCAGCTATGCAGAAACTAAGGCAGCATGGACTAACAGTGCACAACATTCTCAACACAGATGACAAAACTCTTGGAGAACTGATATATCCAGTTTCATTTTGGAAGGTATTGTTATTCCAGGATCACATGTTACTGTGATTAGTTAGAAGTTGGTAGTTGGTAGAGCAATTTGCTATAGGCAGAAGGGTCCAGTGATTGAATCTCTTTGGGGACGAGATTTTTCATGTCATCCAAACCAGCCCTGAGGTCTGACCTGCCCCTGTGCAATGGGTACCTTGTCTTTCTCTCTGGTAAAAGAGCTGGAGCGTGGTGCTGACCACCCACCTTCTAGTACTGGGTTGTGAATGAGTAGGCGCTAATACTTCGACCTCCTGTCTGTACCTTTATAGGCATGTCATGGGCTGAACTTCACCTTAGAAATGTCTGACCCACAGGAAGAAATATCGTGTAGATGTTTTCAGGTTTTGTGGACTTCTCAGTTGTGACACTGTAATTTTGTGAATGGGTACTAAAATCTCAGAGGAATTTGATGTGATTTTGACCATGCATCGTCGTTAATATGTGGAAATAAAATGCCAACTAGATGCAACACAGGTTTTTATTGCAGATCTTATTGCTTGCTCAACATGTTTCGGGCACCACTATGCCCATCATCAGGAGCTCAAAGAGTATTATACAGTGGTTGCTGCCTGTGGTATTTCGTGCTGTGGCTTTCAAGTTGCTGGTCTGGTGTGGAGCTGAGGGTTATGTG
>Ga0209737_10002841_pt1 | contig 12085 bp, 14 predicted proteins | sample TergutCu122P3_FD_187284 | JGI IMG/M metagenome (GOLD analysis project Ga0209737, IMG submission 187284) | Cubitermes ugandensis P3 segment gut microbial communities from Kakamega Forest, Kenya - Cu122 P3 (SPAdes) (version 2) | ecosystem: Host-associated > Arthropoda: Insects > Digestive system... | reverse complement strand
GAAAACTTCGCCGTGCTGATAGGGACTTATGGTTCCCGGGTCAACGTTCATATACGGGTCTAACTTCTGCGCCGCTACTTTCAAGCCACGCTGTTTGAGTAAACGTCCGAGGCTTGCGGCAGTGATACCCTTGCCAAGCCCCGAAACGACGCCTCCTGTTACGAATATGTATTTGCAACTTTTCATCATCACAAGTGCAAAGGTCGTTAATCAATAAAAATTATGGCGTGATTTTTTGAGCAAACTTTCTGAAAAGAATATCAGAATGTAAATTTTATAGTAGATATGGTTGTTTTGTGGGAAATTTGTGATTTTTTGTGATTTTTAGCCTGAATTATTCATATTAGAACACGGATGACACGGATAACACTGATTTACACAGATTTATTTACAAACATCTGCGATCTTGGCGAAAAAGATAAAATTCGTGAAAATCCGCGTCATCCGTGTCATCTGCGTTCTATATTCAGGCTTTATGAATAATGCAGGTTAGAGAAAAATTTTTGATTTTGCAAAAAATCAACCGTCAGTTATTAAAATAATAATAGTCCTTTTCTTGAGGGGTAATAAACTTTATCACTTCATACCTGTCTGCATGTTTCTGATATAAAATTTTCTATCTGATTTTTCCACAGACAAACGTATTATAATAAATTTCATTTCTTATATTTAGTTCAACAGGCGCCGACTGAAGAAGACTGATATCTGTGTTTTTTATAAAGAGCATTAATTCATCTTCAATAAAATACTGCATCTGCCTATTAACTAACGCCCACAAAGAAACATTATCAAGTTTGAATAGAAACTCAATATCAATTGTAATCTGCATCTTCTCTTCGATTTTTTAGAAGTTGCCAGGCTTCGTCTATCGTTAGACTTGTATATCCTAACTTCTTGGCTTCGTTTAAAGACATTCCGGCTGTAATCTTGCCAACACCATCTGAATTCTTCTTGCCAACTTCTCTAACCATATTCTCTACCACGACCATAGCGCTACACAATTTAATTTAAAAAATACAAAGATACGACATTTTTAAATACCTCAATTTTTTTTACTTTTTTTTTGCAAAAGTAATGTCATACATTTGAGGCTTAAAAAATCCAATTCTTCAAAATTCCACATCCCACATACCAACCGCTCTGCACAATTCCACAAGCGAAGCGTTAGCATTAAATAACGCTTCGTAATAATTTTGGTAAACCTCATTAGCAGTCCGTTGCGCGTCCAACACTTCCAAAAGCGACGTTTCGCCGCGTGAATAACTGTATTTTTTCTTTTCTAAAATGGCGGTGGCATCGGTAAGGGCGTAGTTTTTGTAGAGTTGTGCCTGACGGATTGCCGACATGTAATTGTTGTAACATTGCTCAACTTCGCTGCGTATTTGCAACAAAATGGCGTTATACATTGCCTCCGCCTGCTGTTCGGAATATTGTGCGGCGCGGAGTTCGCCTCTGTTGGTGTTTGAGAATTTGAGCGGTATTGCCACGCCTGCCATTACGGTGTTGAATTTTGGCGCGTATCCTTCTTCATTCAATGCTACGGTATTGTGGGCAAAACCGATACTTAAACCTAAATCAATTACGCGGTTGGCTTTTGCAAGTTTCAGGTTAGCCGCCGACAGTTCGCGGTTGCGAATGGCAGCCCGCAAATCGGCGCGGTTGTCCTGTGCAAGTTCTATCAGGTCTCTCAAATTGTATGTGCGAATAACAAGCGGCAATTCGCCTTGTAGAGACGGGGCGTGCCCCGTCTGTGTTGCGTTTGCAGGAAAAGACGGGGCACGCCCCGTCTCTACATCAGCCATTCCACCCTCAAAAACTACCAAATCAGAAAGCATGTTTTTATATTCTACCTCTGTTTGGTAAAAATCGGTCAACATGGTAGTTGCCTCTAAACGCGACTGCATGGCGTTGATTTCGGCAATTTCACCATGCGCAAAACGTAAACTGTCCGCACGAGCCAAGTCTCTCATGCTTTGATAGGAAGAAAAAGCCAAGCCGACAAGTTGCTTTTGTTTTAATGCCTCTAAAAAACAAAGCGTTGCATCGGCGCGAAGATTGCGGAAAAAAGTTTTCTGCCAATGTTTCGGTCATCTGCTGTTCGCTTTTTGCGACTGCCATTCTTGCGCGGCGTTTGCCGCCAAGTTCAAGCGTATAACCGAGTTCGGCGGCAAATACCTGTCCCATTTGCACCGCTATGTCCTGATTGTTATCGTAGGAAAAAGAAAGTTCGGGGTCGGGGAAAACCTTTGCAGCCTGCGCGTTGGCTTCGGCGATGGAAACGTTGTATTTTTCAACGATGTACTCAATGTTCTTATCGCGGACATTTTTTATATACTCGTTGTAAGTTAATATACGTTGGGCGTGGCTCTGAAACGCTATCAGAAGTAATGCTATGATAATAAGGCTATTTTTCATTGTTAAATCGTTTTTCCATCAAATAATAAAGCGTCGGGAGCAAATACAGCGTGATAATCGTTCCAGCAAAAAGTCCGTAAACAATTACCGTTGCCAACGGTCGTTGTACATCGGAGCCAATATTGGTTGCGAGCGAAGCGGGCAACAAGCCGAGAATGGCTACGGTGGCGGTCATAATGATAGGACGCAATACCTGTGATGCACCCTTTATAACGGCTTCCTGTAATGGCGTTTCATGGCGTTTGGCACGCAACACATTTATCCGCGAAATCATTACCACCCCATTCAAAATTGAAAGACCGAACAGGGCAATAAACCCCACTGCCGACGATACGTTAAAGGTCATGCCGCGAAGCGCCAATGCCAACATACCCCCGAAAATCGCCAAAGGCAACATTCCAAAGGGTCGCCTGATTTGAGCATCGCACCTTTTCCTATTGATTTGAGCCAACCGCCTTTACGATAACACTGCTGCAATTCATACGAATATCCCTGCTGCAACAACCACGAAGGCAACAATACGCTGCTTCGCGGTAACGATTGGACTAATGAGTTTATTTTAGTTCTATTATCCATATAAATAATATAATTAACGCCACAAAGATAAACTTTTATTTTTACTTTTTCAAAATTACCGTCCGGCTGAAAAAGACGGGGCACGCCCCGTCTCTACTGTTGGTTTTCATCTTAATTCTTTACGAAAAAACAAATCACGTTCCTTAACCACAACAATAGCAGATACAACCAACAACAGAACGGTTTGGATACACTTACTGTCGGGGTGCGTAGCAAAAATTTCATTGAAATAACCTGCGGTAAAACGAAGCGGCGAAAAGGTTTATCCGGCTGCGCAAACTGTCGGTACCGTAACTGTGCCACGCCAATTCTTCGATGACCGGCGCCAGAATAAGCAGAAACCACACGGGAAAAACGCCCGAAGTAAACGTATAATGTCCTGTGATAACAAACTGCGAAGCGCTGTAACCAAACAGCAACGAAACAGCCTGCGCCAGAAGAATACTTGCAGGCATCAAAAAACACGCAAGCAGATAATACACAGATTTGTCCGCCCTGAAATTCAGAAAACGTCCGAACGTATCTTTCTGTAAATCGCGATTGCGGCAAATCAGCCAAAAGGCAATCACCACCGGCGAAACAAGTCCTGCTAATCCCAACGCAGTGGAAATATCTGCTGCCCTGTGTTCAGGGAAATGATGACTTACATAAGCCGCCGCAAACCAGAACGCCCACGGAATAACTGTCGCCAACACATAAAAAAGCGCTGTGTGTCTGTACTTTTGAATGATAATACTGTTTGTCATATTTAAAAATTTAGTTTATAATTACTTATTCATCTATTGCAAATAAATTCCACCTTCAATCACTACATTCTCGCCTTCGGTTAAACCGCTGATAATGCGCACTGTGTCCCGCCGATAGTAATGGCTTTCGGTTTCTACTTTGCGACGAACAAATTTACTTTTTGCAATTTCAACCAAAACGTATGCATTGTCCTGTTCCTGCATAATGGCAGTCGCGGGAAGAATAATCGCTTTGGTCGGGGAACTTAAAAAGTGAATTTCACAAAACATACCGAGTTTCAGTTTTCTATCGGCGTTATCGCACTCCACAATCACTTCAAGAGCGCGGGTTTCTTCGTCCAACATTTCGCCTATGTAATATATCGTACCCCAAACTTTTTTACTGTGATAGGCATCGGTATATAGTTCGCCGGAATAGGCATCGGAATATATTTCCACGCGGTCGCCCTGTTTGATAGCCCCGAAATATCTTTCCTTGACCAACGCGGCAACCCAAACTTTCGACAAATCGGCAACCACAGCCAGCGGCTCTGTATCTTCCCTGACGTAACCGCCAATGGTGATATTACTCTTAATTACCTCGCCTGCAATGGGTGAAACAACTTTTAGCGGTTGCCCCATTTGCAGCGCGGCAATGTCAATATTGAATATCCGCAAATTTGCTTTTGCCTGTTCCAACTCTTGCTGGGCAATATCCGCGCCGCTTTGCGCTTCTTCCAAATCTCTTTGAGATGCTACGCCATTCGCCGCCAAATCTTTTTGACGGTTGTAATTTCGTTGGGCTACGTTATTAGCCGATTGCGCGGCAAAATATTCTTTTGTAGCCTCGTAAAATTATGATGATTCAATTTCAAAAATCGGAGCGTTTACACTTACTTTTTGCCCCAGCCTGACAAATGACTGACCTATTCTTCCGGCAAACGGCGGGGCTATTTCCGCCAATTTACCTGCAACAGGACGTACTGTTCCGACCGTTCGGAACTCTGCCTCAAAGTCCTGTAAATGTGCCTTTTGAACGGTAATTTGTTTCAAAACAGGCAAATTTTCGTTTACGATAATGGTTTCGCCGTCGAAGCGCAAATCGGCATCCTCGTTTGTGGCAGCGTTGTTTCCGAAAGCCACCATAAATAAAACGCACACAAGCGTATATAAATATTTGAACATTAATAGATTGATGATATAGTTTAACCTGAACTTTCAATAAGACGCGGCACGCCACGTCTCTACGACAATGGCAACTATACAATCGGCGGGGCGCGAGGCGAAAGGTTTTGTAAATGGATGGGGGCTACCCAAGGGGTAGTTTCAAGGGCTTTATTTGTGTGTAGCGAAAGTCGTATCGGGATTGGAACACCGTCGCACGAAAAAGCAATGTATTGAATATGTGAGATTTGGTCAATAAAAATAATGCACCGTTCACTATGTCCCCCGCTTTCTGTGTCGTGATGCGCATTTGCGTGCATGTGGGAATGGGAAACTTCACCCCAAATGAAGTTATGCGTATGTGGAAACAAAATAGTACCCGCGTAGTAACTTATAAAGAGGGCTACAAGAAATAATGATACTAATTTGTTAAGTTTGACCATTCTTAAATTGATTTGGGGACAAATATATGAAAAAATAACGAAAAACAAATGTTTTTAATTGTTTTTTTGTACTCTTTTCAAGTCAGACTACTTTCCCAATCCGCACTTCCCCCATCTGATGCAAGCGCAGTCTCATACATTTCCCGATGCTCCGCCGCAATCCACAGCCCCGGCTCAATGTTTGGCAACTCTCCTCGCAGCATAAGCAACTGGATAAAAAGAGTGAACCAGACAGGGAACATTGAATCATTGCGTAGTAAACCCGGATCAGGACGTCCGTCCAGGCTGACACAGGAGCAGAAGAATGAGATTAGAACTGTTTTGCAGCAATTACCCGAAGAACATGGTATACAAGGCAAGTCTTGGAACGGAAAGAATCTTTCTTCGTTTATCAGCCAACGCTATGGAATTACACTTCAAATTCGTGCCTGCCAGCGTATATTATCCGCAAATATATAATGCGCCTATTATGATTAATGGATTTCAGTATCATTGAGCAAGTCGTATGGAAGAAATGGTCACCATCCCCCGCCTTGAATATGAAGGTTTGCAGAACAAAGTTGCAGAACTTCAGTCAAAAATTCAGGAACTTGAACACACAATATCCCTGATGAAAGGAGGTCGTGACAGTCGTACCAGTTCCATCTCACCCTCCCAGGATATTGGCCGCAGTAACAGAATCAGCCTGCGCAAACCAAGCGGTAAAAAGCCGGGAGGTCAAATTGGTCATACGGTTCACACATTAAAGATGGTGGACACACCGGATAAAATCCTTGATCACTTACCGGCTGTTTGTCAATGTTGTGGTGAATCCCTGCAAGATGTAGAAAGTGTTACTTTTATCCGTCGTCAAGAAGTGGATATTCCTCCGGTTAAACCGGTATATATCGAACATCGTGCTCACTTAAAGGTTTGTCCCCTGTGTCATTCCCAGAATAAGGGTTTATTTCCGGATAATTTGCAGGCTCCGGTACAGTACGGCGCAAATATTGAGGCTATGTCAGGCTATATGTCAGTTTATCAAAGTCTGCCCTACCAACGCATCAGTGGGATGTTCAAGGCTTTTTTCGGATTACGGCCATCCGAAGGCAGTGTAGACACTTTTCTGGACAACCTTGCCCAAAAAGCCCAACCTGTTTATGAATCTATTAGAGAACGAATCCAGCAAAGCGAAGTTGTAGGCTCCGACGAAACAGGATGTCGTGTGAACGGGAAAAAACACTGGTTTCACGTTTGGCAAACACATCTGCTTACTTTTATCGTTTCCTTCGTCAGTCGTGGATACAAGGTGATTGAGGAGTATTTTCCGGGTGGTTTTATTCATTCTTTCTATGTGAGTGACTGCTGGTCGTCACAATTGAAAGTCGTAGCCAGAGCACATCAATTATGTATAAGCGACTATTTGCATCCAACTCTGGAAGTAACTGCGTTGAATGAAAAATTAAACCAATTGCTTGCTGTGGACTTTACAAAATTCCACAGCAAGGAGCGGGCATTTATCAAACGTTTGAACAAACACCGTCAAAGCATATTTGCCTTTCTCATCTACCAAAATGTGCCACCCGATAATAACGCATCCGAAAGAGCAATACGAAATGTGAAAGTCAAAACTTTTTTTGCTAATTAAAAAGAAATCTGCATCTTTGCACTACATAAAAAAATCACAATGGAATCAAAATCAGTATCACGTCGCAGTTTTATAGGAAAGACTGCATTAACAGCAGGTTTTACGGCTTTGGGATACAGCAGTATGTATGGAAACCCGGAAAACCTCACCCCCAGCCCCTCTCGGCAGCAGAGTGGAGTCCAGTTGCAGGGAAAATTACCTCGCGAGGTATGGATTGCCACAGTATCGCAATCGGGGATAAGCGCCGAAACGCCTGCAAAAATGGTCAAATTAATTTTTCCCGTTCTCGAAAAGTGTACTGTTTACCGTCCCGATATCATTTGCCTGCCCGAAGTTTTCATGTACAACTGGGTCAGACCGGATATGAACCTGCTGAAAGAAGCCGCTCTTGCGGAAGAACTGCTTCAGGAGTTCAAGGCGTTTGCGCGGACAAATCAATGTTACATGATTTGCCCCATCCTGACCGCAGAAAACGGGAAAATATACAATTCCGCCGTTGTTATCGATCGCCAGGGAAATCGCATGGGCGAGTACCGAAAAATATACCTTCCCGACGATGAAGTAAAGTTGAAAATAACGCCCGGCCCCTTGCAACCGCCCGTTTTCAAAGCCGACTTCGGAATTTTCGGCATACAGATTTGCTACGACATCAATTGGAGCCAGGGATGGGAATCATTGCGGCAACAGGGAGCCGAAATAGTTTTTTGGCCATCGGCTTTTCCGGGAGGGCAGATGATTAACACAAAAGCATGGCAGAATAAATATGTGGTGGTGTCCAGTACCCGCGACAGGTCGAAAATATGTGATATTTCCGGTGAGGAAATCGCGCAGACAGGTGCTGTGGGTGACAGAAACTTTATATGCGCTCCCGTCAATCTCGAAAAGGTTTTTCTTCACTCATGGCCGTTTTCACAACGATTCGACGAAATAAAAGCAAAATACGGACGAAAAGTCAGAATCATCAATTACCACGAAGAACAATGGTCGATTATCGAAAGTTTGTCGCCGGATGTGCGCGTAAAAGATATTCTGGCAGAATTTGAACTCCGGACATTTGAACAGTTGATTCATGACTCGGAAATAAAGAATGTAAATATTCGTAAATAAAAAATGAGTATTATGAACAAGTTTTTAAAAATTTTTGCAGTTATTTTTCCATTTCATTTATGTGGTTGTAACAATGATGATGACCCTATACCAGTAAGTCCTGATGACCATATACCAGTAAGTCCGGATTTAGGTAGAATGAATCTTGATTTTGAGGACAGAAGCCCGGGGAATGCATCATTACCCAAAATTTGGAATATATGGGGTGATGGATTCACAACTTCTTTGGACGATGTTGAGAAATATGGTGGTATGTTAAGCCTTAAAATGGAAAGAAAGGGCAATCCGAATGGTGCGTTTGGAGTATTCAGCAATACTCTGCCAATAGAAACTTTTGCCGGTAAAAACGTGGAATACAAAGGATGGATCAAGACCAAAGGAGTGAAAAACGGGCATGCGGGACTATGGTTAAGAGTTGATGGGGAGGACAATATGATAAGTCTCGACAATATGTCTGATCGAGGGCTAAAAGGCGACAACAAATGGACACAGGTATCCATACAGATGAATGTCAGCAATGATGCAAAGGCAATCATATTTGGCGGACTTTTCCCGGGTGAAGGTGTTGTGTGGTTTGACCATCTTGAACTTTTTATCAACGGAGAAAAATATATTGACCCGGAGCCAAAAACATCGCTTTCGCAAGATGAAATTACAGTTTTAAAAAAATACATCTATCCACTTCGAACTTATGAGCCTGATGGTGGTGACACGAAAGATTTAAAGGTACTTGATGATTTAATTGGTAACAGTAAAGTTGTTGCACTGGGAGAGAATACGCATGGTTCGAGCGAAATTTTCAAGATGAAGAACCGCATCATCCAATATTTAGCCGCTAACAATGGCTTCGATATATTCTCGATTGAGGCAAATATGCCGGAATCATACAAACTAAACGACTATACGGTACGAGGAGAAGGCGATCCGAAAAGACTTATTGCCGGCATGAATTTCTGGACATGGCGAACAGAAGAGGTGCTGAATATGGTTGAATGGATGCGCATATTTAATCAGCCCAATCAACGTATATTATTTACCGGTTTTGACATGCAATTCCCCGCAGGAGCAATAAATGAATTATTCGGTGCGTTCAAAGGAAACATTGAGGTTGAAACCAAAATAATTGACTTGAAAAACAAACTTGACGTGAATACAAATTATTGGTCAGATCTTAGCGCTGTTGAGATAGATGAAATCAATATTCTATTAAAATTTATAAAAAACAATATTGAAACATCATCTTTTCAAGATTCTGAAAAAAACTGGTTGCTGCAAAATATTTTAATCATCCAGCAAAGTTTAGAGTATAAGAGTAGTAATTATGCTGATGCTTGTCGCGATAAGTGCATGGCCGACAATTTTATGTGGATAAAAGAGCATAATCCTGATTCCAAATTTGTCATTTGGGCACATAATATGCACATTGCGAATGCAGTTGGTTATCAGGGATACTATCTTGCTGAAAAACTTGGCGATGAATACAAAACATTCGGCTTCACTTTTCACGAAGGCATATACACTGCTGTAGGCAGCAAAGGCCTTACTACTTATGAGGCGATAAAATCCTATCCAGGCACATTAGAATATCTTCTAAATCAACTAAACGAGCCGATTTTTATTCTGGATTTGAAAAAAATCAAATCTGATAACCATAAAGATACTAAATGGTTAACGGAACGCTTACCTTATAGATTTGTAGGCGCACGAGGAGGGCAGTCAACAGAATTCTATGATAGAAAAATAATCGATGACTTCGACTATCTAATTTTTATAAAGACATCATCGCCTTCTACGCTTTTACAAGTGCAATAAAGCCAATGAGTAAAAATCCCAGCCGACAACTTACTCATTCAATTGTACCCACCGGTCTTCTACCGGTTCCTTTGCTTCCGGCAAGATCATCGCCCAAATCGAGGCGGGCGGCTTCCACTATTTTCATCAGTTCGGCTACCACTTCAGGATATTGGCTTTGCACATCGTAGCGTTCGCCGGGATCGCGGCGAAGATCGTATAACGCAAAGTTTTCCTGATGGCGGTCGTTTACCTGTCCAGCCTGTCCGTCGTTTCCGGGAAGGAACCCAGTGTAGGAACGCCCCAAATGAGGCAGAACCAATTTGAAACGGTCGTTACGAACGGCCTCCAAACTGTTTCTCTGATAATAGTACAGGAAATATTCGCGTGGTTTGGCTTTTTCATCGCCCAACATTAGTGGAGCAATGTCCACTCCATCAATTTTCAGCGATGGCAGCGGCGCATTGCAAAGACGGGCAATGGTAGGCAGCAGGTCAATGGATGATGCCAACCGGTTGCATACCGCACCGGCAGGAATCCTTGCAGGCCAGCGCATGATACACGGCACCCTCTGTCCACCTTCGTAACTGGTTCCTTTTGCTTCGCGCAATCCACCGGTAGAACCTGCATGATTGCCATAATTGATACAGGGGCCATTATCGGAAGTAAAAATGATCAGCGTATTTTTATCTATTCCATTTTTTTCCAGCGTTCTAATAATTTCGCCCACACTCCAGTCAATTTCCATCATCACATCGCCATACAAACCCTGCTCGCTCTTTCCTTTGAATTTATCAGACACGAACAGAGGCACATGCGGCATGGTATGCGCTAAATACAGGAAGAAAGGCTTGTTTTTGTTTTTTTCAATGAATTTTACCGCACGTTCGGTATATTGTGTGGTGATTTGTGCCTGATCGGCGGCTGTTACTTCCGGGTTAACTACTCTATCGCCTTCAATCATGGGCAACGGTGGATAAGCGCTTGGATTTTGCGGATGAAACGGCCACATGTCATTGGAATAGGGCAGGCCATAGTACTCGTCGAATCCATGGCGGAGGGGCAGAAGCTTCGGAAGATGTCCCAAGTGCCATTTACCGATGGCGCTACAGGCATAACCTTTTTTCTTCAGCACTTCGGCAATGGTTTCTTCGCCGTCAGCAATACCAATGGTAGCAGCGGGTCCCAGCGCGCCAGAAAAACCGATACGGTTAGGATAACATCCCGTGAGCAATCCCGCACGCGAAGCGCTGCTCACAGCCTGCGGACTGTAATAATGGGTAAACCGCATACCTTCGGCACACATACGGTCGAGATTAGGAGTTTTGTAACCGCTGGCGCCGGTGACGGAAAGATCGCCATAGCCCATATCATCGAGCAGGATAATGATTACGTTTGGCGTATGCTGGGCTTGCAGATGAGCCGAAAATATGCCGGAAACGGCGAAGGCAGTTAATTTTAAAGGGTTCATATCAACTAAATTTAGTGCAAAAATAACAAAAAAACAACTAAAAAAGTGATTATTCGGCAAAACGGCTACGATGAAAAAATTTGTTATATCTTTGCCGAAAGATAAATTTAAAAGATATGAATCAAACACGTGAACTTCCAACCGGAATACAATCATTTGAGGTGCTGCGTACAGACGGATATCTGTATGTAGATAAAACGGCTATGATATACCAAATAGCCTCTACCTCTGTTCCATACTTTTTGAGCCGTCCCCGTCGGTTTGGAAAAAGTTTGTTGCTTTCCACTTTTGAAGCCTATTTTGAGGGTAGGAAGGATTTGTTTGAAGGACTTGCCATATCCGAGTTGGAAACCAAATGGGAAAATTATCCTGTTCTGTATTTGGATTTGAACGATGAAACGTTTGATAGCGTTCAAAGTTTGAAAGCCATATTATCCGATCATTTAGATAGATGGGAAATTCTTTATGGGAAAAACGAACGCGAGGCAACTTTATCACGTCGTTTTTCAGGGGTTATCCGGCGCGCCTATGAGAAAACCGGAAAACGTGTGGTGGTATTGATTGATGAATACGATAAACCGATGTTGTCTACGATTCTTAATGAATCGCTGTCCAAAAAATATCGCACCATATTGAAGGCCTTCTATGGCGTGCTGAAAAGTTCAGGGCGTTACCTGCGATTTCTTTTTCTGACAGGCGTTACCAAATTTGCGCAGGTGAGCGTATTCAGCGATTTGAACCATTTAGTGGATATCAGTCACGAGGA
>Ga0209737_10002840_pt1 | contig 12086 bp, 12 predicted proteins | sample TergutCu122P3_FD_187284 | JGI IMG/M metagenome (GOLD analysis project Ga0209737, IMG submission 187284) | Cubitermes ugandensis P3 segment gut microbial communities from Kakamega Forest, Kenya - Cu122 P3 (SPAdes) (version 2) | ecosystem: Host-associated > Arthropoda: Insects > Digestive system... | reverse complement strand
TGTTTTTAGTTGCGGATACAAATTTCGGAGTTTCAACAGCCGCGCCGTCCCGCCTGCCGTCAGACGGCGTCATTTGGCTGCCGACGGTCACTGTAAATGTCAGTGCCGCAGCAGGGGGCGAACCGTTATCCGCCTGCAATGTCACAGGATATTCGCCTTCCGCAAGTCCTTGCGCAATTTCAATGCGCTTTAATTCCGTGTTATATGTAATTTTGCCGTCGCCGCTAGTTTTAGTCACAGCCGGCGCGGGATAGCCGGAAGCGGTAAAGGGGGCGGTAAATGCCGTCTCATAGTTTGCGGCAAGCGTAATGCAGCGCGGACCGGTAAGCGCCGGCGCCCGCGCAACCGGATTTTTATAATGCGCGAAAAGACCCAAAGAAGGTCGTCAGCCTGGTCGGACCTCAGATCGCGACGAAATATGCGCTTGGTTGGCTGAGCGTGCCCGATGTCGAGGCGCGCGTAAAGAGTATGCTGGACATTCGTGGCGCGGGGATATTCACCACCTATGCGGAAATCGGCGTCGATGTCGATAAGGTTGCTGATATGAAGCCGGTGGAGAACGTGCTCCGTCAGCGCATGGATCCCTCGTCCTGAGCATCCAGATGTCATCCTAAAGCGTTGGGAAGGATCCTCGCGCAGGGGAGCCGTGACATTTCTGCTCGATAGCCACACTTTCGAAAATACTCATTGACAGTTTGTAAACACTCCTCTACACTCAAATAGCTTGCACGTGCGAGTATTGTTTTCGTGTGTGCTGTTTTGTTTGCACGCAAAAAGCAGTCTCGACGCGAGCAGGTGTGTAACTTGACAAGTGTACCTATGGTTCAATAAGTAATCACACCTTGGGGGTGTGCCCGAGTGGCTAAAGGGGACGGGCTGTAAACCCGTTGGCTATGCCTACGATGGTTCGAATCCATCCGCCCCCACCAGACTTGGCTTATTCCGCCTAAGACGTTCGTTGTCGACCTCGCGTATCCAATATGCGTCGGTCTTGACTCATGCCTTATGCGAAATAATCACTTCGTCTGGCAAATAATTACGGAAAAATATTACGAAGAGTGGGTTTCGTTATTCAAGGAGAGCAACCGAACGGCGAAGGAGCGACCCCGCGGTCGTGACTGAGGCGTGATGGGAAGATCGACACAGAAGAACGGAATCCAATCGAGTAAGTGCCCATGTAGCTCAGTCGGTAGAGCACTTCCTTGGTAAGGAAGAGGTCTCCGGTTCAAGTCCGGTCATGGGCTCCAGAATGCTACTGCGCCGAAAGGCGCTTAACAAGCAAGATGTATAGCGAAAGCTAAACAGTTATTGCGCAGGATAGGGCGTGATATGCGAGGAGTGCAAGCCGATTGAGATGCGAGCGACCTCACGGTCGTGAGCGAACAATCGTTGCGTAGCACGACAAAGCAGAGCGCGACCTAGCCAAGCAAGAAGTATTGCGCGACCTAGTCAAGCAAATGGCGGTGTAGCTCAGTTGGTCAGAGCACACGGTTCATACCCGTGTTGTCACTGGTTCAAATCCAGTCACCGCTACCAGGTAATATGCATCGCATGCGATGCCGGAAATATAGTTAAAAAGTAGAGTAGACAGTAGAAGATGACGCGGAAGCGTCCCAATCCCTAAAGGAGGGAATCATGGCAAAAGAGAAGTTTGAGCGAACTAAGCCGCACGTCAATATTGGTACCATCGGTCACGTTGACCATGGTAAAACAACGTTGACCGCTGCCATTACGAGCCGTCAGGCTTCAAAAGGGTTCGCAGATTTTACCCCATTCGATCAGATTGACAAGGCACCGGAAGAGCGCGAGCGTGGTATTACGATCGCTATCGCTCACGTTGAGTATGAGACGGAGAGCCGTCACTATGCACACGTTGACTGCCCTGGTCACGCTGACTACGTTAAGAACATGATTACGGGTGCTGCCCAGATGGACGGCGCAATCCTGGTAATCGCAGCAACCGATGGCCCTATGGCTCAGACGCGCGAGCACATTCTACTGGCTCGTCAGGTTGGTGTTCCTTACATCGTTGTATTCCTTAACAAGTGCGATATGGTTGATGATGAGGAGCTCATCGAGCTTGTCGAGATGGAAGTTCGCGAGCTTCTGACCGACAACGAGTTCCCCGGTGATGACACCCCGATCGTTAAGGGTTCAGCACTGAAGGCTCTTGAGGGCGATGAGGCGTGGGCTGCAAAGATCGACGAGCTCATGGATGCGGTTGACTCATACATTCCGATTCCGGAGCGTGACACTGAGAAGCCGTTCCTGATGGCTGTCGAGGACGTGTTCACCATCACCGGTCGTGGAACCGTAGCAACCGGTCGTGTAGAGCGTGGAACGATCAAGGTCAACGACGATGTCGAGATCGTTGGTCTGCGTCCTACTCAGAAGACCGTTGTAACCGGTGTTGAGATGTTCCGCAAGCTTCTTGATTCTGCTGAGGCTGGCGACAACGTCGGTATCCTCCTTCGCGGAACCAAGCGCGAGGAGATCGAGCGCGGTCAGGTTCTCTGTAAGCCGGGTAGCGTTACCCCGCACACCGAGTTCGAGGGTCAGGTCTACGTTTTGACAAAGGACGAGGGTGGACGTCACACTCCATTCTTCGATGGTTACCGTCCGCAGTTCTACTTCCGTACGACTGACGTTACGGGTGTTGCTCATCTTCCTGAGGGTGTCGAAATGGTTATGCCAGGAGACAACGTTGTTGTTCGCGGCGAGCTTATCGCACCTATCGCTATGGAGGAAGGCCTCCGTTTCGCTATCCGTGAGGGTGGCCGTACGGTTGGTTCGGGTCGTGTAACGAAGATCCTCAAGTAGGTAAGAGCCGCACGTACACTTTATGCAATCGGTGGGGCTTGGCGTGTTTGACATGTCGAGCCCCAGCGCTTACCGCAAAAGGATAAGGCTCTAAGAGGAGGTAGTAATCGTGAGAACACTCGTTACGCTCGCTTGCGAAGAGTGCAAGCGTCGCAACTATACGACAAAGAAGAACAAGCAGCTCAACCCAGAGCGCATTGAGTTCAAGAAATATTGCAAGTGGTGTAAAACTCATACACCGCACAAAGAGACCCGTTAGGTACACTTAGGCCAGTAGCTCCAATTGGTAGAGCGCCGGTCTCCAAAACCGGATGTTGGGGGTTCGAATCCCTCCTGGCCTGCCACTAGCGTTATCGAGTAAGTTGAAAACTGAGCAAGACATTCGAATCTGAGAAGTCGGGATTCGAACCCGAGAGGGCGATTTGCGACCTAGGGGAGCGAATCGTAAGGAGCGAAGCGACGTCAGCAGACCGCAAAGCGGGCTGTCGAGTTCTGTCTCCCCTGCCGTATTAGGCATGAGAAGTTTGATGAAGAAGCGAGAATCAGCATGACAAAGAACAAAGAAGCGACTGAAACGGTCGTAAAGAAAAAGAAAGATGCGCCAAAGAAGGGCGGCAGACAAGCGGGTACTCCGAAGAAGCCCAGCCTGTTCGCGCGTCTCAAAGGATATCTGGTCGGCGTTTTCGCAGAGATGAAGCGTGTTGTGTGGCCGTCTCGCAAAGAGGTTCTCAACTCGACGCTCATCGTTATTGTGACGCTCATCTTTTTTGGGATATTCATGTTTGTCATCGACTGGCTTGCTACCGGTGGCATGGACATTCTCATCGGCATCGCAGCGGGATAAGGTGTAGACCTATGGCAAGTAAAAAATGGTATGTCATCCACACCTACTCCGGTCACGAGAATAAGGTCGAGGAGTCATTGAGGCATCGCATCGAGTCGTTGCACATGCAGGATATGATTTTCGATATCCAGATTCCAACCGAGACAGTTATCAATAAGGATGACGGCAAAAGGCAAGAGATCAAACTCTTCCCCGGATATATCTTCGTCCAGATGATTTTGGACGATCAGTCCTGGCAGGTTGTGCGCCATACGCCCGGTGTTACCGGGTTCGTCGGCAAATCCGGAGGAACCTCAAGCAATAAACCTCAACCGCTTTCGCGCGATGAGGTCAACCGGATGCTTGGCAAGAGCAAGTCGAGCCAGGCTGCTCCGGTGATCATCTCGAATTACGAGGTCGGTCAAACCGTACGCATCAGAACCGGTGCATTCGAGGACTTTGACGCGACCGTTACTGAGGTCAACCCCGACAAGGGAGTGCTGACCTGCATGGTAACGCTTTTTGGGCGCGAGACGCCCGTGACGCTCGACTTTGCAAGCGTTGAGCGTATTTAAGAAGGGAATGCTGCGTGGGTGTGGTCGATAGCGACCTGCTTCTCATCCGCGTTGTATATAGTGAAAGAAACCGATTACAACGGATAAGTCGTAGCACAAGCGCGATTTAGACAAGTAGCAAAGGAAGCGATAATGGCTAAGAAAGTTGCTGGATTCATAAAACTTCAGATTCCCGGCGGTCAGGCAAATCCTGCACCTCCGGTCGGTCCTGCGCTGGGTGCACAGGGCGTTAACATTATGCAGTTCTGTCAGGCGTTCAATGCTGACACCGCTGATCGTCAGGGCGTGACTCTGCCGGTCGAGATTACCGTCTACGAAGACAAGACGTTCTCGTACGTCATCAAGACGCCTCCCGCAGCGTATCTGCTGCGCAAGGCGGCTGGCATCGAGAAGGGCTCGGGCGAGCCTCACGCGACCAAAGTCGCAACGGTTACGTTGCAGGATTGCCGTGATATCGCCGAGCAGAAGATGGCCGACCTCAATGCAAACGATCTTGAGGCAGGCGCGATGATTATCGCGGGATCCGCACGCTCGATGGGCATCGTCGTCCTTGACGATTCGGGCAAGGCGCTACCTGGTCATGCGGCACGTGAGTTGACGCGCAAGGCCGTAGAGGTTGTCGAGAGCGCTGAGGTTGAGGAAAGTGCTGAGGAAGCAGCCGAGGAGGCTGCTGAGTAGCGAGCACTCTGCAAATGCTGACCGTGATAAATTGCTCAACGATTCGCAATTTACACTACTGCGGATAAGTGCTTTGAGGAGAACTACGACAATGGCTTCGCCCTATTCGGGCTGCAGATATTGTCTCCGTCCTCCCCAAGAGCACTTATCCTTTAGCAAAAAGAGCGTTCCTCTAGTATGATGTAACAACCGGTAGAGCATATACTCCACGCTCTACCGATAGAAACAGTAGGCGGCGGCTTACACGGAGGAGATGGGCAGCCCCCATCGGGAAAGGAGCCATAATGGCAAAACAAACACGCAGAGCACAAGGTCTTGAGGGCAAGATCGAAGAGGGTAAGCTTTACCCGATCGCAGAGGCAGTCGCCATCGTCAAAGAGTGCGCGACCGCAAAGTTCGATGAGACCGTCGAGGGACACTTCCGCCTCGGAATCGACACCCGTCATGCCGATCAGGCTGTTCGCGGATCGATTTCGCTCCCACATGGTGTTGGAAAAGACGTTCGCGTCGCGGTATTCGCTGAGGGAGAGAAGGCAAAAGAGGCAGAGGCTGCCGGTGCCGATATCGTCGGTGGCGATGAGCTGATCGCTAAGGTCGCGGACGGTTTCGTCGATTTCGATGCAACGGTCGCAACTCCTGACATGATGGCTAAAGTCGGTCGTCTGGGTAAGGTGCTCGGTCCTCGTTCATTGATGCCCAATCCTAAGCTTGGCACTGTGACGATGGACGTCGAGAAAATCATCAACGAGCTCAAAGCCGGTCGTATCGAGTATCGTGCCGACAAGTTCGGTATCATTCATGTGCCGGTAGGCAAGGCATCATTCGAGAATCAGGCACTCGTCGAGAATTATGAAGCGCTTCTGGATGAGATTATCCGCGCAAAGCCAGCATCGGCGAAGGGTAAGTATCTCAAGAGCGTGACGCTTGCATCGACGATGGGCCCGGGTGTCAAGATCGAAACGAGCTAGGCAGTTACCACTATCGCCTGCGGAGGTGAGAGCCGTGAAACCCATCTATGTATTCGGACATCGCAACCCAGACAATGACAGTGTCGTGTCTGCGGTTGCGTATGCCACGCTAAAGAACAAGGTCGATCCCGACAATACGTACATTCCAGCACGGTTGGGACCGATGCCGCGCGAGACCGAGTGGCTCTTTGAGAAGTTCGGTATTGAAACACCGGAACTCATCTCACACATTCATACTCGTGTTGGAGACGTCATGCAGACCGACGTCATCACGGTGCATGTCGACACCGACATGCAGACGACGAGCCGCATCATGCGCAAGTACAACTTGCGTGCGATTCCCGTTCTTGATTACGAGGAGCGTCCGCAGGGACTGCTCAGCTACCGCACCCTTGCCATGTGCTATCTGCAAGAGATCATCGATCATGCGGATCAGGAGCACGGCATACTCTGCGACGTACATCTTCATAAGATCACCAGTCTGATGGAGACCGCACTTGAATTCACCAATCCCGAGGAGCTGCTCAGTGACGCTATCGAGCCGATGCTCAACAGTCCTGACCGCGAACTGATCGTGGTCGATGATGAGGGTCGTTGTGTGGGTATTCTGACGCGTACCGACGTGGTCCGCGGAGAGAAACGTCGATGCATTCTGGTCGATCACAACGAGCTGAGCCAATCGGCACCGGGAGTGCTGGAAGCCGATGTGCTGGAGATTCTCGATCATCATCGTGTCGGTGATGTCCAGACCTCAGGACCCATCCTGTTCTACAACATTCCGATAGGCTCGACCGCAAGTATCGTGACGCTTCGCTACAACGAACACGGCGTCAAGATACCGAAAGAGATCGCCGCGATTCTACTTGCCGCGATACTGACCGATACGATTATTCTAAAGTCACCGACCACGACCGATGTCGATCGGGGATTGGTTACCATGCTTGCAGAGATCGTCGATGTCGATTACAACGAGTTCGGCCTTGAGGTGCTTCAGAGTCGTAGCGCGGGTGAAGAGCTCAACATTTCCAAAATAATCAATACCGATCTCAAAGAGTATCGCAGTCACGACGAGTCTATCGCAATCGTGCAATATGAAACGGTGGACCTCGATCCTTTGAGGGAGCGTCACGACGAGATATTGAGCGAGATGGCGGCTCTTGCCGATATCCGTGGATACGACGCGTTCATCTTCATGGCAACCGATATCATCGCCGAGGGCTCGGAAATCTATGCTGCCGGCAAGGTCGATATCGTTGAGAAGGCACTCAAGATCGATCTTTCAACGGGAAGCGACTGGATGCCCGGCGTTTTATCTCGCAAGAAACAAATCGCCGCCGCATTCATGGGATAACGATGATCGCCTGGCTCCAGCTTATCGGTGTGCTGTGTGTCGTTGCGGGAACTCTTTACGCATTCTATCTTCTTGCCGAAGATGTCGACACCTCGCAGTTCGTTGCACGGCTCGACGCGAGAATTACTGACCGAATAACGAGTTATCGCCGCCCGTGGCTGGACTTCGTCATGAAGCTCTTTACCTACGCGGGAGGAACAGTCGGGGTCACCGTATCTACGTTCATACTTGTGTTTGCGCTCATCGATCTGGGCAGAGTGGGTGATGCGCGATTCAGTGTTGTCCTTATCATTGGAGGCACGGTGATAGCTAATGCCCTGAAGCCGTGGCTTAAGCGTGTTCGTCCTCATGAGGGTGACAGTATGATTGCACAGCCGCGCAGCTCAAGTTTTCCCTCGGGTCACAGTATGGCGAGCTTGTGTCTTGCGCTTGCAACGATAGAGGCGGTTGTTCTTTCGCCCTCACCAACGCTTGTGCCCAAAGCATGTATCGTTATCGGGTGTTTACTCTACGCAATTCTGGTGGGCGTGTCGCGCATATATCTGGGTGTTCATTGGCCAAGCGATGTGCTTGCCGCATGGCTTCTAGGAACCGCGTGGATCGCCGGAGCGGTTGGCCTGCAGCTCTTGGTTCTACACGGCGGCGCAGGCGTGATTAGCACCGCAGAGAGTGCTGTGAGGCACCCCTAGCACGCGCGGGGAAGGGTGATGCTGAACGCTGAGCCGTGTCCTACTAAAGAGCTGACCGCGACTGTCCCGCCCGCCTTTTCGACCGCTTTTTTAACCAGCGACAACCCCAGCCCCGTACCACCGCTACGTTGGGAACGCTCCTCATCGATGCAGTAGAAGCGCTCGAATATCTTGTCGAACTCATCTTCGGGGATGCCGATACCGGTGTCGATCACATCAAGCGTCACGGCGGTAATGCCGCAGCGCAGATTTAAAGTGACGCTCCCCTCATCGGTGTACGTCAACGCATTATCGATGAGATTATCCAGGATGATGGTGAACTGTGTGGGCGCAATAGCGACGAAGACGTCATCGACACCGATGCCTTCTAGATGGGCGACGAGGTCGATACCGCGCTGGGCGGCGATGATCGAATGAGATACGAGCGAGTTCTCAATAGCTCCGCGCACATCGGTGATGTTATCGGTGTTAGGAGCATCCTCGATACGCGAGAAGGCAAGAAGGTCACAGATGAGCTTATTGAGCTTTGATGCGGTCGCCTTGAGCGTGTCAGCCATCTCAAGCGCCATCTCCTTGTTGTCGTCCTCGATCGCCATCTTGATTGTGTCGGCGAGAAGCTCAATACCTGCTACCGGCGTCTTGAGTTCATGGCTCGCCGCAGCGACGAAATCCGTTCTAATCAGGGGACCCTGCTCCCTATCCATTGTATTTACTCACCCTTTCTTGTTGCGTTGAACCGATACCCTTTGCCATGTATCGTTTGGATATAGTGGTATTCACTGGGCTCTTCAATCGTGGCGCGCAATTTGCGAATATGGACATCGATCGTGCGCGAGCTTGCCAGATGTTCGTGCCCCCACACAATCTCTGAAAGCTCTTCGCGGGTTGACGAGTGGTTCTGGTTGCTCGCCAGCGCATAGAGCAGCTGGAACTCTTTTGTCCTCAGCGTGACCGCCGCTCCCGCAACAGTCACTCTAAGCGTTTGAGGATCGATAATCAGATCACCGATTTCAATGATTTTGTCGCGGTCGATCAATTCTTTGGGGTGTACGCGGCGCAGATTCGCTTGCACGCGGGCGAGCAACTCGTCTGTGGAAAACGGCTTGCTCATATAATCATCGGCTCCCAGGGTGAGTCCTGCGATTTTATCAGAATCTTCTCCCAGTGCACTGACCATGATGATGGCGGTATGCTCGTCCGTTTCGCGAATCGCACGCGCGATTTCGAATCCAGAGAGACCGGGAAGCATGAGATCGAGAACGATAAGGTCGGGGGCGTACTGGGCGATGAACTCGCAGGCACCGGCCCCGGTCTCGAGTGTTGCGACCTCGTATCCCTCGCGACGCAACGCGAATTCGACGCTTTGTCGAATCGTGGGGTCGTCTTCAATTATGAGAATGCGTGCCATTGGTACCCTCTGCGTCACTCACACCAAGCTTTCATATCAATAATCGCACAGATTCAGAGGCGTGTGTGCTTTTGGTGAGAGCTCTGTAGGCGACTATGTGTGCATTTGGTGAGAAAATCGCGTTTGACCTTAGCATACTTAGCGAGCTGAAGCGAAAAGACTATGTCCGAGGATGACTGAAAGGGAGGGAAAATGAGTATATTCAATGATCGCAACGTCAACCGTGTGCAGCCAACGCACAATGCTGCGGGATATATCGGCAACGCTCTTTTCTATCTCCTTTTGTCAGGACTTGTTCTCGCAGCACTTTTTTTTGCGATGAGCAGTGATCCCAATAAATCGTTTTTTAGCTACCGCTGGTATTGGGTACAGACCGGTTCGATGGAGCCCGACCTCCCCGTCGGTGCGCTCGCGGTTGTAAAAGTCGTCGATCCGACAATGCTTCGTATTGGTGACGATGCAACATTTGCCATTGCGCGAAGGGGAGGAACGGATTATCTCACGCACAGAATCGTGGAAATCATAGAGATACGACCTGCAAGCGATGTTGATCGCTATCCCCTGGAAGAGGGGGAGAGTGTGCTGGTCGAGGAAGAGCTGCTCTTTGTGACCCGAGGAATCGCAAATGATAAAAATGACCCCGAACCCCGTTCGGCAGATACGGTGGTAGGCAAAGTCATAGCACACATCCCGTATGTGGGTATCCCGATTGCAGCGTTACGCTCCAACCCACTTCTGGCAGGCGGTGCCGTGCTGTGTGTTGCACTCACATTCGTCTTCCTGCGAAGGCTGAAAGCATAGTGACGTATGTGTTCGACGCGAAGAACCAAAGAAGAGCAAAGAGGAAAGAGGAGAGTGGAAGAATGAATATTTTAACCGGAGAGTCATTGCGCGATATCCCAATACGCGTGCTATTTGCCGATCAGGACCGAGAGCATAGTGCGAGGTACGCCAATATCGTCAAGCAGGCGTGGGAGATCGCGGGAAATGGGTATGATATTGATATCCTCCGCTTGAGCAGCGGAAAGCAGCTTCTTAGTGCACTCAAAGATAACCACGGGCAACACACGATTATCGTCACCGAAGTGGGGCTTTCCAGTTGCGGAGGGCTTGACGTGAAGCGCAAGATTCGCGAGCAGGGCTACGATTGTCAGCTGATTATCTTCTCCCAAAGCGACGCTTATATCCTTGAGGGTTATGATGTCGACGCCTGTGCGTATCTGGTCAAATCGGATACCACGCCCAGACAGTTCCTCCAGGTGTTCTTCAGAGCGGCCATGCGCTTAATTGAGCGCGAGCGCGAATATGTTACGTTTACCTGTGGAGGGTGTAGCGAGACGGTCCTCATCACCGATATCCACTATTTCGAGATTAACAACCGGGTTGTCACGGCGCACCACAAGCATGCGTCCTTTGATTTCTATGCGACGATGGAGCAGGTCGAGGGTGCGCTAAGCGGTTATGGCTTCATCCGTATTCACCGCAAATATCTGGTCCCGCTCGTGAAGATTACCCAACACAGCCGGGAGACGGTCACTCTTGAGTGCGGCACACAACTTCAGGTTGGCCGAAGTTTCCAGCGAGAGGTTGCTGAGACCTTTCAGATGATGAGCGCGCTGATTGCCTAATACTCTGCGCACACGGGGTTTTTGAAAAACTAACTACCCAAAGACATCGATACGGGCGCACTTCACATCATCGTCTGAGCAGGCCACTTCCAACTCACAACTGATACCCGTACCATATCAGAAGAGATTTACCTGCTGCTGCGCGCTTCTAGGTAGACGGCACGCGGCACACAAGAAGAGAAGTGGAGTGGTTGAGCTTGAGGAAACGGCAAGTTCAGCCCCGAACAAGACCCGCACACGACTAAGAGTCACTTACTGTGACTCCCGCACCGATAAGAGCGCGCTTTCCCCGAGCGCGCTCTTATCGCCTGTTGTAATCAAGATGCCTTGCGCACAAGCTCTGGTACCACCTATCCGATCCATTCTCGTACGGAGTTCCTGATGCTCTCAGGCGTTGCATCAATGACCCTTTTAAAGCGCGGGGGAGTCGAGCGCAGTTCCTCGATCGCCTCAGGTACGGGTGAGCAACCCGGCGCAATCTCGATAATATCGTCGAGCGCTTCAAAATCGGAATGGTCCCTATAAGGCGGGGGAAGAGGATCGTCGAAATCGACTTTCAGGAGGGCTCGCAGCACGCTGGGTGCGAACTTCGACCAGTGTGCGGTTGCTACGACAAGGACGGGGTTGTCCTCCTTCTCGCCCAGCGCGACATCAAGCGCGACCGCGGTGTGAGGGTCGATTAAGTACCGATGCTTGTTCCAGCAACGTTTGATGCGACACAGCGACTCATCATCGCTAATCCATCCCCCCACGAAGTCTTCCTGAAGCGCGTCGAACGTCGCACTATCGACGGTAAATGAGCCGATCGTAGTGAACTCGCTTATCCATTGCGCGGTTTTCTGCGCACCCGCAAGGTGATAGAGGAGTCGCTCAAGGTTGCTGGAGATCAATATATCCATGCTCGGGCTAGGGGTGATGAAGAATGGGCGGTCGGAGATGTCATACGTACCGGTCTTGATGAAGTCGGTCAGCACATTGTTGCTATTCGAAGCGCAGATCAAACGTCCGATGGGAGCGCCCATCTGCTTGGCGTACCAGGCGCCGAGGATATTGCCGAAGTTGCCGGTCGGCACTGCGACATCGAGCACCTGATCCTCTCCCAGTTTGCCGTCGTCTTGCAGGCGTGCACATGCGCTGAGGTAGTAC
>Ga0209737_10002839_pt1 | contig 12087 bp, 4 predicted proteins | sample TergutCu122P3_FD_187284 | JGI IMG/M metagenome (GOLD analysis project Ga0209737, IMG submission 187284) | Cubitermes ugandensis P3 segment gut microbial communities from Kakamega Forest, Kenya - Cu122 P3 (SPAdes) (version 2) | ecosystem: Host-associated > Arthropoda: Insects > Digestive system >... | reverse complement strand
AAGGACAGACTGATATACAAAAACGGACAGAGAGGCGGACAGACTGACAGATATACAAACGGGCAAGCAGACAGACAGATAAAAAGACGGACGGACGGACAGACAGGAGCAAGAAGTCTTAACACATAAAGTACATCACAATAGCTTTCTAGTTGACCGTGTAAAGTGTATAAACTTGTATTTTGACACTACATGTACATAAAGAGCCCTGTAATTAATTCAAAAATAAAACATCAAGTGAAAGGAGCATGAATTTGATGGAGTTTGGCTGAGTGTTACAAGAACGTAAAGGCCTTTTAGAGCGTGGGATTCTTTTGACATCTAGTCGGAACGATTCATGAAGTAGGATTTCTCTTCATGGAATATCAGTGTCCATATTCAGATGCACGAGTTTTATTTTTTGGCAAACAAAATAACAATTTTCTTCAGGAACGTTTTTTTCCCCCCTCCCGGTACTCCTGACGTTATTAGGAAACTGGAAAAGTAACAGTGAATTGTTTGTATTGGTTGAACCTGACATTCCCTTGCTTGGGTAAGTATCGTTGTTGCAGCACACGCGTACGGTAGGTAGCAAGTTACGAAACTTGATAAGATCTGGCGGATGTGTGCTGGTAGGCGAACAGGATGGGACAAGATTGAAGCGGGATTATGATTTTCATATCTTAAGATGACATTTCCTTTCTCTTAGTTAAATAAATATTAGATTCTTCCCTCCGGAAATCGACGCCTGTCCCGGAGAGTACGTAACATATTTAGGTGTCAATCACTTTTTATTGGCCGACTAATGCACTTAATTGTGTAAAACTCAAAGGATAAAATCTATGTTGTATCAATGTTTTATAAGACAAATGAAAACTCCGACATGTTTCGGATCCTTTGTGATCCATCCTCAGGGATTGTCGGACGTGCTTGACTGAAATTATTTGTGATATTTTGTGTGCGTAGTCGGTGTTTGGCACGCTGCCAGAAACCGACTACGCACACAAAAATATCACAAGTATGAGTTTCAGTCACGCACGTTCAACATTCCCTGAGGATGGATCACAAAGGATCCGAAACATGTCGGAATTTTTAATTGCCTTTTAAAACATTAATATAACGTAGATTTTAAACTTTGAGTTTTATACAATTAAGTGCATTAGTCGGCCAATAAATTTGATTGACTTTAAAACTGCACGGTGAAAACCTGAAATTAATGTTTAGGTGTGTTGGCGTGAGTCACGAAGAGGCACCCATTACTTACATCATGTCTGTCTCCATCAGTTGTTCCACAAATATATATTCTGTTCCACATATATCAACTCTGTTCCACATATATCAACTCTGTTCCACATATATATCTCTGTTCCACATATATCAAATCTGTTCCACATGTATTAACTCTGTTCCACATGTATCAACTCTGTTCCAAATATATCAATCCTGTTCCAAATATATCAACTCTATTCCACATATATCAACTCTGTTCCACATATATCAACTCTGTTCCACATGTATCAACTCTGTTCCAAATATACCAACTCTGTTCCACATATATCAACTCTGTTCCACATGTATCAACTCTGTTCCAAATATATCAATCCTGTTCCAAATATATCAACTCTGTTCCACATATATCACCTCTGTTCCACATATATATATTCTGTTCCACATATATCAACCCTGTTCCACATATATCAACTCTGTTCCACATGTATCAACTCTGTTCCATATATACCAACTCTGTTCCACATATATCAACTCTGTTCCACATGTATCAACTCTGTTCCAAATATATCAATCCTGTTCCAAATATATCAACTCTGTTCTACAGATATCACCTCTGTTCCACATATATCAACTCTGTTCCACATGTATCAACTCTGTTCCACATATATCAACTCTGTTCCACATATATCAACTCTGTTCCACATACATCAACTCAGTTCCACATTTATCAACTCTGTTCCACATTTATCAAATCTGTTCCAGATATATCAACCCTGTTCCACATATATCAACTTAGTTCCACATGTATCAACTCTGTTCCACATATATAACCTCTGTTCCACATATATCAACTCTGTTCCACATATTTCAACTCTGTTCCACATATATCAACACTGTTCCACGTATATCAACTCTGTTCACACTGGATGGACTTTAGTGAAGTTGAGTTTAAAGGCCATCATAGAAACCTCTTCAGTAAACCCAAAATTTGGTAAAAATCGGTTGATAATATTATCGGCCATTTTACATGGGAATGTAAATGTTGTTGTATTGTTCATAACAGGAAGAAACAATTCATAATCCTACAACAAAGCAAAGAAAACCAATTGTTGAATTTAAGGACGAAGCTAAAACTATTTTATATTGTTGACTGAGACGCAACAATACACGGGGAAGGCAATATCACATATAAATGTTCAAACGATTTTAGCCAAATACACAATAATATTTCATGATACTCGTAAGCACATTGCCTATACTGTTCTTTGTATCCGTTCTTCCCAGTTTCACACATCGTCTTCCAGACCGACTACAATGACTTATGGATACGTGGCTATCCTCAATTCCTCAAGTTAAAATCGGGATTATAACAAATATTTAAGTCCATTCCTTACCTTCCACATGGTTTTCAATTCATTATTCGCTGTTTTTTCTTCCATTCTATTAGAACAGCATCGTATATAAATAAAAAACGAGTAAATAAGTAAACAAAGAAAGTACCCATACATCATCATCATCATCATCATCATCATCATCATCAACATCAAGTAGTCTGTCTGACGTACCCATCCATAGCCCCTTCGGAAGCCAGTTCTGTACACAGAGAGATCCAGTGTTTTCTCTTTCAATTCCCAGTATCTTCCCTTACCTTAAAGGTATCTACTAGCTGCTTACTTCTTCTCCCCGTCTTCCCGTCATTTATTATCTTTCTCTCTACATTTCCTTCAATTGAGTGTTAAAACAGGCTGTTCGAAAGCAAGACCCAATCCAACTATTTAACATATTCAATATTTACTCTACGTAGAACTTCCCTTTTCTCTTTGCCTGTTTGTAATATTTCTTTACTGTTCACATTACTGGTCCAGTTGACCTCCCCGGGCGTATTTGAGCCAGAAAATTGCACAAAATTCAATGACATCTGCTAAATGATTCCCAGCCTTCTCACTCCTCAAATAAGAATATTCAGATTATTTGTGTGGTGCATCATTTCCACGTAAACTAAAATTAATTCTTGTATGTGTGACCGTGCATCATATATGGAAATGACGATAGGTACCAACTTGATGCAAAAATTATGATTTATTATCGTAAATATCTCTACATGTTTCGGGCATCTATATGCCTATCTTCAAGAGTAAAGGTTGTATGCATATGGTGTTCAGCACTGGGTGTTGTGGCTGTGGTTTTAAGGAGAATAAAGGAAGCGTGCATTAAGTTGGTAAATTAAAACAAGTCTGTATTATGATGAACGGTCAGAAAAACATCATATTACCTCTACTAGTTGCGTAACAACCTAGAATAGTGCAGTTCTCATTTACTTCGTGGAGGAAGCCTGGAATCACAAAAGTTATACCTACATTGTTATATTGATTTTTATTCAAGTTTGAACTATGTACTGAGTGAAGTGTCAGGTTTACAACGCAGCCCTTTATCCCAGGAAAAAGAAAAACCTTTCCAATTGAATGGGAAACTGGCTGGAATGTGGAGCTAGTCTGGACGTTCTAGAGTAATAAAAATCTCTATTTTCTAAGGAAACCGAACCTAAGTTCGTCAAAACCATATTCTGGTAATTTTATCGAATGCGCAGTCTCGGAGTCGTAAATAAAAAAAATATAACAAATTATTTTGTACATGACCAACAAATGCCCAATTATTTCACAACTTTTCATGGTCCTACTTGTTTCGACACTATTGTTTCATTCTCAAGCAGCCTGTAATCAGTACCTTGCCAAATTACACAAGTATTTCAAATCCAACCGTTGGTAATACTTTTTATATAGTAAAACATCTTAATGTAAATTGTATTACCAACAGATGCATTTGACATACTTGTGTAACTTGGCAAGATATTCATTAAAACTCCCTGAGAATGACACGATAGTGTCGAAATATTTAGTGGCATGAAAATTTGTGAAATAATTGTGCATAACTTGGTCATATTACAAAATAATAAAAGATGCACGGTACATTTTTAAAAATCAATGTAACCAATATTTAGAGCTTTATCATATTCACATTTTGCTGCTAATATACCACCCACCAGTACCGGAATATCGCGTTTTCTCTTAACATGTCACTTCTAAGCTCAAATTTGACTTTATATTTGATACTAAAATAGACTAGGAAACAAAGTGCGTATTGGAATAAATATTCAATGTTCGTTTTCGGATAAAAGTAGTTTAATTGAGTTCCTGCATGTGTCTTAATATACTTAGACTGAAACAGGTTGTAGTAAAATAAAAGTCAGATGAAACAATCAGGTAGATTTATTTTTGTTTACATTACATATCTCAGTCACACACTTTTATTTTTCAGCAATATTTTCTACACATACATTTGGTAGCATATATATACATATACTGAGGTCAATATCAATAGCAAGGAAATTTGCCCTCAATATAATTGTTCAATATTTCGCATTTGGTTGCATAAAATTAATAAGCAAACAAATATAAATTAAGGAGAAGAATTTATTTGTTTTTACATATATTTCACGTCATTTGCCTGAATGAGATAGAACTTTAATTACTTGTAGCTAATCATAGATATATACAAAACAGAACGTCAGTAATTATGCTACTGTGTTAAATGTTCTTATAATACAGAGATTTACTGAACGTACGGGAACAAATTTTTATTTCAAACTGTCACAATTAAAGTAGTTTTTAAAGATCTGAGAATATTCAAATATCTTTTATATGTCGTTCTTGTAATATGGCGCCTGTTTAACCTAAAATGCGTCTTAAATATCCAGCATAATGGATACTGAACTGGAAAGAAGAAACAAGAGCATCTTTAGCTTAGTTGAAGGCACAACCACAGAAATGTGAATTCCGATAAACTGTGTGCAAAATGTAGATTTTCAATACATTCTCATTACAGCTTTGCAGATCGTAGTTGCATATTTTTCCTTTAATAAGAAATTTTTCATTCATTGCAGGAGCGTCTATAAATATAACACTCTAAACAATAAATTTTCTGATGAAATTCAACCTGTTGCACTCATAAATCCAGGTAAATTTGTATTTACTGTCAAATACAAATTTTGTTGTATTCAGTAATGATCAAAAATGCTAAATGTTTCGGCCTATATGGTCACTAGCAGGCAAAATATAAGTAATTTATGAAGAAGTAAAAAATTTTAAAATAAGTTGAAATTTGCGATGTATCACAAATTTAAAAATATGGAGTTGTTGAGCATTTGTTAATATAATATAATTTGTTTTCGACTGTATTTTAAATTTCTGTTCACTTTTAAATAACTAAAACATATTTAATATTCTCATAACCCTCTAAATTTGCTAAAAGTATAATTTCACAATTTATATTTTTGTTTTTTTTACAAATTATACGTCAATTACTTTTCCATTAAAATAACTTTCTTATTTAAAAGGTATTTACAATACCAATATTAAAGTTTATAAAACGCGTCACGATCAGCCTGATTGCTTAAGATTTATTTTACATCGGCAGCATTGGCCAGTGATTTTTGAAACAATATTCCACAATCTTTTTCAAATTATATTGTTAGTCTGAAAGGACCAATTTTTTGCAAAGACTGAATACTCAAACTAAAATTTTAAAATGGAAATGTATCGAACGTGTTCACCATAAAATCCCAGGCACGTACGCTCGCACATACATAAATTTGAAAGAGGACGTGGGGTGCTAAATTTTGTTGAGCTGAGAGGCAGTAATTTGGCCATATGATTGTTTTGTGGCATTTATTTAAATATTATACACTGATAATTTTATCAAAACTAGTCTGCGATAAATTTGCATTTAATTCTTCACACAGCATTGCTAAATGTAACCATTCTTTTATCTTAAAATTCGCAATATTAATTTTTAATGTGAAATATTATATATCCTCTATGTGATGCACAAACAAAACTCAGAGAGACACTTGTGCAAACCTAAGAGCCACAACAGACTTAACACCGGCTCACCAATGCAACACGACTGCATTACACTTTTCAACGCGTTCTACAATATCTCACTCACAACTGGCAAATTTGCACCAAAGAGCAACGGCGAAGACGAGGAAGAGTTTTGCGTTAAAATTGATTAGACAGTGGATAACTGCGTTGATTTTATGACTACTCGTATGAATATTATGAAAATATAAGAATGGGGCATCATAGCCTGAGTTTTTGAAGGAGCACTTTGTCTAGATGTGTAAATGGGCTACAGAGTCGGTCTGAATTTAAAAGAAAGAAGAAAAATCTCATTCCCTTGCTGAAAAATATTATTCCGCTTTGTTTTAATAAGTGGGACATTGCGAACACCTAGGAAATAGCTTCGAGTAAGGATTTTCTTTCCTCTTGGATATTGCAAGGGACATCCAGAAAATACCTTCCTAATACGGTCTTCTCCTGGAGCTTTTCTGATGAAGTAGACAGGTGATTATCTGTTGGCCATTGCTTCATTTCTGCTGACAACGTGCAATATGTTGCCTGTCATAGGCGCAAATACTCTATATCTTTAGGCCCATGAAATTGTGTGAAATAACAGCCTAATTATAATTAATATTTCTGTCGAAATACCGCAATATTATTGCACTATTAATGGTAAGTAACTCTATGCCGGATTTGCCTTATCTGTATGGTGTGGGCAGAGTAGATGCAGGTACAGATGGCCGCTGTACTTTACAGCACACACGATAACACTTCTTGCAATTTTTTTTCCTTTCCTCCTGGCATTTAAAGTTTCTATCCTCTAGTAGCAATGCAGACAGATTCTTGAAACCTTCAGCTATGGGTTTAAAATCATCTTTCCCAATTATAGATTCATTTATGTGTGTAGGATATTTAGGCTCGATTCGAAAACAGATTCTTTTTCTTTTAGTAGTTTCGTTCGTAGTTAAATTCTTACGACCAGATTTAGCCTGCACATGCATACAAAACAGAAATAAATACATATGTTATTAAGAAGGATGCATTTTCTTAGAAATTAAAATATTCTATTTAAATAACAAAATGCTGAAGAACATATAGACATTAAATTGCTTAGAATTTTAAGTACAATACATTGCCACATATGAAAAGAACAATTTTTCGTTTCATTCTTTATTGCTCTTCATTCCTTACGAAAAATTATCCAATAGTATATTGCAGCCTTGTTAATAAAGGACACGGTACAAGGCCTACACACTTCACCGCTGAGAAAGAGATTGATTCCCGTTTCAGCGATTTGAAATACATGTGATATATATGATAGCATATATATATTAACTGCAAATGGGGTGACGCCCGGTGCCAGTAGTACAGCACACATTTAAACACAAACAATTCACAGAACAACACAATCGACATAAAAAAATATACAGAACAACACAATTAACTAGTCGGGAAGAGTGCGGACCGTGCCCCGTCTTTGCGAGTTATACCCTTGCATTGGCCTTACAACTGAGGGAACAGCACGGAAAATCCTCAGTGAGGGTAGCGGAAGAGTGCCGGTTGGCAAGATGAAAACAGAATATACAGAACAGAGCATACATGGCAATAAGAATACATAAATATAACAATAAGAATCATAACTTACAGAATTAAACCAAAAAGAACAAATCATAAAACCATATACACAATGATAAAAAAAGAACCAAAAGAACATGAAGGAATATGATAAACGAAAAAGCCATAAAAGCAGCAGACTTCATTTGATCTACAATTGTGGACGCAAGAATATTTACGTCAAGATAAAAAATTATGAGTTTTTTGGAATGTAAAATTATGAGTATATATCTAATATGTCAAATAAATAAATAATTACTAAATATTAGGTGGGGCAGAGTGTTTCTGTAGAAGCCCATGGCCAGACATTTAGTTAAGATATTTCCTGTGATTTATTGAATCCCAGATTTCTTTACTGTAATTACATTCACGTGTGCCACACCTGGTAAAAATTCCCTTATATTCCAATCTACCCTTTATAAACAATTTAAACTCTATTATGCCTTTTGCGCCTAGTGGCTTTTATCTCCACGCTTCTGGTCTAAAATTAGTGTGCATTTATATGATAAAGATGAAAAAAAAAGGCGACTACTTACCTGTATGCATAAGGCCACTGATGATACAATGACCAGTACTAAAAGAAGCTTCACGAAATCCATATTATTTTTCAGAGTACTGAAGCCTTAGTCAAGAAGAAAAGACAAACTAATTTTCTCTGTGCAGTAGCTGCTGATCGGAAGAAGAGACTGATGATAATAGTGGACTGTGGCTCTTCTTTTATATACAGTAAACCAAACCAGATTAATTGTCTTATCACAATATGTTATATCCTTATAATGGTAAGGAACTGCGTATGTCATATAATGCACTTACTTTAAGAGGGAGGAACTTAGATTAAATGGTTCCCATTTCGCGGAATGACGTCAGCTGGTTATTATCCAACACCTTGTTGCGCGACTCGACCGGACGATTTTGTAACCTAGTCCCTCTTCCTCATGTGACGTGTTATGATATGTGTCTTGAGACTGCAGTATCGGCTGTGTGAATGTGTAACTGATAAAACACTTATCTTTTGAATGGGAAAGATCTGTAGTACGCATGTTTATCTAACCCTCCATTCAATAACGTGCGCACTGTAAATCGCTAATTCAAAATTACATTTACGGTACACTATAAAGTGTTCATAAATCTTTAATTTTATTCGAGCGCTCCGGGGTTCGAATCGTGGTCTGCGGAAACAAAGTCTTTTCCTCCCTTATATCATCTGAATAAATGCTGGAATACTAAACAATCTTTTCTTAAGTCACTCAGTGTCGTTTCCTCGACACTGAGTGACTTAAACAAAGCAGAAGTTCTAATTTTCCACACTGTCGATTTTCTAGACACGCCTTAAGGCATTTAAATTGATATCAGTCAAGTAACGTGGAACATATTTGATATAAACTTGATCCACATGTTTGCAATTTGTTTTTACAATGGTAACTTATGTGAAGTCGAGTTCAGATTGGTCATATAGACTGTTTGTTATCCACATGTGTAAGTTTTATTGTATGTCTTTATTTCACATGTACTTCATATGTAAACAATGTGGGATCCCATATTGTGCGCACATTAAGGTACTTGTTCTACTTGAAGTTGGCTTGAGAAAGGGCTGCATGAGCAGCCGAAACATGTCGCCACGCACTAATTAAAATTGTAGTTACTGACTATTGTGGACTATTTTTGTGTATAGACGTATAACAAATATATATATATATATATATATATATTTACACTTCTAATCAATCTGTACCTAAACACAAATTGTTCACCATATTAGAAGATGTTTTAATCCCAGAGCGTTATGTGTCCAAATTTGTGATTAAAAGAAAGGTCACTAATTAACTTATAATTTAATATCCACCATAAAAGAATATTCGATGCTATTTGTTGATTTTTAACTTGAAAAGAATAGAACTTTTGCAGATGACATTTCCTGGAAGACCGAAAAAATAAATGTGGCCATTAAGTGTGGTTTTCTTGGTCACAGAATGAAATGAAAATTTACAATAGCGTTAAAAATAGTTAATTTGTTTCAGTAAAGTTTCTTTACATTACAAAATATTCTCCCAGTAGAGTGATGGTGTTGTTTACGTGTTAAGATATGAATAACTCCATCTTTGAAGAAATATCTTTACTGTTTTGCAACAATTCACTAATAACCATTTCACATTGCTCAACATTGTGTAAGCGGTGATCACAAATTGCAAACACTATGTTGTCCAAAATAAATTCCTCCATTTTGTGCTACCTGCAACACCGTCTCTGATGTGCTGGGTCGACCGGTGCATTCATCATCATGGTTTTTTGTTTACTGATAAATCCAATTTAGCTCGACATGTTTCGGGCAACAATTTTACCCATCTTCAGGAGCTTTAGACTATGCAATACAGCTTATGGTATGTTGTACCTAGTACGTTACCCGTCGGTGATCTGGTAACTGAGTTCCTCCGTTACCAGATCACCGGCCGGCAACATATTGGGTGATAAATTATATTTTCTTTAATGTAGGCATGGAATTGTTAAATATTGTTTACTTAAATATAAACCTTGGAAGTGTTAAAGAAAAATTTCCAAATTTGCAGACAACATGGCCAATTTTTATTCGGACTCGACATTTTTCATCATTCTCAAACACTTTTAAATCTGCTAATTTATCTTTAAATAATTACGTTATTCGAAGTAATATGGTTATTGTAACTTGTAAAGTGTGTAAAATAATTTCATTTACATTATGCGTTTTCGTCTTCTTTCACGTAACCAAAAGAAAAATCGGAAGCAAATGGTGTGACCAGACGATCGCAACATTTCCTTTCCGGGCAATTTTGCAATTTCTTACTCTTTGATTTATGGTGATAGAAAGTACACCTTATAATACTGACCTTTAGTCATAAGAAACTACACTTTAAAAGGGAGCGTATAACTTATCGAGAAGGTAAAGCGTCTCCTTACTGAAAATCTTTCAGAACACACTGATATGGGTTCGAAATTATACAAGAGATTATATACGAGTATATATATGAGAACGTTTCTCTGCGGCATGTGCGTAAAAGGAAAATTGCAGTGTTTCATATTGGTGTTAGTAATGCAGCCATACAAACCTACGAATTCAATAAAATTTACGATATTCATTAGCCCACAACTTACTCATACTTGCACTTCAAACTTCCTGTAGTGACGTCACGTAAACCACCGTTTCATCTGGTTTCGAAGGTCTTGTACATTTGTATTTATGTAACGTTAATATTGGTAAGTGGTGGGCCGGGTAGCGTAGTCGGTATAGCGACTGCCTACGGGCTGGACGGTCCGGGGATCTAATCCCGGTGGGGCGAGATTTTCCGCACCAGTCCAGACTGGCCCTGAGGGTCACCCAGCCTCCTGTAGAGTGGGTACCGGGTCTTTCCCGGGGGTGAGGTGCTGCCGGGGCGTGTCGCTGACCCCTCACCCCCTTCTAGTGCAGAGGTCTAAAATAGAGTAGAGCTATACCTCTACTCTCCCTAAGGGCCTTCGCGGCTTGTGAAAGGCTGAAACCTACCCTACCTAATATTGGTAAATAAAACAATTTACTGTTTTCTGCTCTCCTGTTATATTCCCACAATAATTGACAGAAACCAACGAAGAAGTTTGTGCTTCATGGATGGTATCTTTGGTTTTACACCATGTGGTAAAATGTCTTGTTCCGCAGATTCATTGTCGCATTAGACGTGCAAAATACCACAATTTGAATAATATCCGCCACGAAAACCTAAGAGTTTAGTAAGTTGATTCATTTTATTAATTGTTATGAATATCTGTCCTACAGTCAGTTGTTCTACGTTCAATTTTCAGAATTTTTCTAGACCTAATATCCGTATGCTACAAAGTATAAAATACAATGTATGCGTTTCACTACCCGTTTTCCAAATATACACAAAATTGTAATAGCTATATAAGGGAATTTGTCATTCTTATTTCAAGTAATTCAATATGTTTATGTACACTAGGGTCAAAATAATACACTTAAGAGTGTGTGAAATGTGAACATGTAATTTTTTAATTACACTCTATCAAATATCAACAAAATCCGAGTAAAATATACGTTAGATTATTTGACACATATAGATTAACAACTAGTTTCTTGTTTTAAAATTCTAATCTTTTAAAATTTGATTATAAATTAATTAACAACTTGATGCACTGATTATTATTTATTCATAAAATACTATTCTCCTGTACATGTCTCGAGCATCAAGTGCTCATCTTCAGGAGGACATAGATGTATACAAGCAGCATATGGTACCGTCACTCTCTATAAGAGTTCCTGGTGGCCTGTCGGTACGCAGCTAGAGTGAGAACTGACTGGAGGGGAAAGGTTGTTGGTAGGGCGTCTTAAGACGCCCTACCAACA
>Ga0209737_10002838_pt1 | contig 12087 bp, 9 predicted proteins | sample TergutCu122P3_FD_187284 | JGI IMG/M metagenome (GOLD analysis project Ga0209737, IMG submission 187284) | Cubitermes ugandensis P3 segment gut microbial communities from Kakamega Forest, Kenya - Cu122 P3 (SPAdes) (version 2) | ecosystem: Host-associated > Arthropoda: Insects > Digestive system >... | reverse complement strand
CGCTGTACAAAAATTTCTTGATAATGGGGAAAATATTATCACTTGTAACCCCGATGTTTCCTTTTGTCATATTCTTTTTGATTTCAAATTTCAGATTTTTAATTTCAGATTTCAGATTTTATTAGCACGCAGATGACACAGATTGAACTGATGAATACAATTTTTTTTTGAAAAGCCGAAATGAAAATCTGTCAAATCAGTGTCATCTGCGTGCTGAAACACAAAAAAAATGCCACAAGGATTTTGTGACAAAATGGCAGAAAAACGGGTTGTTGTTTATTTCAAAAACCGCAACACAATTCCTGATTTTTTACTGCAGCGGACTGAACAATCTTGCAAATGATTCTTTGAATTTTTCGCGTTTCGGACGTTTTGTCCATTCTTCCAAGGATAAAATATCGCATTTTTCCATATCGACAATAAACAGATCGCGAAGTTTGAATGCTGTTGCCGGTTCGTAAATAAAGGCGTTTACCTCAAAGTTTTGTGTAAAACTGCGCTCGTCCATATTGCAAGAGCCAATAATGGAAATGGTATCGTCTATCACAATGGCTTTGCTGTGCAGAAATCCTTTTTTATACCTCAGCACTTTTACATCGGCTTCGAGCAATTGCTCAACATAGCTTGCAGTGCTTGCATCGGTAAAAGCCGAATCGGACTCTGAAGGTATCATTACACGCACATCAACGCCGCTTAATGCTGCAATTTGTACGCAACCGAGCACCAATTCGTTTGGAATAAAATAGGGCGAGTGAATATACACATAGCGTGTTGCCGACATGATGGCGGAAGCGATGCCTTGCATAATTGCTTCCCAATCGGTGTCGGGACCGCTCGATACGATTTGAATCAAATTTGAGTTGAATTTTTTGGGCGTTGGAAAATATTTTTCGGCGGTTATCAATTTCTTATCAACAAAAAACCAATCGAGCAAAAACTGCACTTGCAAACCATGAACGGCAGCACCTTCGATTCTCACTACCGTGTCGCGCCATACGCCGAGACGGTTTCCTTTAAAATAACGATCGGCAATATTAATTCCGCCTGTAAATCCGATTTCACCATCAACAATTACTATTTTGCGGTGGTTGCGATAATTTACCTTGCTACGTCCAAGACGAAAACGAAGCGGCAGAAATGGATAGACATAAACGCCGGCATCTTTTAAACTCTTGATGTATCGTGCCGACATCGAAAGTTTGAAACTGCCCCAATAATCGTATATCATGCGCACACGAACACCTTCTTTTGCTTTTTGAATAAGCAATTCGCGCATGCGATTCGAAATTTCATCATCGGCAAAAATAAAAAATTCGATGTGAATGTGATTTTTGGCATTTCCGATGGCTTCAAAAAAAGAGTCGAAAGTAGCTACACCTTCCGACAAAACCTCGATTTTATTATCGGCATAGCCAACTGCCGCGCTGTTTTTGTACAAAAGTTTAATCAAATTAAACTGATTGCTGCTAATCTGAGAATTGTCTAACTGATTGATGTCGAACGAAGCAACAGGACGCTTGCTCAAATACTGACCGGTGGTTTTTTTCACAAACTTGCGCTTCCGGTAATTTTGTCCGAAAGTGAAATAAAACAGCAATCCGATGCCGGGCAATAAGATCAATACCAAAATCCACGAAAATGACTTTATCGGATTTCGGTTTTCGAGCAATATAACCGTAATGGATGATACGATAATATAAATGTACCAAGCGAAAAATATGATCGTTAATAACTGTGCCATAATTATTAAAGTTTAGAGTTTAAAGTTTAGAGTTTAAAGTTGGCGCGAAATACCTTTATACTTTACACTCTATACTTTACACTTTATTTCTTTCTTTTCCAAGCCGGAATGTTTTCTATGTGGTTACGTTTCTCGTCATCTTCGAGTTCTTCGATAGAAATTATTGGCGGCAAATCTTCCGGGTCGTCAAGTTCAATGTTCGCTGCGGGTTCTTTTTCTTTTGTTATACTTCCGTAATGTGCGGTCATTGCTTTCTCGATTCGTTCTTTTTCCTGTTTTTCTTTCTGAGCTTGCACTTCTTCGTCCGAAATTATTGAAGTTCCATTTACTTCAAAACCAACATTAGGAATTTCCTTTTTTTGTTTTTCGTGTTTGGATTTTGCGGGCATTCCGGGAATGTCGCTCACATCAAATCCGGTAGCGATCAGCGTGATTTTTACATTTTCGCCCAAGCTATCGTCAAAAGTGATGCCCCAAATTACATCAACGGCATCTTTTATTTTCGCCATAAATTGATGAATCTCTTTCATTTCTTCCAGACCAATTTCATGTTCTTTAGAGCAATAAAGGCTAAGCAGAATTTTGCTTGCCCCGCTCACATCGCTTGTGTTGAGCAGTGGCGAGTTCAGTGCATCTTCTATTGCTTTGGTTATGCGTTGCTCGCCCGCAGCAATGCCGGTATTCATGATGGCAACATTGCCATCTTTCATAATGCTGTGTACATCGGCAAAGTCAATATTAATATATCCCGGCACGGTAATAATCTCGGCAATGCCTTTGGCAGCACTTGTGAGGATATTATCGGCTTTTTCAAATCCGGTCGAGATTTTGAAATCGGGGTAAATTTCGGGCAGCTTTTCGTTATTGATAACCAAAATCGCGTCCACATGCTCGCTCATTTCCATTACACCTTTCAAGGCTTGCTCTATTTTGGCAACACCTTCAAAAGCAAAAGGAATGGTTACAATGCCGATGGTGAGAATACCCATTTCGCGCGCTGCTTTGGCAATAATGGGCGATGCACCGGTACCGGTACCACCACCCATAGTAGCGGTAATAAAAACCATTTCGGTATTATCTTTCAATACTTCTTTGATTTTATCAATATGCTCTTGAGCGGCTTCGCGCGCAACTTCGGGTTTTCCGCCTGCCCCCAAAGTGCCGATTTGTATTTTGGTGGGAACAGGCGATTTTGCCAATGCCTGATAATCGGTATTGCATACCACAAACGAAACATCGGTAATGCCTTGGCGATACATGTGATTTACTGCATTTCCGCCACCACCGCCTACACCGATAACTTTTATAATCGATGTTTCTACTACGGGCAATTCAATCGGTAAGTCTTCTTCAAGAAATTTCATCTGTCTAATTTTTAATTTTTACTAATAGTTGTCATCATCAAAGAGTATCAAGGTTTTGTCTTTGAATTTATTTACCCATCCTTGTACAACAGATGGCTTTTTCTTTGGTTTTTCTTTGTTTGTGTCTGGTGGCGGTGGAACTTGATTTTCTTTTTCGTATTCGTGCAAAAGCAGTACGCTGCCTATTTGTTGAGCAAAAATCGGATCGTGAAAACGATGATGACTGTCTTCGCTCAGCCATTCGCCATGGTCGCCAAACCTAATTTCCATACCGGTGTTTTCTTCCAAAAATTCAAAAATATGATTTAATTTCGCGCCGCCGCCTGTAATCACAATTCCTGATTTAAGGTTGAAGGGTGTATCGTTGATTGCTTTGAAAATAGGTGTCATGATTTCAGACAATCGAGCTTCGATAATGGTTGCGAGAAAATCGGTATCAATCACTACCGGCGGATTGCCGGCTTCGGCTGCAGGGATTTGAATACGAACCTGCTCTTGAACCAAATTTCTCAGTGCCGATCCTTTTTTTATTTTGAGTCTTTCGGCATTTGCTTCGCTTACGCCAAGTTCTTGAATATCTTTTGTGATGTTTTTTCCGCCGAGTGGCACCACAAGTAAATACTGCAAAACACCGCCTGAGTAAATGCCGAGAGTGGTGGTTGTTGCCCCAAAATTTATCAATGCGCAGCCTTCTTCTTTTTCTTCCTCATCGAGTAAAGCAACAGCAAGTGCTTCCATGCCGAGAGGCATAAATTTGTGCGTATCAATATGAGCAATACGCTCAAAACATCGTCCCAATTCCGCTTTTATTGAGCTGTTTCCGATAATTACATTGTAAAACGCGCTCAATTCGCTCCCTTTTTTCCCGACAGGATGATTGGTTTTAATTCCGTCAAGTTCGTAATAGCGAGGAATTGTATCAAACACTTCTACTCCGGGCTGATTGAATTTTTCTTCACATTCGTCGAGCATATCACTCAAAATCTCTTCGGTAACCGCTTTTCCAAAACCCAGCGAACGATTGATGCGAATGTGAAAATGTTTCATCGATTTGGCATTTAAACTCACGCAAACCTTGTCGATTTCGCTTAAACGTGCGCTGTTTTGCAGCAAGCGTGTAAGCTCGATGATAACAGAAGCACACATGGTAGGATGATCTATGATGCCGTATTTTACTTTGTCCGTTTTTTTCGACTCTTCGGACAAAATGCGAACGGTACAAGTATCGCCACTATCCACAATCTCGACCGCCATGACCGAAATGCGGGAACTACCCATATCAATTACAATGTATTTGTTCATAATTTCTTCAAATTTCAAATTTCAAATTTCAAATTTCAAATTTCAAATTTCAGATTCAGAGTATCCGAAAATAGTCTGAAATCTGAAATCTCGAATCTGAAATTTAATTACCTCCTTGTTCCAACAATTTGCCCTCTGAAGCGCAAGTCGATGATTCTGTATCGATCCCAGCCGATGGTGCTGAAGCTGCTGTATAATCGTCTTAGTTTTTCGAGTTTCGACTGATAATTGTCAAGTGTTCCGAGCAGGATAATGCCATCGCCTACGCGCGGTACAAGTTCAATTTGTCGGTCGGCTCGAACATATATTTGTTCTATCTGTGCACGCCAAAAGGCATTTCGTTCTAAAAACATAATGAAATCAAACAACTCACCGCTCGCTTTTTCAACACTCACATTGCCCGAAACAATAGGCAAATGTGCCGCATGATTGACGGTAGAATTTATTCTGTTGCGTTCGGTATCGATATAATAGCTTGTCCCGACATTGGGAAACACACGAAATACCGGCTCGCGCTGTCTGATTCGAATAAAAGTTACGCCCGATGGTGTGATAAAGGCATCGACTGACTTAATCGCTTCGTGTGTGAGCAATGCTCTTTCAATCGCTTCCAACCGAATGTCTTGGGTTTTTCTCCCAACCGGAAGTAAGTTTCGCTCAGTCAATACTTGCACCACAAATTGCTCATCTATCAAACCTAAATTATCATTGACAAAAACAATTTGCATTTGCTCCGAAACTAAATCTCGATTTTCCGAAGAGAGAAAAAACAATGCAAACAATAAATAGGAAGTAACAAGCAAGCCTCCGATTATCGCAAATATCTTGGCAATTTTTTTATTCATAGCTTTTGCTCAACAAAGATAGGTTTTTTGTTTGGAACACAAGAACTTATTTTAGTTTTTTTAATTTGAAATCCACCATACCAAGCTCGCTCGCACATAAGGAATATGTCCTCTTGCCGGTGTGAAATTGAAACTCGCCGGCAGATTTGTTCCGGCATCTAATCTGATGCCAAGTCCGCTTGGAACTGAACCCATTATGGGGTCTTGTACCGAAAAATTAATAAATCTGAATTCGGCACGAAGTCCGGCACCCACAATAAACGTATTGAAAACACGGAACTCAAGATTTCTGCTGTTTTGGTCGTATAAATTGCTTTCGATAGAGCCACCGCCAATCATTCCGTAAGGCGAAATGCGCAGCCAATTATTTCTGAAAATTTGGTAGCCAACCAGCAATCCGCCAACACCATAAGTAAAACGGTCGCCTTCGAATAAATCTTCCCGATGACCGGTTTGTGATCTCGGCAAATCTCTGCTTAATCTGAATGAGCTAATATCTACCTGAAGACCGAAAGTCCATCTGTCCCAATAAAAATCCCAACCAAAATTTCCGCCGGTGCTTGGATTGAAAAAATCACTCAGATTTCCCGCCGGAAAATTTTGGGTAACTCCAAAAGTGAAGCCCATTCCGAACTCTACATGCGGTCTTGGCAACCAGTCGATAAAATCATTGAAGCGCGAAAAAGGGTAGTTTCGTTTAAAATCTCGTAATTTACGACCGTAAGCCTCATCCGCTCCGTTTTGAGTTACATGAAAAAAGAGCAGAAACAAATCTTTTTCTTCTGCCGTTAAATGCTCGTCCATCAGCATATTGTCGATAAGCCATACAGCATCGGCACGAAGATGCATATAAAGGGCGCTATTCAGCTGATTGTCCTGAAGTTGCACGCAAAGTTGTCCTCCTGTTGATGCCGAAAAATGCTCGGCTCTTTGTAAGAAATATTCCCAATTTCCGGTTAAAATAGCAATTGCCAACTCTTCGGAAAGTGTGAAAGCATAGCAACGGAATTGCGTTCTTTCATTCAGAAATTGGTGAATTTCTGCAACTCGCTCAAAGTCTCGTGCTTGAACGGCTTGCAGCATCATTCGTCTGCCATTGTTTACCAAAATTTCTGTTTCGTCAACAAAGGATCTGATTTCCTGTTCAAGCTGCGCACTCGCAGAATTTAATACCGCGAAAAGTAGTAATGCGCTTAATGATAGTTTTAACTTTTTCATCTGTCTATTTTTTTTTTATGTTATTGTCAGCTGAACGCCCACATTTCAGTCATTGCTTCGTGTGTTTTTTTGCTGTTGTGGGCGTTTCATATCGCTGATTTTTTTTGTTTTAAATCGTATAATGAACCATGCGCTTTCCAAAAATCAATATAAAAATCCGAACATCCAAAGTGGAATTTTATTGCCAAAACCCATTTCGGCATCGTCTATTGCTAAATAAGAATTTGGCAAGCCGGCAATTTGTGAAAACTTTTTACCTTTCCCGCCGATTTCAAAAACATACTGATTATCAACCAGAAAATCGCCTTTTTCGGTACTGTTTACCTTGCCGACAACTTTCAATTGATTGTAAAAAAATGTCTCGCGCAAATTTCCGGCATTCGGATTTCTGTTACCGAGCGCAAAGGCTAAATTAGGATTGTCTAAAAAAATCTTCGACGGTTTTGTCAAGTCGTTCGGACTTTTTTCGACACTGCGCAACAAGCCCAAAAGTCGCGCACGCTCGAGCAAAACGAGCGATTTCGGCAAGTTAGTTCGCTGTATTTCAACCTGATTGCCCAATTCGGTCATATTGGGCGAAAAAGGTGTCAAGCCGGCAATAATTGTCAGTAAACGTTTCAGTTTTTGCGCCGAAGCAAATTCTATGTTTTCAACCGCCGGCAAATCGGTTTCAATTACCGTCGAAACCGTGTTGAGCAAACGACTTGAATAAGTTTGTATATCTTCTTTGTAATAAGGAAAATAGCCCGATTGCAGATACTGTCTGAAAAGCGGTAAAACTTTTATGTCTCTCACAATTTCGGAAGCGATATAAAGGTGGTTTTTCAGCAAATCGTCGAGACCAATCGCCGGTACATTTTTTATGCCTTCAAATTCCAAAAACTCGCGAAATGACAAGCCAAACAACTCATACTGAACGGCTCGACGGCTCAAATCGGCATTTCCTTTGTAAATATCCAATATCGATGAACCCGAAAAGACTACTTTCACATCGGGATACGAATCGTAAATATTTTTTAGTTCCTGCGCCCAAGTTTCGTAAGGATATTTGTGCACTTCATCGATAAAAAAATGCGTTACGCCTTCTTGCCAAAGTTGCCTCACAATATCTACAAGCCGATTTGTGCTGAAAAACAAATCGTCTAAACTCATATAAAAGGCTTTTGAAAAATCAAGATTTTGCTTGATATACTGCAACATCAAGGTCGTTTTTCCCGTTCCTCGCGCACCAACAACAGCAAAAAGACGATTATTCCAGTTTATCTCAGGCATCAAATAGCGTACAAACTCGTTGTTTGTCTGCTCAAACCGATTGCGATATGTATCAATCAATGTTTCCATAAGTACTGTATATTTGAAACTGCAAAGGTACGACAATTTCGTATATTTCAATATACGTTTTTTGACTTTTTTGAATATTTGAATATGCGTTTTCTTATTTTTCTATCAAATCTACCACCTCATCCGCAATCCGACCTGCCGAATCTTTTTGCGCTAAAGTAGCTATATTTTGGCTTAATGATTTCAATTTTTCGTTGTTATGCAACAATTTCAATGCTTCGGGAACTAATTGTTCTCTCGCGTCGGCATCTTTTATGAGAATCGCGGCGTCTTTTCGCACCAGCGCGAGTGCGTTTTGCGTTTGGTGGTCTTCGGCAACATTGGGCGACGGCACGAGAATTGTAGGTTTTTCGAGCAGGCAGAGTTCGGAAATGGAACTTGCGCCGGCACGCGAAATAACCAAATCGGCAATCGCGTAGGCATAATCCATCCGCGAAACAAAATCGGTAACAATAATATTGGGCGACGAAAACTGCTCGGCACTTTTTCGCGCATCGTCGATATAAAACTTGCCGGTTTGCCAAATTACTTGAATATCCGATTCGCTCAATGCCTGCAAATGTGCGATAATGCTCTGGTTAATCGTGCGTGCGCCTAAACTTCCGCCCACAATCAGAAGCGTTTTTTTCTGCGGATTAAGTCCGAAAAATTGGTAGGCTTCCGCCGATTTCGGTGCAATGGCAAATAAATCTTGACGCACCGGATTGCCGGTCAGCACAATTTTTTCTTTCGGAAAAAACCGTTCCATTCCTTCGTATGCTACGCAAATGCAACCGGCTTTTCTTGCCAGCAATTTATTGGTAACGCCGGCGTATGAATTTTGTTCTTGTAGCAAAGTCGGGATGCCGAGTGCCGACGCCGCTTTCAAAGTCGGCGCACTCGCATATCCGCCCACGCCGATGGCAATGTCGGGTCGGAAATCTTTAATTATTTTTCGTGCTTGGCGTTTGCTTTTGAAAAAATCGAGCAAAACGCCGATGTTTTTCAGCAGATTTTTTCGGTCGAAACCGCGCACCGGTAAGCCAACTATCTTGTATCCAGCCTGCGGAATACGCTCCATTTCCATCCGTCCGAGCGCACCGACAAACAAAAATTCGGCATCGGGAAAACGCTCTTTCAGCGCATTGGCAATGCTGATAGCAGGAAAAATATGTCCGCCTGTTCCGCCGCCACTGATAATGAAGCGTCTTGCGTCTTGCGGTTGATTTTGTTTTTTGTTATTTGCCATGATTATGTCATTTCTACATTTAGAGAATTTTCAAATTCATCTGTTTCGTTCAATGCAATATTTTTCACAGTACCTTCAGCTTTTGCTAACTGACTTTCTTTGATTTGCCTCGTGATACTCAAAATAATTCCGAAATAAATAGAAGTAATCACCACAGCGGTTCCGCCATGACTGATGAGCGGTAGCGGTTGTCCGGTAACCGGAACTAATCCCACTGCAACCGCCATATTCACAAAGGCTTGAATTACTATCATCAGACTTAAACCGATTACAAGCAAAGCAGGAAAAACGCTGTTGCATTTACTTGCTATCATGCCGGCTCGAAACAGCAAAATCAAATACAGAAAAATAAGCAAGCCGCCTCCAAAAAGCAAACCCCATTCTTCGAGCAAAATGGCAAATATGAAATCAGAACTTGCGAGTGGCAAATAATCGCGCTGAATACTGCTGCCCGGTCCGTTCGGAAAAATTCCGCCACGCGAAATGGCTATCATCGAATGGCTGTACTGACGGGTAATATCGTTGATTACAAAGCGCGGTGTGTTTTCATCGCTTATAAAAAAACGATCGAGGCGAGCTGCCATTGTTGGAACGCGGTTCAAAACAGAAATGCTGCGGATGCCCGAATCGCTTGGCAGTTGAAGCATTGCCTTGCCCATACCATAACCTGCTCCGCCAATCAGCAATGCCACAAGCATCACAATACCCAAACGTTTGAATGAAATCCTTCCCACAAACATCATGACCATCACCACACCAAAAATCAAAATTACAGTCGAAATATTATCCATAAAAATCAACACACAGAAAATTGCGGTGATAGATATGATATAAGTAAACCATTTTTTTTCGCTCGCCGTATCACCGTCTTTTATCCACGACATAAAGGAAGCGACCACGATCACAAGTGAAAGCTTTGCGATTTCGGACGGCTGAAAACGAAAGCCCATAATATCTACCCAGCGTGTAGCGCCATTGATGGTAACGCCATTGAACTGCATGTAAATCAGCAAAATCAAAGCTGCGACCAATCCGATAAAACCTATAATGCGTATCTGAATACTCGTCATAAAGTGTATTCCGTATGCAATAAAAAATCCCACTATCAAAAAAGTGGCGTGTCGAAGCATGGGCTGCATGTGATTCGCTGCACGCGAAGCCTCTGTACTCGACGCGCTGAACATGAGTATCATCGACAAGATACAAAGTGTTATAAACACAATCCAAATGGTTGTGTCGCCGTGGAATATTTTTTTGAGAAGAGTGTTCATAATTTTTTGTAGGGGCGTATTGCATACGCCCTATTTTTATTGTTTGTTTTTGGGCGTATGCAATACGCCCCTACACATTACAAATTTCGTACATATTTTTTAAACTGCCTGCCTCTATCTTCATAATTTTCAAACAAATCAAAACTTGCGCAAGCGGGCGACAAAAGCACCGTATCGCCTTCGTGTGCGAGTTCGTAGGCGGTTTTTACGGCATCTTCCATTGTCTGCACTTCGAGAATCTGCTTTCCGCTTCTGCCGAAAAAATCGCGCAAAGGTTTATTATCTGCGCCGAGAAACACAAGCGCGCGGACTTTTTCGTGCACCGGTTTTTCGATTTCGCGGTAATTATTGCCGGTGTCCTCTCCGCCGAGAATAAGCACTATCGGCGTTTTCATACTTTGAAGCGCGTACCAGCACGAATTTACATTCTCCGCTTTCGAATCGTTCACAAAACGCACATTGCGCACGGTTGCCACGTACTCGAGCCGATGTTCCACACCTTGAAAATCGCGTAGAGATTCGCGGATTTCGTTTTTTCTTATTAAAACTGCTGATGTCATATCGTGTAAATAATTTATTTCGTTTATTTGTATCCGGTAGGGGCGAATGGTATTCGCCCATTTATATCGTTTATTTTTTTCGGGCGAATACCATTCGCCCCTACATCGTGCCTTCGCGCCTTTTTACCTTATCCTCAACGTTATAATTGCAATCGACGCTAAAATCATTCCGATAATCCAAAAACGGGTAACGATTTTCGATTCGGGAATGGCTATTTTCGGATTTTGAAAAAACGCTTGAATGCCTTCTTTCTGAAAATGATGGTGCAGAGGTGCCATTTTAAATATGCGTCTGCCTGCGCCGTAGCGTTTTTTCGTGTATTTAAAATATCCGGTCTGAATAATAACCGACAGCGTTTCGACCAAAAACACACCGCACAGAATCGGCAACAGCAACTCTTTGCGAATCGCGATAGCAAAAACAGCAACCACTCCGCCGAGCATCAAACTGCCTGTGTCGCCCATAAAAACCTGCGCCGGATAGGAATTGTACCACAAAAAGCCGATGGTTGCGCCCACCAAAGCACCGGCAAAAACCACTAATTCGTTCGAGCCCGGAATGTACATTATATTAAGGTATCCGGCAAAGCCGATATGACCGGAAACATACGCCAAAATACCGAGCGCAACGCCGATAATTGCCGTCGAGCCGGTTGCGAGTCCGTCCATTCCGTCGGTCAGGTTTGCACCGTTCGACACGGCGGTTACGATAAATATCGCTACGAGGATAAACAAAATCCAGCCGAGCGTTTGCGCGTGTTCGCCTGCCCAACGAAAGGCATCGGCATAATCCAAGTTGTTGTTTTTGAAAAACGGAATGGTAGATTGCGTTGATTTTACGTTTTGCCCTGCAAAATGTACCGATTCAACGCGGTTGCTTTCTACGCAGATTATTTCCACGTTTTCGCGAATCACAATGTCGGGACTCAACCACATCACCAAGCCCACAATCAAGCCCAAACCAACCTGCCCGACAATTTTATAGCGTCCGCTCAAGCCGTCTTTATCTTTTTTGAACACTTTGATGAAGTCGTCCAAAAAGCCAATCAAACCCATCCAAACAGTAGCGATTATCATCAAGATGGTGTAAGTATTCGTCAAATCGGCAAACAGCAACATCGGCACCAGAATCGACAGAATAATGATAAGTCCGCCCATTGTCGGCGTGCCTTGCTTTTTCAACTGCCCTTCGAGATTCAAGTCGCGCACCACCTCGC
>Ga0209737_10002837_pt1 | contig 12089 bp, 1 predicted proteins | sample TergutCu122P3_FD_187284 | JGI IMG/M metagenome (GOLD analysis project Ga0209737, IMG submission 187284) | Cubitermes ugandensis P3 segment gut microbial communities from Kakamega Forest, Kenya - Cu122 P3 (SPAdes) (version 2) | ecosystem: Host-associated > Arthropoda: Insects > Digestive system >... | reverse complement strand
GTGGATAATCAGGTTGTACTCTCAGTACCTGTTGACATACATCAATAGCATCAGCATACCTTTTACCCTTCATGTAATTGAATGCAAGCTTATACCCAATAGTTGGATTTGCCTGACCTCCAAATTTCCATGCATATTCATACTGGTTTGCAGCATCTTTGTAGGCTTGATCTTTTTCAGCTATATAACCTGCATATTCATATGCTTTAGTGCATGCCTTGTTATGCTGCAATACACGACGCAGCAGTTCACTTGCCATATCGTATTTGTTGTTCTGAATGTATATGTCGGCTAACAACAACCAACACCGTTCTAAATATTCTGCATCTTCAAAGTTCCACACATTCTTTGCAACTCTCTTCAGTTGATTCCTAGCTCGCGGTACTTGTTTGAGCAGCATGTAAGCCATTGCTAAACCGAGAGCAGTACCAACATGATCCCTGTATGCTTCTTGACTAGCAACAGATGCAAAGTCCTGCATTGCCTGCTCTACATTAGGTTTCCTGCGTGTTGCCAAAAGCAAAAAATTACCAAGAAGTCGATGATTTAAAACTTCATCTCCACCAATACCACCTGGACGAGGTTGAAGTTCTTTCAGAAGCCTTTCAGCCATCCTTAACACCATCTCACGGGAACTTTGAAACTCTTCATCATCCCCCTCAACTGAATCACTTCCCAGCGTTTCATCATCAGGATTAAGGCATATCTCTATCATGTTATAAATTGCTTGTTGACCCCACTCAGGATCACGTCGTGCTGCATTAAATTGACGGAGAGCAGAATTAGAATTTCCAGAATACCATTCATAAAGGCCTCGGCAGTAAGCAAGACCAGCCTCCTGATTAGCACGAACACAAGCAGCCTCTGCCTTGTTCAGAAAGAATGGTACATCTTCCAAATTCCCAGTCCGTCGCATCACTTCAACTAACCTTGCTAGAGCAGTCCAATAATTAGGACGTCTTTGAAGCAGCTGCTGGAAATGGAAAGCAGCCGTTTCAAAGTCCACTTTCCTAAAAGCCAGATCAGCCATCATCACAGTGGCTGCCTCATTGTTGGCATCTGCTTTGAGCAGAGTCATGCAGCTCATCTGACATTGCTCCAAATCATTTACCTGCATATACAATCTTGCCAAGTCAACCAAAGTGTTTGTATCTTCTGGAGAGTAGGCAAGGGCCTCCTTGTAGAAACGAATAGCTGCATCATGGTCTCTCAACATGTTGGCATACTCTGCCATTTGCTGACAGATGTTTGCAGCCACTTTACGTTCCTCCATATTGCCACCAGACTGGTCAACAGCCATTCTTTTCAGCACACGACTCTGATTGTCACGAGCGTCTTTCAGTGTTGTAAGAGATGCTTGAATGTTTCCAGCTTTCTCCCGCACCTTGGATAAGAGTAACAGGAGCTTTGTTCGGGCTGTCAGTGCTGAAAGGTCACTGTTGTCAACTTTAGCTTCTAATTCCTGGGAAAGCATTTTCTCAGCTTTATCATGTTGTCCCAATTTCATGTACAGTTCTGCCATGTCAAGTTTTAATTGTCCAGCATCTTCACCTTTCACAGCTTCCTTATAATAATTAATAGCTTTACCATACTGATGGGTCTTTACAAGAGCCCTTCCCATCTTGCAAGCAAGAGCTGCATCACGAGGGTTACGTTTCAGAGCCTGTTCATAAGCTTCAACAGCTCTGTCTGGTTCCTGAATAGACATGTATGCATCACCGAGCATAATAAAACTCTGAGGACCAGGTGAATTCTCCACCATTTCACGGAAACATTCAGCAAATGCACGGCGATCCTTGCACTGAGTGAGATGGATGTCAGCCATCTTACAGCGTGCCTGTTGGTAATATGTTTGGCTTGGTCCAATGCTTTGAAGAAATTCTAAGGCCAGTTTTGTATCTCCCCTATGTAAAGCTAGACTGGCATTAGCAATAGTTACACGACCCTCTTCTGTGGTGCCGTGGAATTCTTCAATGGCATCCTGCATGATTTTAGCAGCTTCATGCATCTGATCAGCTGATTTATGTGCCTCCACTAGTTCAAGGTATAGAGATGCCTTATCAGGGATGGACAGTTCAGGTAACCCAGCTGCAGTCCGAACCCGACCTCCACTTCCTGGCTTCAAACCACTAAGGGTCATTGCTGTCTGCAGTGTTTGTATGCACTCCTTAATATTGCCCTGTTGCTTCTGTACTAGTGCCATGATAAGGTGGTATAAAGGGTGTTCACGGACTTTGAAATTGTAACTAAGCCCTACTTCTAGATTCTGTGCAGCCCGTTGGTAATGGCCTTGCTGAACTAGAATTCGTGCCATAAGCAGATGTGCATCTGCACAGGTAGCATCAACATCATCCAAGATGTGTTGTAAAGTCAATGATGCAGTTTTAGTGTCTCCACTGAGGAACTGAACATATGCCAACTGGTATAACACTTCCAGAAGACCAGGACAAGCCTTACTCACAGCTTCAAGAATTGTCAGACTCTGCTTGATAGGAACTGGCAATGGTTGACCTTGTTGCAGTGTTGCAGCAGTACCAGTAGCCATAGTTGAAGATGAGACTGAAGCATATATCAGATATTCTTTCACAACCTGCAGCAAGAAATCTGGATCAAGAACTTTCAAATATTTAGGCCCATATGACAAGGTTCGCAAGGTCCTAAAATGTATTTCTAAAGCCTCATTCAGATATCCAACAGCTTTTTCAGCATCACCAGAAACAATCCTGGCTGACATAAGTAACAGATAGGGAGTTGGTTGAGATCCTTCTACCTCTTGCAAGAACTCCACCTGTTGGCGCACCTGATCATTCACCCCACTTTCATTTAACTGACATAATGTCAACCCAGATAAAGCTGATACAGATGAATCATCTACTTTGGTGGCACTCCGATACAGTCTCATGGCCTCTTTGAACCTGCCCTGCAATAAACACTGAAAACCCAGCTCTGTCATGTAGTCAGCACTAGTTGGATCAAGTTGTACGGCTCTCTCAGCAAAGCGGTATGTCTCAGCAAGTACAGCCACATTTCTCCCACAAACCCGTGAAAATATCTGGGCACTGTCTACAAATAATTCACAGTTCTTAGGTTCAAATTTCTCCATCTCACCATAAAAACGTCTCAAGTTCAAACTTGCTTCTTCATAATTTCCTGCTCGGCAAATAAGTGACAGAACCTTTACTTCCAAAGCTTCCAGACAGTGAGGATCCATGGCTAGAATTCTGCTTGCTGTCTCAATAGCCTGATCCCAGTCCAGTAAAGCAAGTTGGTTTTTCATTTTTTCTACCAAAGGAGGAGTGAATGTAGGAAACTTCACAACCAGTTGGTTCAGAAGACCAATTGCTCCTTCATAGTCTTTCTGAAGCTCCAGAAAATGAACTTTTCCAAATACAGCATCAATATTCCTCTTGGCAGGACTGTGTTCCAAGGCTGACTGAAAGTAGTGAAGAATGTCTTTCACCTTGCCTTCCTTTCCAGCAGACATTTCTATCCATCCCTTAATTACAAGTCCATCTGGAGAATTGGCATTAGCTTTTAGGAGCCTATCAGCATATTCACGAGCTTTCTCTGGCTTGCCTGTGTGGAAAAGAACTACTGCACCATGATAGAGTGCCATCTCACCAGCATGTTTGCGTTCATCTTTAAGTCGTGAGTCAAGCTGAGCAAGAGCTTCCCTGTCTAAAACAGCACAGTGTCGATGTGCAAACATCAATGCCAGTATAGTGCCCAGGACAACATCACGTTCAGACTGAAGTGGTTCCAATTCACGAATCCCTTCCTGTATGCGATGTCCCAGTACCATTGACAAGCCATTGTACATACGAAATGTGGCATCACCTGGATACTTGCGAAGCCCATCAAGGGCAGCAGATTGCATTGCATGATACAGCTTTTCTCGGCAGTAGTAATGGACCTGGGCTTTCAAGTCTTTGTCATCCATATTTTCAGGTGACAATTGCTACTGACCTGACAATTACCACATTTACTTCCAGTCTATGAATGAGACCTGTAATGACAATGTTTCACCATGTGTTCAGAATGAGATTTCAGAACTTCGTAAATTAAATCATTCAAAATATATTATTTTAAATTGTTCTTTAGTGTTATGGAACTTGCAGGAAGGCAATGAATGTGTTCAAGAATATTTTTGGAAAGTGGGCCAAAGGTGGTAACATGTACAGTTAACACAACCACATATACTATGCTTATGTGACTGTGTAATTGTGAAATGAAGAATGTGAATGTATTACCACCTTGCATGCATTCTTTGAAAAAAAGTGTGCATAATGTTCATCCATGTATATCTCCAAAACTACTAATTGGAATTCAATGAAATTTGGTACTCAGGAGGTTTACATTAAATACTGTTTTGTTAACCTGATTTTGGTTTACTCTGTTTTGAAGAAAGATATTAATAACTAAAATTTAGGGATCAACTGAGACAGAGCCATACTATTAATGTGCAACAGTGACTTTACAAAAAACCATCATGTTCCACCAGTTAACCACTTGCATCTACATATATGTGGCATGATGTTCCCTAGATTTATTGTTTTGGTAAAAGAGTTATGGACATACAATCATTAATGATGCAGGATGACAGAGTTGTAAATATCTCTGTCATAACAGTCTGTCTCCTCAAATAAAAAATGGTGAAGATTCAATGTTACAATTTAATTCTTTGTTAACTGTAATATGACACAGTTAATATGTACTTTCTTTTCCTCTAGAACAGTGTTTTCCAAACGCTTTTGCTCACGGACCCCTTCTGGCTTTGAAAAATAACCACAGATCCTCATATCCCTGCTCATGTAAATACAAAGTGTCCAGACAATAGGCACAAAAAATTAAAAATGTATATCTCAGAACAGAATTTAGGTGGCTACATATGCATACCAGTAGCATATGTAAAAATAAATTACATGATTTGGCCTTAATTAAACTGACTGTCACGCACTTAATTGGTACAGGAATTTCTTAATTTGATATTATAAAAGTCATACAAAATAAACACATGGCCAATTAAAGAATTTCACAATTATTTTTAACAAAACATTATTCCTCCAACTACAAAACTGAATAACCTTCAAAGTAGCCAATACAAAAATGTATCCACGAATCCCTTGGGGACTGTCCGCAGATCGCTCTGGATCTGCAAAGCATACTTTGGGAACCACTGGATATGCTGTAATGTGTTTCCAAAACTACTTGTTTATGAAGAGTTTTCCCATATAAAATTTCTTCCCACATCATTGCAGAATGTGTATCTGCACATGTATCAGAAAACAGCATCAGAAGATATTTCCTAAATCAACTATGCCTTCACAAAAAAAATGTATACATTTATCAAGAGAGTACAGACCTGCAATAATAAGGCATGCAATTAGTATTATCCAGTAATAAAGAATTTACTATTAATTAACCCAGTTTTTTTTTTTTGTTGGCAGAGGAAATCCCATTGTGTTATTAAACTAAAAGAAAACTTTATGTTCACGTTATATCCTATTCCATGTTATATGAGGTGGTTCATATTTTTCCCACTAAAACCTAATGGGGATTCCCAAGCAGGAAGAGTCTGTTTCTACTAACTATATGATGGAAAAAATAGACACAATTTCATTACGAAAAATGATATTCTAGGCAGATGGAGAATAAGTAGCTCATTAAACATATGAGGGTTATCCAGTTTCTCAGTCAATAGGCAATACAGTATAGCACACAGAGTAAGCATTTATCTATTAATTACTCAATGATTCAGAGTGATTTTCAATTAGGCATCACTGACAATTCAACTCACTGGCATATCTATGATATGGAACATATATGCAGCACCAAATGTAGCAAAGTATGAATGCACATTCTTCATTAGACGTACATTTTATTAAGGTAGTCGCATTATATATGATAATATGAGCACAACACATAGTATATGTGGAGATAGATGTGTATGCACATTTCCATGCAATATCATGCACAAAAGACCTTTACCTTATTTTCTATTTGTGTACCCAGGAATCTGGAAGAACTAACTGTTTAAAAGTTTGAGCCTTCTAGGTTGGTTAGTCTCTGAGATACTGAATCAAAATTGTCCTGTGTGACTGTTTAATACACCTCTAGAACAGATTAAGGCGCCAGCACAGCACATTTAGTATAATGACTAGGCCCTGGGCTGGATGATTTAGGGTTCTGATCCTAGCAGGCAAAGCATTTTTCTTTTCTCCAAAGCATCCATACTGGCTTTGGAGCCAAACCAGATGGGGCTGTTTCACTGGGGCACAGTAAGCTGTGAAGCTGATGACTAACCCCTGTCCAGTTCTGAGGTTAAGAATGAGTGAGTAGTACCTCCACTCCCCCATATGCATTTCTGTTGTGCACAAGGACAAATTTTCATTCAGCACTACTGTCACACCTAATGGCAGCTCACTCTTGCTACTGCATGCTGTTACAGACACAGAAAACCTCTAATAGCCCCTCATAAAACTGAAATTCTATATTGTATGCCTTCAAAATTAATGGGTACTGGGTCTCTTTCCTTTTCTCTCTAAGGTCACAAAATATCCTTGCATAATCCAGATTAAATGTGTAATAGTCTAAATATGACACTAACAAGACTATAAGAGGCAGCAGGTCTCTCTACTCAACAATTCGGCTTGTATATTCCGGCAAAGCATGTTTTTCAAGGTACTTTTGTAAGTAGGTACAGGTCACTTTCATTTTGAGATCATTCTTCACAACATGGTCAAATGCAGCCTGGAAACAGCAAGACACAACAGAATCAGTTAAGTCACACTTGAAAACCCACATACACAATACAAGAAAGTACCCACAGAATTGTTCTATGCTGCTACTTGGTCTGTTTAACAATGCTTCATCACCAACATGAGCCATGACAGCTCACTCAGGAAACTGAGTGATTATGGAAAGGAAAGCATGATCAGGCAAGGACAGGAATTTTCCCATCAAGAACCATGTCCAAACCAAATCCAGATTCCATCCAGCCTCCCACCCTGTTAAGTCCCACAAATTCCTTCCTACGATAAAAGGAACTGGGGCTTTCACCTAGTAATGAGGTTAAGCATGCATGAAACTTTACCTTCACTCCACCTATGTCTTTATGGTATAATGCTGTGGTATGTTAAGAATATCATCATCCTTATATAAATGCAGAGATTATGTACTGACAAATGAGAAACGGTGTGACAATTATGACTGGTCAGCAGGAAAGCACTAACATAGTATAAGGTTCTGTACATTTGACAGTTTGAGTCTTCTGTGATGTTATGCCATGTTGATTGGTAAATAATGACTATGTTTCAAGGGACTGCAATGCTTTCATCCACTGTCTGTAACCATTTATCAGTCAACACAATGTAACATCCCAGAAGAAGTGCATCTTCATCACACTGCTGTGAGAACCTCCATTTAACTTCTGCATATTTATGGGTTTATGTAACTGCTGTATCATTGTCAGAAGTTACGTGGCATCAAATGAGAAGTAGCAGGAAAATTACAAGTGGTAAACCTACAGGATTGTTGATAGAAGTTATCAAATCCCATACTGCAGCTGTAGTTAACAATTCAATTGAAGAAGGCAGATAAGAGAACCATTTCGAAAATTCAGCGCAAATAGTCTCCTGGTCAAAACTCAAACTAGGATCTCCCCTAAAGAAAGGACAAATCTTGCTTCTGAATTACACCTATTCATACTGCCAAGCCCTAATGGGGACATGAAATTTCTACATTAATTTCCATTTCAATACAACAGTTGCAATGAGATGGTAATTGCATACTGCTGTCATAGTAACAAAATATGATGCAACAAATACATAATACTAGCCCCCCCCCCTTTTTTGTTTGTTTTTCTTTGTGTTATGTGACTAAGGACATACCAGACTGACATTACACCAAGAGACAATTAATTTACCCCAAATACAGGGTGGGACTTACAAACATTCTAGCATTTATCACACTCATATATCCGCATCCTTTTCCATGTAAAATGCAATATAAATTTATTCAGTCCACATAACAGCTGATATAAATAAAACAGCGGCTGTTTTACTGTATATCAAATATATGGTTTTGAATGAATATGTAATATGTAATGATGTACTTTATTTAATCAGAAACCTCCTGAACAAAAATTAAATAACATCTTAATCAGGTTCTTCTTTATTTTGTATACTTCACTGATAATTAAGTGGACCATATTTACCCAAACGCAAGATGACTCTAATCTGATACCCCAAATAAAACACATCTGCCAAAGAAAAATATATCTATCCAAATCTAAGACAACCCCCCAAGAATAAAATGTCTGCTAAGCAATATTTTACTACTGATTTCATACAAATGATACACAAAGCACGCCAAATTCTATCAACCTTCACCAATAAGTGGCACTGTCTCCATCTTTACAGTCAGTGCCATCATCTTCCTCACAGTCACTTCTAACATTACCACCCTCTTCAGTGCCATTCGACAACAAATCATCATCAGTCCCACCCACTGCATTGGATATATAGGACTTTTTAAAACCCTTCAGTCACTTCTGGTGAGATGCGCTGACATGCCGTTTTGATCCACATTACCTAAATAATACATTTATATTTCTTGTTAAAGTTCCTTTTTAGCAACAAAAGCACCTTTTATTAATCATATAAAAGGTTAAAATTTACATTAAAATATATTATATTCGCTCCTACATGTTTTGGTCCTCCTGGACCATCCTCAGGGAGCACATGCTGAGCCTAGCTAAAGTTACACTTTTGTAGAATTAATCAGTAAAAATACATTGTTATAAGTTTTGCAATGTTGTGGCAGCATATGTTTCTGCAACAAGAAAAATTATATGACAGAACAATAAAGTATGCAAATGGGATGTAGAGAAAGAGATTTTATTGGACTTAGCAGGTTGTGGTGTGTGTACTAAATGCTGTGCAGCGTGCGACAGAGTTATGGAGCATGTAGAGGGGTTTGTGATGTATCTGCTACTTCGTATAAGGGATTGATGTCATTGACCTGTTGTTCATTGATTAGTGTACTGTGTTGATGGAAGAGCTGTATGTAAAAGGTTTTCCAGCAATTCATTCGGGTGTATTTGTGGGATGGTTTTAATAGCTCTAAGGTTTCCTCTGTGGTTCCATAGTCATGTTTGTTATTTAATATATACAATGCATAAGCAGATGTAGGATTATTAGTTCATATATATTGTACTACTTGTTCCGTGTGCCTCACAATTATGGATATTCCGGATTGTCCGATATACGCTTTGTTGCAGGTATTATACTTTAATTTGTATATTCCACTGGGGTTATTTTGGGCCAGTTTCTCAGTTAATTGCTGGTATGCTGAGTTTGTAGCTCATAAAGCTATTCTTAGACTGGACTGTTTGAAGAGGTTAGTCACCTTTCTTATTAATGGACTATGATAAGTGAAGACCATCCATTTCCTGTTTTGCTGAGTTGTTAAGGTTAGCGGTTTTTGTTGTTGTTTATTGAATTTCAGTTTTTTCTTTAGACTGTGTATGATGTGGGTTGGGAATCCCTTGTTGTGGGCTATTGTTAATATGGTTTTCCATTCCTGTTGTTTGGCTTGTTTAGTGATGGGGAGTGTCAACATTCTATTTATGTAATAATTAAATGCAGCTAGTTTGTGTTCAAATGGGTGGTTAGATAGGAGCGAATATAAGATATTTTAATGTAAATTTTAACATTTTATATGATTAATAAAAGGTGCATTTGTTGGTAAAAAGGAACTTTGACATTATCAAGATGCATGCTACAATGATAAAAAAAATGTTTCTTGGTTTATAAATGTACTTGAATGCATGAAGATTCACAGTTTTCTCCGCAGATGGAGCTGGTGGTGTTAAGAATTTTAAATGCATGTTTTGTGTTGTGTAAGTCTGCCTTAATGGCTCTCTTTATGGTTTTTAATTTGTGGATTGGCCCAGGTTTTATTTTTGAATCTTGTAGTTAATTTTTAATGTTTCACTAGTCAGTTTCCCATTACTGTCCTTAGACTAATCCATTCTCAGGTGAATATCTTAACAAGTTTCTTTCTATGGTGTCCAGTGACAGAACAGCTCAATCTCAGGGGTCTGCCAGGTTCCGTTGCCTGAAGATGGCAACACGGCTAGCAACCAAAATGTCGTGCTTCTTTAACAAATCAGAGAATTGACGAAGTCCCAAAAGAAGAAGTGTGTGTCAGTCAAATTTGGTCATGCTCTCTTCTCTCTTTTGTCTACACTTGGCTCTGGACGGTCCAGTTCAGAGTGATCTGGTGCTTCATACATTAATTTAAGATGACCTCACTTATTTAAGCACCACATTAAGGAAAAAATCTTGTCTTGCACTTGAGTAAATACATTAATTCTTATGATTTAGTTATGATATGAAATCAGTGATGTACATGTATGTGGTTATAGCAAGTATAACATTGCAAAATCCATTCATGCACTGTAATCAGCATATTTGATTAAAATTTGATTAAACGGTTAGTTCAAAACACAACTAGAAAACTTTATTCTCCAGTACTAGTAAGCATCAAGACATCTGAGGTCAATCCATATGGTTGACCCTTTAAGACGCAGTGGTTACTCTATGTACCACCTGCTTCAACATTAAAAGCTCTGCATTTTGTCCACTGTGTGTATTTATGTGTTTCATATGACTCACACAATAAATAGTACTTATTTTCCAAACAATATACCTGACTGGATTTTGTAATTAAAGACATAAGTTATGAATTGATTTGCAAACCAAAAGGAACTGAAACTCATGGGATTTATCAGCTTCTGACCTATGCTGCTTACGTTACATCAACTGGCTGCAAACCCAAATACAAAGGGAAACATGGAAGCTGTAGTAGTTGCTAGTAGGGAAGTTGGTCTTGAAGTAAATCCCGATATGACTAGGTATAAATTCACGTCCTGTAGAGGACCAAATCACAAAACAAAGACGGCTAATAAATCCTTTTAAAGTTTGATGAAGTTCAAATTGGAATTAAACCAGCAATTCAAAACTGCATTCACAAAGAAATTAAGAGTAGATTAAACTCAGGAAATGCCAGCTATCATTCACTTCTGAATGTTTATTCTTCCTCTATGCTGCTTAAAAACATAAACATTAAGATATATATAACAACATAATTTTGGCTGTTGTTTTGTATGCATGCAAAATTTGGTTTCTTACACTGAGGAAAGGATATAGACTAAAGGTGTCCAGTAACAGGGTGTTACAGATAACTTTTGGGCCTAAATGTGAGAAAGTAACGAGTCTGGGAGAAAGAGCATAACAAGGAGTTTCACAATTTGTACTCATTATACATCATGATGACTAAATCATGAAGGATGAGACTGGTGGTGCATGACATACGAATGGGAGATAAAGAGAAATTCATACTGAATTTTGGTGAGAAGGGTAAACTTGAAGTAACCAGACCATTTGAAAGCCCTGTGCATTGACTGAAATATTCAACTGGGTATGTTAGAAATAAAATAGGACAGTATGGATGGAATTAATGTGGCTCAAGGCAGTGGCCAGTGGTGGGCTTTTGTAAACAAGGTAATGGGCCTAAGGGTTCTAAAAAATACAGGACTTTGACTACTACGTATCAGCTTCTGCAAAGCGACTCATCCATGGTGTTAAGTTACTTATTAAATTAACTGTTTTGTATTATTCAGTTAAACTACAGGTTTCAAAGAGCTACATTACACTTTAGTATACAATGTATAAAACATTTTGAATGTATAAGTGTATTTACTTACACCATCTGAATATTATACCAGATTTTACAAACTTATAATACTGACCAACATAAACCATTCAAACACCAAGCTTAGTCATGAAACAAATACTGATACAGTATCTTGAAATAACATTTTGTTCTCCATGAAGCTTAGTTCACACTCATTCTTGCACAAATTAGATCTATATAAACTCAACCGTAGATATGGCACTACTAAAATCACCATTTACCTTAGCCAAAATCTGAGCTATGCCCTGTCCCTGGAAAGCTGGTGGAACTTGAGTTTCATTATAATCTAAAATATTGTCAAATTTATCATACTGAATAAAAGCAACATC
>Ga0209737_10002834_pt1 | contig 12097 bp, 12 predicted proteins | sample TergutCu122P3_FD_187284 | JGI IMG/M metagenome (GOLD analysis project Ga0209737, IMG submission 187284) | Cubitermes ugandensis P3 segment gut microbial communities from Kakamega Forest, Kenya - Cu122 P3 (SPAdes) (version 2) | ecosystem: Host-associated > Arthropoda: Insects > Digestive system... | reverse complement strand
CTGCTTGAAATAAGGAGCGGAAATGTTTTCACTGCCTAGGGGCGCCAAATAACTTAATTCACCCCTGGGGTAGCTCAGTCTCAGTATGCAGTCAATGTGCCACATAACGTTTCAGTCAGCTACGGGCTGCATATACAACAGTGGTCCTATAATATTATAATACTTACCACTGTGTTACAATTGCCTACAGTTGTTCAGTACAGTAACATGCTGTACAGGTTTGTAGCCTAGGAGCAATAGGCTATACCACATAGCCTAGGTGTGTAGTAGGCTATACTGTACCAGCTAGGTTTGTGTAAGCTCACTGTATGATGTTTGCACGATGACGAAATCACCTAACGATGCATTTCTCAGAATGTATCCAGGCATTAAGCGATGCATGACTAGTGACTAGGCTGCAGGCTGGGCTACTGAAGAATCGGTGTACAATTTCCGCTGGGGCTCAAACAGTTCTCTTCACCAGTAGTCAGACTATGGTCCATTCAGTTCCTGTCCAGTGGGTACAGACATCAAGCAGTGGGGGTTACGTCCATTTAATCTGGAGATAAGAATGCATATAGTGGTGCTTAATTAAACATAGGCATAACTATACATTTATCTTTCTCAGATCTTTTGGCTTCAAGCACATCCATCTTTGACATTCCTGAAACTTCCATTTATATAACATTAAATTGCCGTGTAACTGTGATGATTGCCTGCATGAAGTTTAACTTTCCATGCTTGTTTCAGATGAGTCATTTGATGAATGGGGCAATCAAATCATCTGATGATGATCTACTCAGCCAGAGTTTTGAGGATTTGGAACAACTATCGGCAAATTCCAACGTGCAAGAAGTGGAGCGTGCCATTCACAAATACTCAGTGTGCTTAGACTCATTCATAAAGACCTTGAAGCGTAGCGGCAATGGCTCTGATCTTAAATCACCCAAAGCCCCTCAAATATTGAATCGTATCAACGAGATGATGCGCAAGGCCTGGGCAGTTCCAACACATGGTCATACACTAGGTTATTCCTTGTGCAACGCCCTTCGTACATGTGGCGGACTTGATATCTTGATGACCAATTGTGTTCACGAAGATCAGGAGCTCCAGTTCTCGAGTGCTCGGCTTTTAGAACAGTGTCTTACTACTGAGAATCGTGCGCATGTTGTTAAGAACGGGCTGGACACAGTCGTGAAAGTAGCGTGCATTTGTACAAAGCATGCCAACTCAGTAGATCATTCACGCACAGGCACTGGGATACTGGAACATCTGTTCAAGCATAGTGAAGGGACATGTAGTGATGTGGTACGTTTAGGTGGTCTGGACTCTGTGTTATTTGAGTGCAGAAAGAATGATGTGGAGACACTCCGGCATTGTGCAGGTGCCCTTGCTAATCTGTCTCTGTATGGAGGGGCTGAGAACCAAGAAGCAATGATCAAACGGAAGGTTCCGATGTGGCTGTTCCCACTGGCGTTCCATGATGATGATAACATCAAGTATTATGCCTGCCTGGCAATTGCTGTGCTGGTGGCCAACAAAGAGATTGAGGCAGCTGTACTGAAATCTGGAACACTGGATCTGGTGGAACCTTTTGTTACCTCACACAACCCATCAGAATTTGCAAAATCCAACTTGGCACACGCACATGGACAGAGCAAGAACTGGTTACAGAGGCTTGTGCCAGTTTTGAGTTCAAAGAGAGAGGAGGCACGTAATCTTGCGGCATTTCACTTCTGCATGGAAGCGGGAATCAAGAAACAGCAGGGAAAAACTGAAATCTTTGGTGAAATTGGAGCCATTGAACCTCTGAAGAAAGTGGCTAGCTGTCCCAATGCAGTTGCCTCCAGATATGCAGCTCAGGCCCTCCGACTTATTGGAGAGGAGGTGCCACACAAACTGAGTCAGCAGGTGCCACTGTGGTCCACTGAAGATGTTCGAGAATGGGTCAAGCAGGTACAAGTCATGCAAATACAAAACTTTCTCTAAAGAAGCAATCGCTGTATTTACATGAAATTGTAAGGTTAATCACAATTATGTTCTTTTCCGTAGATTGGTTTTGCTGAATATGCCGGTAACTTTGTGGACAGTCGTGTAGATGGTGACCTTTTGCTTCAGCTTACTGAGGAAAATCTGAAAGACGACATTGGTATTACAAATGGAATTCGCCGACGAAGGTAACTTTATGCTTACAGTTTGCACGGTATTGTGTCACTGATTGCACGAGTGTTTATCGTCTGTTATTCTGATTGAAGTATTTGTTAATTCTTCCTCTGACTGTGTGCAGTTTACTTTGAGTGCAAAAGCTTTATCCTTTATTACTTTCAGGTTTACCAGGGAATTGCAGAACCTGAAGAAAATGGCTGATTACAGCAGTCGAGACACGGGGAACTTGAACACATTTCTGCAGGCTATTGGTGCAGAATTCTCTATTTACACCTACTCCATGCTGAATGCTGGGGTAGACAAGGACTCCATCCGAAATCTGTCTGAAGATCAGCTGACAAATGAGTGTGGGATTTCCAACAGCATTCATCGCCTCAGGATATTAGATTCCATAAAAAGTATGTGTGTAAGATGTCATGTAAATTGCGTGTATGTAGCAACTGTAACAGAAACAAATGAGGCTCATTGATGTTTGCCTTATTTCAGATTTGGAGAATGGGCTTGCAAATTCTTGTCAGGAGAGCATGGATAAATCTCTGGATGTGTTTGTCAGCTACAGAAGATCAAATGGGTCACAACTAGCAAGGTATATTGATGCACCTTTGTCTGCCTCTACAAGCTAATGGTCAGGAAAATCTCTCCTTTTTGTGAAAGCTAAACGTTCAGTACCATTATCACAAGAGACTTTTACAAGAGTCTAAATCTAAACTGGATGAATAAAGCCCATATCCTGACACCCATTTTCCTTAAAATCCATTGTAGCGTCACTTTCATTACATTAAGATCTCTCAGGCAATCTGTTTGGGCTTCCAAGTAAAATGTAGTTTGTATTTCTCATCCCTTCCTTGTGTCCTCCATTCCTGATCGATCTCATCCCCCATGATGTGATGGCCTTAAAATTTTTGGTAAAATGATACTGATTAGCTAGAAGAATTAAATGATTAAGGATTTCTGTGATGAATAGAGAACTTGTAATTTGCATGTGGAAGCGTTGCGCTGTACAAATATTACGAATTGCTTTTTGCCTTATGTAATTCAAGATATGCATGTCCTTCACCTGGAATATTCATTGCTTTCCTTGTAATTATTGCAGCATACAGTGTTTTCTGCATAAGAAGTTTGTTAGGGATTATGAAGGGAAATGTGAAAATAAGTTTCATTTCTTGGACCCCCTTTTGTATTTTCATCCCAAGCAGTTACTTCATAACGTTTCAATTACAAGGTAAAATTGTATGTTATTGGGGCAGCTTGGATATAGGGACACTCTGCTGCTAAATATAAAAATTTGTAAAATGCAGATCATTGTGGATCACCTAAAAATTACCGAGTCCAAAGTAATTTGTTGTTGGCACATGCATATTTTCCTTTACATCATTATCTCATTGCGCAGGTCTCAATTGGTCAGTGTCACCATATACTATCATTTACTGTAACAAAATCTTCAAAACCACACTTGAATTTCAAATCTTGGTGCAGTACCTGTATGATATGCTTCAGTTAGCACGAAGATAAAACTGTGAAGCAGGAAACAGTTGAAAGGCTGCATAAAAGCGATGAAGTGGTCAGAAGTCAGTTATGACCGTAGTACAGGTTGACCATCAAGAAATGAATAATGGTTGTAAAGACTTGTAAATATATTCAGCGTGGGAAATTTTTGTATGACAGTCTGAAGATAATGAACTTTTAATGAAGGAATATGTGTTACATGAGACTTTCATATAATGGAAAAATTCAACATTATTGTAATGGGAGTCATGGTGGAACTTAAAAAATATTGCTTCTTACACAGGAAAATTTTGTATCTGGGAACTTATCTGGCAAACACAGACTCACAGTTAAAACAGAACATAAGGAATAAGACTCAAATTATGTATTTTGAGTTTGTTCTTGTGCTTAAAACAAACAGGCTAGGAAGGAATATTTGAAACAAATCCAGAAACCACAAGAACACTTGCATGTCACTTTTAACAGTCATGGCTGCAATATTTATTGGCAAAACTACAGAGCAAGGCTCCTAATATTTTTGGGTGTTCTGTGGTAGGTCCATTGGACATGTTTATTCACTTTCTCACTCCTACACATATGTGCACACATGTAAATTCTTTTATGGTTGAAGGTTGTTTTTTCCTTGCAGTTTGCTGAAGGTTCACCTTCACCTGCGGACATTTACGGTGTTCATTGATGTGGAGAGGCTGGAAGCTGGTAAATTTGACAACAATCTACTGCAGAGCATTAGACAAGCAAAGAACTTCCTCCTGGTGCTTACTCCCAATGCTTTAGATCGTTGCATTGGCGATGTGGAGTGCAAAGACTGGGTTCACAGGGTAAGTACTCAGGCTCCAGGTACATGTTATCTGACCTTTTAAAACACAAAGATACCACCGTCATTAACATACAGAAGCCCTGCATTTTGCTGAACAGTATATTTGTGTGTTTTACATCACAATGATCAGCGATTATTTCCCCAAAGAGCATTCATTGGTTGGTCTTCGTAGTTGTGACTGAGTGACAATGGAGAAATAAGAGGTCACAATTTACTGTATATTATACTGCAGATTGTTTTTTTTTTAAGTAGTCATAATAAAGCAATGTAAAACACTTAAAAATTATCAGATACAACACAATAAAATGTTTCATGTTCACATAGTTGAGGTCTCAGCTTTATATTATTATATGTGTTGTAACAGCTGAAACCAAACAAATGAATGGAATACTCTTCCCTTTCATGTTAGCAGTACCAGATAATGCTATATTTCCATTTTTGCTTTGATTTTGTTTGGCTGTTACAAAATACTGTAAAGCTGGATCTCTTCTACATGAAAATTAAACATCTTCTTGCATTGTATGTGATAACCCTGCTTTAAGTGTTTTATATTGCCTGATAGACTTTTTAAAAAAAATCCTAAACATGTTGGGATATGATGTACAATAAATTAATACAATACATAGATGTGATTGATTTTATTTTTCCATTTTTGTTTATATAGGGGTTGGGATAGCTCAGTCAGTACAGCGACTTGCTATGGGCTGGAAGGTCTGGGGATCGAATCCCTGTGGGGGGCGAGATTTTATGCACCCATTCAGACCGGCCCTGGTGCCCACCCAGCCTCCTATACAATGGGTACAGGGTCTCTTTCCCGAGGCTAAAGCGGCTGGGGCGTGGTGTTGACCACCCACCCCCATCTAGCGCCGAGGTTAAAGAAAGAGTTGAGCTATACCTCTACTCCCCCTCTGGGCCTTTGTGGCCTGTTCTAGGGTGAACTTTACCTGTTTACTGTTGTTTGTATATCATAATGGAATGTCCAACATAAAGATGAGACTGTGAGTGTTTACTGTGAGGTAGGAACAGTTAATATAATTTAGATGCACTTCAGGCTTCAAAGGGTACAAATAGAAGCTCTGTAAATTGCAGAAAATGCAGCATCACAACTGTAGTAGATTATTTATGCTAAATTTCTTGAATGCAGGAAATCGTAGCGGCACTGCAGTCAAACTGCAACATCATTCCCATCATAGACAATTTCCAGTGGCCAGAACCAGAAGAGCTTCCTGAAGATATGCGTGCAGTTTGTCACTTCAATGGTGTCAGGTATACCACAAACATTTCCTGTTGTTCAACATTCTTGCTCTTTTTAGTCATGACCCACTAAGTTGCATTTGTGTATACATATAAGCAACATGCAACAGCATGATACTTGTATTGTCCTGTTAAAAATGCCAAATTTGGTTTAATACAGATAGCCCTCAGTTAGCGACAATTCACAGTAACAACAGCTTTGAAACCAGAAATCCAAAAATATAAAAAAATTATAAAAATTTTTAAAAACATGCAACTATAAATACCACATGTGACATAAAGAAATATCACAGCCTATCAGATATGAGAGCTATCCCCATCTACAATCTAAACCGGTAAGGGAAGAGGTTGATCAAATTTCTAACATAAAAGCCACCACATATAGCAAGAGAAATGCTGTGAAACCATGTGACAAGGGCACTAAACGAAGCCACGTTTCCAGTCTATTGGAAATGGAACAGGAGGGTTTGGGTGACAAGAAATTCTCTTGGATTGGTAAACAAAACTTTTTTTTAACCTGCTCTGCTCCATTTTTGTCACACAAATGAGTTACCAGCCAAGGCTCTTCTTCTCTTGGATAATTCCCCTTGGCCACCCTGCAAACCTTTCTGAAGTCAGACCACCTCTGGATATTATTGCTGTTTACATGCCTTCAAATACCACATCACTTTTTCAACAGATGGACAAGGGAGTAATAGCAACCATTAAAGCCTATTACCTCCACCAAACCATGAGTTTTGGACAGGTCAGACAAAACTATTAAGGATAATGGGCGCTCATTGGACATATTGAAGGGCATTAATAACGTCATCACAGCTTGGGAGGAAGTGTCAGTAAATTGTCTGAATGGAGTGTGATGCAAACTTCTCCCAGAATTTATGCACGACTTCACAGGATTTGAGCCAGTGGAGAACACTGTTGAATACATCAGCAGGCTGGTGCAAGAGGTGGGATTGTATGAGGTTACAGCTGAAGATGCAAGAGAGCGGTCATTTAGTGACGGACAGCAGTGTTCCAATGAAGGCTTTGAAGAAATGGCTAAAGAACTAAGCCAGGAAGAGAAGGAGAAAGAAAGAGATGTGTACGAAAACAAGTGATTTCAGTGCATTCTTTCACCCGTGGAGACTCTCACTGAGAGCTCTTTGCAACTGACCACAACTGGCAGTGAAGTGCGAAGTTGGAAAGGGGCGTAATGGTAGCCATTGGCCATCATTCTGAGATTCTCAAAGAAAGAGGAAATCTCCACAGTCAACTCTGCTTGCTTTCTTCAAAAAATACATAAGTAAATAAATAAAAATATAAAGGGAAGATCCTCCACCAGGGACTTCATCAGAGAAGAAATATCTTTGTATTGCACCACAGTAAAAAATCAATGCAGGGGCCTTACAGTGACACTTAACAAAACTTTTGTTCTGTGCTTTGAACATATCGAAGGAAAAGTTCAAAATTTAATTTTTTATTGCATTAAATATAGTTTGGTTATTTTATATTACATTTAACTGATATATGTTCATAAAAATGCTGTTTTACGAGAGCTATTCCAAAATCAACCTCTGATTGGCTGGTTAAAAGAAAACAAAATACAGAACAAAACTTTATAATCTGGAACAGATACATACATATCTGCATTACTTCTCCACATAGTTGCCATCCACATTTAGGCACTTGTCGTACCGTGACACTAGCTTTTGCAGTCCCTCGTCAAAGAACGGTGCCGCCAAGTTACACAGCCAGGTTTTGACGCCATCCATGAGCTCTTCGTTGGTGTGGAAACGTTGGGTAGCCAACCAGACCTTCATCTTGGAGAAGAGATGGTAATCGCTTGGCGCCAGGTCAGGACTGTAAGGAGGGTGGTCGAAAATCTCCCAGTTGAAGAGCTTGATTAAAGCATTTGTGCGAGCCACGGTGTGGGGCCGCATGTTGTGTTGCAGGAGAACGACGCCTTTACTGAGCATCCCCCGCCGTTTGTTTTGGATCAACCTCCGAAGCTTATGCAGCGTTTCACAATAAACCTCTGACGTTATTGTGGTCCCTGGTGTCATGAATTCTGTCAACAAAATTTCCTTGCGGTCCCTGAATACTGTAGCCATCATTTTTCTGTTTGACAGTGTTTGTTTAAATTTCTTGGGCTTGTCGGGAGACTGCGTGTGCATCCACTGTTTAGACTGCTCTTTGGTCTCTGCATTCACGAACTGTACCCAAGTCTCGTCACCAGTCACGATTCTGTCAAGAAATTCATCCCCTTCTTCCCAGTAGCACTGAAGAAACGTCAAGACTGACCCCATTCTTTGAGTTTTGTGAAGGTCAGTCAGTTGCTTTGGTACCCACCATGCACAGAACTTGTGGTAACCCAATCTGTCCATGACAATTTGATACCAAGTGGTCCTTGAAATTTGTGGAAATTCTTCAGAAAGTTCTGGTATCGTGAAACGATGGTTTCCACGCACACATTGGTCGACTTTTTGAATGAGTTCATCAGTCACAGTTGAGTGTCATCCTTGACCACCACTGTCATGCACATCAGTGTGCCCATCCCTAAATTTTCTGCACCATTCCCTCACACTACTGTCACTCATAACACTGTCACCATATACACGACACAATCGACAACGAATCTTGGCCGCGCTATGTCTTTCTGCATGAAGAAAACGAATCACAGCATGTACCTCTCAGCTGGTGGAAGCGGCGATGATAATGTCCATGTTTTATCAGTATTTACTCCTACACTGCACAGCGAAAATGTATGAGGGTATGCGTACAGCAAGAACAGAAGTTACTTGTTACTACTGAGCTTGTGCTTTGACAACGTGTTTATTTTTACCAACCTATCGGAAGTTGATTTTGGCATAGCCTATGTACATTCATGACATATATTTCATAGCTTTAAATACAATAATATTACATTAATTATGTCAGTTTTGAGAGACTTAAGTGTTAAATATGAGCACTGTAAGGCATCCCTGACAGACGTTAAGTGACTCCGGTTTGAGAAGTTGTATTAAGTATTTTAAATGTAATTAATCTGAAAGCAATACTGTGTCAGTAGTCAGTCACCACTGCTGTCATTACACAATATTACACACTGCTACATGTCACCACTTTCATTTCACATTTTGTTGCAGATGGATCCATGACTACCAGGATGCTTGCGTGGACAAGCTGGAGAGGTTCATGCGTGGGGAAGTGAACGTGCGTTCAGATGGCCCATCAGGACGTGTAACACTGAACAAAGGTGATGCAACACCTGGAACCCCATCTGGCAATACTCTGGGTCGCCAGCCACCCAATTATCAACGTATGCACAGCAATGAGAGTGGGAAGGGTAGCGACAAGGACGTGAATGGTAATTCGGGAGGGGGGAGGGACTGACTAGATGGCCCCGCCTCCTCAGCCAAACACTCCAGGTCAGTCGGTGTGTGTGAAAAATAGTGCCTCTGCTGTGCTATTGCTAACTGCTGCATGATTGTGAAAAGAGAATGGTAACAAGCTAACATGAGTGCACAGCCCAAACTAACGTGAAATTGTAGAAGATGTGATGACATTTGTATTGAAAATGTATATACACGTATGTCTGGATCTGTGTTCAGAGCATCTAAGCTTCTCAAGACAGTTTCAGGGAGTACGGTTTGCCTTGTAACAATTCATTTATTTAAAATATGTGCAGGATGCCACTGATGCCTTCAAAAGGAGACAGTAGTTCACCAGATATGTCAACTGGGACCCAGTTTCTTGGACTGCTTATGTTGTTTCCAGTATCTTGCATGGCTGTATGATGATGCTAACAGAACTGTGATCAACTGCTGAAGCTTTACTAATCCTCTGTGCTGTGGCAATTTTGTATAAATAAGTACCAGCTTCTAAAGTACAAAGCTTATGGCCTTACACAAACACACGCTGCTAGAAAAATATGCCTTCATGTTGATAACCATTTTGAATTATATCTGCCCAATACAGAATCAGGGCAAAAGTAGTATTATAATTGCAGTGCTTAGTAAAATGTTGGGATGCATACATCCCCTTTAAGAACAACATGGCTGATGTTGAACTGTGACTGCTGCAGGCTGCGAAAGTCTTCCAGTCCGTCCCGACCATGGCTAATGGGAAGTGCAGGCCATGTTCTGCACAGTTCTAGTCGGCGTCCACCCACTAGCCCACAAAGTCGGCTCCGTTCTTTGGCTCGGTACCCCATAAATCCCAGTCCAGCAGTTCGTACCCGTCGCAGCTCTGGCGCACCTCCAGCTCAGCACTTAGCTAACCGACAGCTCTCCACAAGATCCCGTAGCCTTGACGGACTGCTGGATGAATCAAATCCAGAACCACCATGCCAGACTCAGACGGAGCAACAGTTGCTGAGAGAGTGCGAGCAGTATTTAAGTGCCCAAGAATTAGACTCTACTGGAGAACAAAGAGACAGTGATGTCCGTGTAAAAGAGGCCCAAGGCTGCCATACCAACTTGGATTCAGATACAGTATCAACAAGTTCAAGTGGAGGACCAAGGGCAGGTATCAACCAGGGCTCACTTCTTTCACTCCAACTGCCTAGTGCAGGTGAACCGAAACGTAAGCGCAACTTCATGGACAGATGTGTCAATAAAGTTAGATCCCTCATAAGGAAATGAAAGCAGCACCCATGGTTGTAAGAGTACAGTCTTCTGGGATGTGCCATTGTGTAGTTTGGCACATGGACACCAACATTTCAGAGATATCTGGAGCCACCATCTTTTATCAGGTTCCTGCACGGTGTTGGTACTTGGCTGCCGAACTACACAACACCATACCTCAGAAGGGTGCAGCTTCCTACAGAACGTTATGAGAACATAAGCTCTCGTATTTAAAGACCTGTTCTAAAATTGGAGGCCACAATTGGCAACTAACTGGGACAGTTTTTATAAAAGAAATTAATTTTTAAGTTCAGTAACAAAAATGTGACTTCAAGACTTAAATAGCAAGTATGAATTAAGAAGTGCTTTATTAGAGATGTGGGACTGCAGCTGTTAATGATGTAGGATATCTACACAGATGTGTAGTATTTTTGTACGTGAAGATGTGTGCTGAAAATATGTTAAGTATACATTTTAAAACATAATTGTTAAAATTGTACAATAACCAGATTATTTTCCATTTATATTCTTAATGATGTATTTTACCAAAGGTAATTTTAAATGTTGACTGTTAACTCTCAGTCTCCAATGTTATATTTATTTCATACCATTAAATATGATTCACACAGCCCATAGTGTTAGTGATGGACATGATGAAAATGATAAATGCAGCATTCAGTAACATACAATAAATATTTCATTATACATTTTACATTCTTGTCTCTATACACAAACTTTTAAAATTTATATATACATCAACAAAATATAAATCTTTACAGGCACAGAAAAATATTACATACTGTACCCATGATTCCAATACACATCTGGCGTCTGGTACAGAACTGGCTCAGAATATTTTTCCCTTCAGTTTTGATTTGTCCTCCTCATCCCGGTTCCTTTCCATTTCTTCCAGTTGTTTTAATTCTTTCTGGACAGCAGCCATCAACGAATGGTCAAGCTGCATAACTCGTGTGAAGTCCTCACGTGCCTGTTGAGGATTCCATGCTCCCACATGTGCCTTTGCTCTCCTGAACAAAGCCTTTACATTGTCTGTGGAAGAATCATTGACACTGCTGTGAGTTCTCTCTTGACAAAATGGCTGAAAATTCTGCAGAGTTTTACACAATTTACAGACATATAACTTAGAAGAAAAATTGATAAATAAAATCAGATGGTTCTGAACATGAAACTGGCAGGAAGTAGCACAGAAATAAGGAAAAACATGGGGGAAAACCAATGAGGAGCTTTACAAATTAATTCTCTGGTACTGGAGCCTGTTTCAGGCCGTGTCCATGCCAACTATGCCCTTGCATTGGTTCCTATCTGGTACGCTTGGTCATCGAGTCCTTGTTTCCTGGGATATGTGTATCTTGTTCTGTGCCAATACCATCTCAGTGAAGAACTTCCTTCCTCCCTCCTTGTATCTTTTGCCTTGGTAAAGGTCATTTTCCTGTAGAGGTTCATATTGTCTGATTTTACAATTTTACATTACTGTTGTGGCTTTTACCATTGCCATTATTTCTGGTTCCCTACCTACCTGATACCCTTCCTGGGTGTACTTTATGTGCCATATGTTTGTTGTGAGTACTCTCAACCTATCCTCATCACTGCAAATGCCAAACCTCCACTATTAGGATGGGTCCTGTTAAGGGTTCTGTACAGTTTAATCTTAATTTTTGTCATAAAAATGTGATTTTAATTGCTTTTTAAAACCATGATGACACCCGGAGGAGGAGGGTTAGTTGCTAGGAAGTTGAATGTTGCATGCACAATT
>Ga0209737_10002833_pt1 | contig 12099 bp, 8 predicted proteins | sample TergutCu122P3_FD_187284 | JGI IMG/M metagenome (GOLD analysis project Ga0209737, IMG submission 187284) | Cubitermes ugandensis P3 segment gut microbial communities from Kakamega Forest, Kenya - Cu122 P3 (SPAdes) (version 2) | ecosystem: Host-associated > Arthropoda: Insects > Digestive system >... | reverse complement strand
TGCGAAAATAGCCGAAAAGTTTCTTGAAGACAGAGCGATTTTTCTTTGGGAAGCTGTAGATGATAAAACGGCAAAAGCAGTAGTTCAGCAAATTCTATATTTTGATTCGCTCAACAATAATGATATTACATTCTATATAAATAGCCCGGGCGGCTCAATTTCTGCAGGACTTGCAATTTATGACGCAATGCAATTTGCAAAATCAGAAATTCGTACGATTTGTATGGGGCAGGCGGCAAGCTTTGGTGCGGTTTTGCTTGCGGCAGGAACAAAAGGTAAACGAGACATCTGGGAAAATGCACGGGTAATGATTCATCAGCCGCTTATTATGGGGAATATGATTGGCGTTGCTTCCGATATAGAAATTCAGGCGGAAGAAATGTTTCGTATTAAAAGAATTTTGAACGAGGTACTTGCTAAACATACTGGGCAATCGGTTGAAAAAATCGAAAAAGACACGGATAGGGATAACTTTTTATCTGCAAAAGAAACCGTTGAGTATGGGCTTGCAGATAATGTAATTACAAAAAAATAAATAAAAGCGATTTTTCTCTTGACAGGGAGCTATAAACAATAGTATTTTACCCCTGTTTTTCGCTTGGAAAGTGATGCCGGTGTAGCTCAGCTGTTAGAGCATCCGACTTGTAATCGGAAGCGCGGGGGTTAGAATCCCTCCACCGGCTCCAGAATTTTGATAGATGGTTTTGGACGGGTAGGTGTCCGAGTGGCTAAAGGAGGCGGACTGTAAATCCGCTAGCGTACGCTTACGGTGGTTCGAACCCACCCCTGCCCACCATTAGTTTTTAAGCGGGTGTAGCTCAATGGCTAGAGCCCTACCCTTCCAAGGTAGTTGTTGTGAGTTCGAGTCTCATCACCCGCTCCATTCTTGCCCAAGTAGCTCAGTGGTGGAGCACATCCTTGGTAAGGATGAGGCCGGCGGTTCAATCCCGCTCTTGGGCTCGCAGTTGCGAAAACGAAGTTTGAGTGTGAGTAAAAAGTTTCAATATATAAAGAAGGTTGGATTGATATGCCAAGAGAAATCGTAATCCTTGAATGTTCTTCTTGTAAAGAGCGTAACTATACGACAGACAAGAATAAAAAGACGCATTCCGGTCGAATTGAACAAACGAAATTTTGTCCGCGTGAGCGTAAAAGAACGCTTCACAAAGAAACGAAGTAAGGGTATTTACAGGTGTGTAGCTCAATTGGTAGAGTAGTGGTCTCCAAAACCATTGGTTGCGGGTTCAAGTCCTGCCGCGCCTGCCATAAATTTTAAGGGAAAAGTATATGAATCGTATTGTCAAGTATTTAAAAGATGTTGTAGCCGAAATGAAAATGGTTACTTGGTCGACTCGTGATGAAGTTGTTTCGGCGACGACCTTAGTTGTGGTATTTGCTCTTGTGATGGCAGTTGTTGTTTGGAGCATAGATAAAATTCTTGCAGCTATAATCGGCTTGGTTCTCTAAAATAATAATAGAAATTCGGAGTGTTATATATGGGTAATTGGTATGTTATACAGACTTATTCGGGGCAAGAGTCAAGGATTGCCGACGACATAAATAAGTTTGTGGAAACGAAGTTCGAGTCATTTACGGACGACAAAAAAATCCGCAAGCTTCTTTGTGAGAGTATAACAGGTGCTAAAAGTCCGCAAAGAGAAGTTATTTCTGTGAAAGATGGTAAAAAAGTCACGAGTATTAGGAAAGATTTCCCTTGTTATGTGTTGGTTGAAATGACTCTTAACGATGATAGTAAGTCATTTATAAGACGCATAAGCGGAGTGTTGGGTTTTCTGGGTGCGGAAAAAGGTAAAACGCCGCTTCCGGTTAAACAATCCGAAATGGAACGGATTATTGGACGAGACGAAACTCAAGAAAGTATTGTCGAAGCTCCTGAGATTCCGTTTAGAGTAGATGACTCGGTGAAAATTACTGCGGGTGCATTTAAAGGCTTTGGCGGCGAAATCAAAAAGATGAACGCTGAAAAAGGTAAAGCAATCGTTGATGTAATGGTCTTTGGAAGAGCAACTCCTGTTGAAGTTGATTTGACACAGATTGAGCCGTTGTCATAAAATAAAGAAAGTTAAATAAGGAGTCAAGAAATGGCTAAAAAAGTAGTAGCGCAGATTAAGCTTGCTATTGAAGCTGCAAAAGCTAATCCGGCGCCTCCGATAGGACCGGCACTTGGACAGCACGGCGTTAATATTATGGAGTTTTGTAAAGCATATAATGCTAAAACACAAGACCAAGCGGGTATGATTATTCCCGTTGTTATTACCGTTTATGCGGATAAGTCTTTTACATTTATCACAAAAACACCGCCTGCATCAGTTCTTATTAAGAAAGAATTGGCACTTAAGAGCGGTTCAAAAGTTCCTAATAAGGAAAAGGTTGGTAAGTTGACAAAAGCGCAAGTGGAAAAAATTGCGAAGATTAAATTGCCTGATTTGAATTGCTTAAGCATCGAATCGGCGTGTGAAATGGTTGCTGGAACTGCGCGCAGTATGGGCGTTGATGTCGAATAAACGAAATTACGGAGAGAAAATAAATGAAAAGAAGTAAAGCGTGGAGAGCGGCAAACGAAAATCTTGATATTGCGAAAGAATATAGCTTGGCAGAAGCATTGCAGTTTGTTAAAGATAACGCAAAAGCAAAATTTGATGAAACAATTGATGTAGCGGTTCGTTTGGGTGTTGACCCTAAAAAGAGTGACCAAGTTGTTCGTGGAGCTGTTGTGCTTCCCGGTGGTTTGGGTAAAACAGTTAGAGTTCTTGTTTTTGCACAAGGTGCGAAAGCGGATGAGGCAAGAGCGGCTGGTGCTGATTTTGTTGGTGCTAACGATATAGTTGAAAAAATTCAAGGTGGTTGGACGGATTTCGATTCCGTTATTGCAACTCCCGATATGATGGGAACTGTTGGTAAAATCGGTAAAATTCTCGGTCCCCGCGGATTGATGCCGAACCCTAAAACAGGAACCGTAACTAACGATGTAACTGCTGCAATTAAAGAAACAAGAGCAGGTAAAGTTGAATTCAGAACGGAAAAAGCGGGTATTATTCACGCTCCCGTCGGAAAAGTATCGTTTGATGTAGAAAAACTTTGTGCGAATGTAAAAGCACTTGTAGATGCGTTGAATAAATTAAAACCATCTGCTGCAAAAGGTGTTTACTTGCAAGGAATTTCAGTTTCAAGCACAATGGGTCAAGGCGTAAAAATCAATGTTTCGGAATTGAGATAAGGGGATATAAATGCTGACAAAAGAACAAAAAAGCGTTGTAATTGAAAATCTCGGCAAAGAGTTTTCCCAAGCTTCCGGACTTTATGTTACGGCTTATCAGGGAATGACGGTTGAGAAATTTAACGAAGTCAGAGCAAAAATGAATGCTGTTGATGCAAAATATGTTGTTGTAAAAAACACATTTGCAAGAATAGCATTGAAAAATTCGGGAATTGAAGGGCTTGATGCCGCTTTCAAAGGACCGGCTTGTGTGGCAATAACTAAAAAAGATATTGCAGGTGTTGCAAAAATCATTAGAGAATTTAACAAAGACAATAATGACTTGCTTGCAGTGCGTATGGCGTATGCTGACGGAACAGTGTTTTCAGGCTCGGATGCGGAGCGATTGGCAGACCTTCCTTCAAAAGAAGAACTCCTTTCGATGCTTCTTTCTGCGTTCAATGCTCCGGTAACAAAGTTTGCAGGAACGCTGTCGGGTATTATGACCAATTTTGTGAGAACGGTAGATGCTGTTCGTATCAAAAAAGAACAAGAGTAAATTTTAACGGAAAAAACAAAAAAATCATTAAAGGAGTAGCAAAATGGCTAAACTTACAAAAGAAGAACTCGTAGAAGCAATCGGCGGATTGACAGTTGTAGAACTTTCTGACCTTGTGAAAGCAATCGAAGAAAAATTTGATGTTAAAGCGGCAGCACCGGTTGCTGTAGCGGCAGCGCCTGCAGCAGGCGGAGCAGCAGCACCTGCAGCAGCAGAAAAAGACGAATTTGAAGTAGTTCTTGCAGCATCAGGCGACAAGAAAATTGAAGTAATCAAAGTTGTTCGTGAAGTAACAGGCTTGGGCTTGAAAGAAGCAAAAGACCTTGTTGACGGCGCACCGAAAACCGTAAAAGAAGGCGTAAACAAGGCAGACGCAGAAGCATTGAAAGCAAAATTGGAAGCTGCCGGCGCAAAAGTAGAACTTAAATAAGTTTACGGCGGACGGAAAAAATATGCCGAAATTGCGGTAATTTTTTAAAGACGGCACGGAATGCTAAATTAGTGTTCCGTGTTGTCTGTTTTTTTGTGGTTGTTGTGTTGTGTGCAGTGTTAATTCAGGAGAATTTCAGGAAGGATTACGAAAAAAATGATAAAAAGACATAATTACGCCAAAGTGTCAGATGCTTTGGAACTACCGGATTTATTAGAGATACAAACCAAATCTTATGCTCAGTTTTTGCAAAAAGATGTGCCGCACCACAAGAGAAAAAGTGTGGGCTTGCATAAGGTTTTTCTCGAAGCATTTCCGGTTGAAGATACTAAAGGAAAATATAAACTTATTTATGAAGGATATAAACTCGGTGTCCCTAAATATAACCTGAAAGAATGTAAAGAACGGAGTTTAAACTTCGCTGCACCGCTTAAAGTTGATTTGTCATTAATGATTTATGAAAAAGACGGCAAAGAGAGAGTTTTCAAGGAACAGGTAAGTAACGATGTGTTTATCGGCGAAATTCCTTTGATGACTGAGCGTGGAACATTTGTTATTAACGGAGCTGAAAGAGTTATTGTAAGCCAGCTTCACCGTTCACCCGGTATTGTTTTTAATGAAGGTGAAAGTACAAGCACACAAAAAAAATATATTGGTGCAAGAATTATTCCGCAAAAAGGTTCTTGGGTTGAATTGATGCTTGACGAAGATAACTATTTGTGGGTAAGTATAGATAGAAAAAAGAAATTTCCTGCTACGATTTTGCTTCGTGCGCTCGGATATACGACTGATGAACAAATATTTTCACTTTTTAATGAAGTTGAAACAGTGTTTATTGATTCAACGACTTGTCCGACACTTAAAGGAAAAGTTCTTGCAAAAGAAGTTGTAAATCCTGAAACAGGTGAAATTATTGAAGAAACGAATAAAGTAATTGGTGACGAAGACATTGAAGCGTTTCTTAATGCTAAAATTAAAGAAATTAAAGTTTTGAAAAATTCGGAAGATTATTTTTCGGTTGTTCTTCGTAAAACAATTGAAAAAGATATCACAAAAAATGAAACAAATCCCGAAGAAGCGGCATTTTCTTACATATATGAAAATGTTCGTACAGGTCAACAGCCATCTGCTACGGATAGCGGTAAAATGCTTATTGAAAGAACATTTTTTGATGAAAAAAGATATGATTTGGGCGAAATAGGTCGTTTCCGTTTGGATGCGCGCTTGAAAATCGAATCGCCTAAAAATGACGCAGGAAATGTCAAGAGAACACTTCAAGTTGCGGATTTTGTTGAAACAATGCGTTACCTTTTGAAAATTGGTGACGGCGACGGGCAGCTTGATGATATTGACCATTTAGGTAACAGAAGAGTACGTTCGGTCGGCGAACTTATGGAAGTAAACTTTGCAATTGGTGTGGCAAGAATGCTTAAAACAATTCGCGATAAACTTAACGATAACCACGAAGAAGAAATTGTGCCGTCTGACGTTATTAACGCAAGAGCGGTATCGACGGTTATTCAGTCGTTCTTCTCATCTTCGCAGTTATCGCAATTCTTAGATGAAACAAACCCGCTTTCGGAACTTACTCATAAAAGAAGAGTTTCGGCTCTTGGACCAGGCGGACTTTCTCGCGATAGAGCAGGTTTTGAAGTTCGAGATGTGCACCATACACACTATGGTCGTTTGTGTCCGATTGAAACACCGGAAGGTCCGAACATCGGACTTATTGCTTCGCTTTCGACTTATGCACGAGTAAATGAATTTGGTTTTATAGAAACTCCTTATAGAGTTGTTAAAGACGGAAAATTAACAGGTGAAATTAAATATTTCTCTGCGGACGAAGAAGATGGCTCGTGCATTATTCCTGCAGATACTCCGGTTGAAAAAGACGGAATGATTAAAGAAGCAAACAATGTGTTTGCAAGAAATAGAAGTGATTATCCTGTTGTTTCTCGTGATGAAATTCAACTTATGGATGTATCGCCGATGCAGATGGTTTCGGTTTCTGCGGGACTTATTCCTTATTTGGAAAACGATGATGCGAACAGAGCACTTATGGGTTCTAACATGCAACGTCAAGCTGTTCCGCTTTTGCATACTCAAGCACCGCTTGTCGGAACAGGACTTGAATACAGAGCTGCAAAAGACTCAGGTTGTCTTATTGTTTCAAAATTCGACGGCGTTGTTGAAAAAATTGACGCTCAATCAATATCCGTTCGTAAGAACAAAGTTGAAGAAGAAGATAAAATTCTCGGAATTAACGAAGTTGATGTATATGAATTGAGAAAATTTGAACGTTCAAACCAAGATACTTGCGTAAACCAACATATTTGTGTTAAAGAAGGTACGAAAGTTAAAGCCGGCGATGTACTTGCCGACGGACACGCTACAAGCAACGGAGAACTTGCTCTCGGACGAAATGTTCGTGTAGCTTATATGCCATGGAACGGATATAACTATGAAGATGCTATTATTGTATCTGAAGATTTGGTAGCAAACGATGTTTACACTTCGATTCATATTGTCGTATTTGAAACTGAAGTTCGTGAAACCAAACGCGGTCTTGAAGAATTGACGGCTGAAATTCCGAATGCAGGTGAAAACCAATTGGTGAACTTGGACGAAAACGGAATTATTCAAGTCGGAACCGAAGTTATGGAAGGCGATATTTTGGTCGGTAAAGTAACTCCGAAAGGCGAGAAAGAATTGTCGCCCGAAGAAAGATTGCTCAGAGCAATTTTCGGTGAAAAATCCGGTGAAGTTCGTGATTCGTCGCTTTATGCTCCTACAGGACTTAAAGGTGTTGTTATTGACACAAAAATTTATGCACACAAAGAACGCGATAAAAAATCAAAAGAGCGCGATAATGCGAGAATCAGAGCATTAAATGAGGATGTTACTAGTAAAGAACTGAAACTTCGTACCAAACTTGTTGAAGGTTTGACGAAACTTTTGGAAGGAACAAATTCTACGGAGATCACAGAGTTGCACAGCGACAAAGTAATGGTAGCAAAAGGAACAAAATGGACAAAAGATTTGTTGTCGAATTTGGACTTTACGGCAATTTCGCTTAAAAATGGCTTCTGCGATAACAAAGAAAAATCCGATTTGTGTGAAAAAGTGGTTTTTAAAGCAGCTAATATGATTGCTTATAACACCGACCGCTATAACAGAGATGTGGAAAAAGTTCAACGTGGCGACGATTTGAAGCCGGGCGTTATAAAATTGGTGAGAGTTTATGTTGCTAAAAAACGCAAACTTTCTGTTGGAGACAAAATGGCCGGACGCCACGGGAACAAAGGGGTTGTAAGCCGCGTTGTTGCCAGAGAAGATATGCCGTTCTTGCCCGATGGAACACCTGTTGATATTATTCTTAACCCGCTTGGCGTGCCGTCTCGTATGAATGTCGGACAGATTTTGGAAGTACATTCGGGATTGATTGCGGAGAGTCTTGGTGAAAGAATTGCAACTCCGGTGTTTAACGGAGCATCTGCCGATGAAATTATGGAAGAAGTGACGAAAATCGAAAAGAAATTGAATGCAAAATATGACAGACAATACTATCGTAATGGTAAAGTATTCTTGAGAGATGGAAAAACCGGTGAATTGTTTGACAATCCCGTAACGGTTGGTCCTGTTTATATGCTTAAACTTTGCCACTTGGTTGACGACAAAATGCACGCTCGTTCGATTGGACCTTACTCACTTGTTACGCAACAGCCGCTTGGCGGAAAATCACAATCAGGTGGTCAGCGTTTCGGGGAAATGGAAGTATGGGCATTGGAAGCGTATGGTGCAGCTTATACCTTGCAGGATGTTTTGACGGTTAAATCGGATGATACCGCAGGGCGTTCAAAGGCTTATGAAGCGATAGTGAAAGGCGATAATACGCCGGAGCCGGGTGTTCCCGAATCATTTAATGTTTTGATTCGTGAAATGCAAGCGTTGGGAATTAATGTTGAAAAAAATTTGAACTGAAACGGGGTATCTTGTGGCAGAATACACACAAACTAAAAAAGAAGAAATCCGCAATGTAGGAATTTCAATTGCATCTCCGGACAAAATCCGCGATTGGTCGCATGGTGAAGTAACAAAACCGGAAACTATTAACTATCGTTCTTATAAACCCGAAAAAGACGGACTTTTTTGCGAAAAAATTTTCGGACCGGTTCGTAGCTGGGAATGTAACTGCGGTAAATACAAAAAAGTTCGTTATAAAGGAATTGTTTGTGACCGATGCGGCGTTGAAGTGACGGATTCAAAAGTTCGCCGTGAGAGAATGGGACACATTGATTTGGGTGTGCCGATTGTTCACGAATGGTATCAAAAAAGCGGTTTTGTAGCGCAACTTTTGGGCTTGAAAAATAGTGATGTCGATAAAGTTACATATTATGAAAAATATGTTGTTATTGATAAAGGCGATACCGATTTGGTTGAAAAAACGCTTATAGATGACGAAGAATACGAAAAACTTGAACAGGAAGGCAAAAAATTCAACGCTAAAATGGGCGGTGAAGCGATTTTGGAATTGCTTTCAAAAGTTGATTTGGAAGATTTGCGTGATAGTTTGTATAATCGTGCAAGTTTGACAAATTCAAAACAGAACAAAGCTGATTTGCTTAAAAGATTGAAAGTTGTTAAAGATTTTTGCAATTCAGGGAATAATCCTTCTGATATGGTTTTGCAGGCATTGCCTGTTTTACCGCCGGATTTGCGTCCGCTTGTTCCGCTTGACGGAGGAAGATTTGCGACTTCAGACTTGAACGATTTGTATCGTCGAGTTATTAACAGAAACAATCGTTTGAAAAAACTTAAAGAAACTTATGCTCCCGAAGTTATTCTTCGTAATGAAAAAAGAATGCTTCAGGAAGCTGTCGATACGCTTTTTGACAACAGTAGAAACGGAAGTAAAGCGATGGAGGGCAAACGCCCGCTCAAATCTCTTACCGACCTCCTTAAAGGAAAACAAGGTCGTTTCCGTATGAACTTGCTTGGAAAAAGAGTTGACTATTCCGGTCGTTCGGTTATTGTTGTAGGTCCCGAACTGAAAATTTATCAGTGCGGACTTCCAAAACCTATGGCGTTGGAACTCTTCAAACCCTTTGTTTTCAAAGTTTTGCAAGAAAGAGAAATGGTTCAAACCATAAAAGGTGCGAAAAAATTTGTTGCAACGGAAAAAAATGAAGTTTGGGATATTCTTGAAGAAGTAATTAAAGACCACCCTGTTCTTTTGAACAGAGCACCGACACTTCACAGACTTGGTATTCAGGCGTTCTTCCCGATTTTGGTTGAAGGTAAAGCAATTCGTTTGCACCCGCTTGTTTGTGCGGCGTTTAACGCTGACTTCGATGGTGACCAAATGGCTGTTCACGTACCGCTTTCAACGGAGTCTATTATCGAAGCACGGCTCCTTATGCTTTCTGCAAATAATATTTTGAGACCTGCATCAGGTGACCCTGTTATGGTGCCTTCGCAAGATATGGTTTTGGGTATTTATTATTTGACAAAAGATAATAAAGAGAAAAGAGTGCTTGTTAAAGGACTTAGCGGAAAAGAAGAGTTACGAATTTTTGATTCGATTGATGAAATGCAGCACGCTCTTGCGGCTAAACAAATAGAATTGCATTCCATTATCCGTTTTGTTATTCCGAAATCACACAGAATTGAAGGACAACCGAAAATTATTGAAACAACACCCGGACGAGTTATTTTCAATCAGGCTATGCCGGCATTTATAGGATTCCAAAACGAAACTATGAAAAAAGGTACAATTGAAAAATTAGTCGGAAAAATTGTTAAAACCGGCGGAACAAAAATTGCGGCAACTTTCCTTGATGATGTTAAAGATTTGGGTTATAAATACGCAACACTTTCGGGAACTACTTTCGGAATTGAAGACTTGGTTGTTCCTGATGAAAAACAGGATATTATCGGTAAAGCATCTGATGAAACCAAGAAAATCCGTAAGCAGTATCAGCGCGGTATTATTACCGAAGGTGAAAGATATAACAAAATTGTGGATATTTGGACACATGCAACCGAAAATGTTTCTAATGTGTTGTTTGAAAAATTGAAACAGGACAGAAGCGGATTTAATCCGGTTTATATGATGATTGACGCTAAAGCCCGTGGTTCTAAAGACCAGATTAAACAGCTTGCAGGTATGAGAGGACTTATGCAAAGACCGCATAAAAACTTGACGGGCGGTGTTGGTGAAATTATTGAAAACCCGATTTTGTCGAACTTTAAAGACGGACTTACCGGACTTGAATACTTTATTTCAACTCACGGAGCGAGAAAAGGTCTTGCGGATACGGCTCTTAAAACTGCCGATGCGGGTTATTTGACTCGCCGTTTGGTTGATGTTGTGCAAGATATGGTAGTATCTCAGGATGACTGCGGAACTATTCGCGGAATTGATATTACCGCACATAAAGAAGATGATGAAATTATTGTTCCGCTTCGTGAAAAAATTGCGGGACGAGTAGCTCTTAACGATGTTATAAATCCGACAACCGGCGAAGTTTTGGTTGCAGCAAACGAAATGATTTCAGACACTGCAGCATTAAAAATCGAAGAAGCAGGACTTGAAGTTGTTAAAGTTCGTTCGGTTTTGACTTGCCAGTCCAATTTTGGCCTATGCGCGAAATGTTATGGAAAGAACCTTGCAACAAGCCGTATGGTAGATGTGGGCGAAGCAGTTGGTATTATGGCTGCGCAATCAATCGGGGAACCCGGAACGCAGTTGACACTTCGTACTTTCCACACGGGGGGAACAGCAAGCCGATTGGCAGGAAAATCTGAAGAAATCGCAAGTTATGAAGGTGTTCTTAAATTTCATGATGTTGATTCGGTTAAACATGAATCCGGTGAAATCGTAATTTCAAGAAACGGCTCAATTATATTGACGGCAAACGAAGGAAATTACGAGAAAGATTTTGATGTTCCGCACGGAGCAATTTTGTATGTTAAAGACGGCAGTAAAGTTAAAAAAGGCGAGAAACTTTTCTCTTGGGACTCTTATAACGCAGTTATCTTGGCAACAAAAACAGGAGTTGTAGGAGGAATTGACCTTAAAGAAGGTGCAACAATAAAAGAAAGTTTCGATGAACTTACTCGTGCAACGGAAAGAGTTATTATTGAAGATAAAGCAAGAAAACTTCACCCGCACTTGAGAATTGTTCCCGAAGACGGTTCCGCACCGCTTAATATTGCACTTCCTGCAGGAGCTTTGTTGCAAATCGAAATCGGTAAAAAGGTAATGGTAGGGGATACGCTTTACAAAATTCCGAGAGAAAGTGGAAAAACACGAGATATTACGGGTGGTTTGCCGAGAGTTGCAGAATTATTTGAAGCAAGAAAACCCAAAGAACCGACAATTATTTCAGAAGTTGATGGTATTGTTGAGTTCAAAACTCGTCCGGTAAAAGATGAAAAAGGTCATATTGTAAAAGGTAATGACGGAATTGAACTCAGAGAGCCGGATATTGAACGCGGTAGCAGAAAAATTGTTGTTCATACCGAAGCTGGAACAGATGTGGAATACTCAATTCCTGTTAGAAAACACTTGCGTGTTTATGACGGCGACAGAGTACATATAGGAGACCGACTTTGCGAAGGAGCAATGGACCCGCACGAAATTTTGCGTGTTTTGGGTGAACAAGAAGTGCAAAAATATTTGATTAACGAAATTCAGTCGGTTTATCGTTTGCAGGGTGTGGCAATTGACGATAAGCACGTTGAAGTAATTGTTTCTCAGATGTTGAGCAAAGTTGAAATCGAAGAGCAGGGCGAATCGAAATATCTTGAAGGCGACCAAATCGACAAAAGAGAACTTCGCCGTGAAGTCGAAAGACTTAGAAGCGACTCGAAAGAGTTGCCTGTAACTCG
>Ga0209737_10002832_pt1 | contig 12102 bp, 8 predicted proteins | sample TergutCu122P3_FD_187284 | JGI IMG/M metagenome (GOLD analysis project Ga0209737, IMG submission 187284) | Cubitermes ugandensis P3 segment gut microbial communities from Kakamega Forest, Kenya - Cu122 P3 (SPAdes) (version 2) | ecosystem: Host-associated > Arthropoda: Insects > Digestive system >... | reverse complement strand
TGCCGATGCCGTTGCTGTTGCCGGCAAAAAAGTATATTGCAGTAATGGGGTGGGGATATGTATTTACGACATATCCACCCGCAATCTCTCTAAACTTACAAAAATCAACGGATTGAATGATGCAGGCATTACTGCCATGCAGTATTCCGCCACTATGGACGCCATTGCAATAGGATATGCCAATGGCAATCTGGATATGATCGCTGGAAACAATATTTATAATGTTCCCTACCTCAAACTGGATGGAAAATTCGCCAACAAACGCATCAACCATATTTATGTGTCGGGAAAATATGCCTTCCTGTCCTGTCCGTTTGGCATTGTATTGGTCGACATGCAGTCGCGGAAAAGTCCGGATACTTACATTATCGGGGACAATGGATATCCTGTTGAAGTATTTGCCATGACGGAGTTCAAGGGTTATTTCTTTGCCGCAACAGGCCAGGGTCTTAAAAAAGCCGACAGCCAAAGCCGTTCATTGCCCTATTTTAATGTTTGGGAAAAGATTGAAGGCGCTCCCGCCGAAAATACAATGATACAAATCGTTTCAACAGACAGTTACCTGTATGTTTGCGACAGGGATAACAATATTTTTGTTTTCGACGGATTGATATGGAAATCACTGATTTTACCTTATCCTGTTGAAAAAATACACAGGTTAACTGTTTCGGAAAACAAACTTTTGGTGAGCGCTTCAAATGCTGTTTTCATTTATAATACCACTGACAATTCCCTGCAAAATACGATACAATCACTGAACAATAGCGCTGTTACAGCCCACGACGCCATACTGGACAAGGATGGATCATGCTGGATAGCCGACAACCTGAAGGGTTTAGTGCAATGGAAGTCTGCGGGCGACCTGTCTTTTTATTTACCCAACGGCCCCACATCCAACCATGTGGCGGCATTGCGTTTCAAAGCCGACAGACTGCTGGTGGCCAGCGGCGGAAAAGATGTTAATGGCCAGCCGTTGAACCGCCAGGGCGAAATACATACCTTCCACGCCAATCAATGGACAAGCATCCGTCCGCAGAATGCATACGATTTCACGGATGTTGACCTGTTTGAAAATCAGCCGGCAACGTATTATGTTACCTCGTGGGGAGGAGGCTTATATGTGTTTGAAAATGGCGTACTGAAAACTCAATACACAGAGACATTAGTTTCCAATGATTCAGGTGATATTCTGTGCGGAGGATTGCTGATTGACGCCGACCAAAAACTCTGGGTGAGCAACGACAGAAAAGCCAGCATATTGAATACCGGCGGACAATGGAAAACATTCACATGGCAAGCTGCATCGAGCATGGGAAGGTTCACTGGCGACAATTTCGGGCAAATTTGGACTACTCAGGGTAACAACGGATTGCTGGTTTTCAGTAAAAAAATATCCGAACTGGGACAAAACGGTGCCTGCTATTCTTTCTATCCATACGATTACCTCGGAACAAATAGAATTGACAAGAGCAACCACATAGCCAATACTCCTGATGGGGTAATCTGGGTAGCAACCACAGAAGGGCCTGTATATTACAATGATCCATCGGTTGTTTTGGAAGGAAAAGACACTAAAGGCGCTCATCCCAATCGCACCGGCAGCGATGAACCCAGCCGTCTATTTGCTCTGCTCGGTTCAGAGAATATCCTGTCTGTTACTATCGACGGGGCATACCGTAAATGGTTTGGCACTGAAACTGCCGGCGTTTTTCTGATTGGTGAAGACAATGTGAGTGAAGTGAAACATTTTACTGTGGATAACAGTCCTCTTTTTTCCAACAAAATACACGATATTGCCATCAACGACCGTACAGGTGAAGTATTTTTCGCTACCGAATACGGCATATTGGCATACCGCGGAGACGCCGTTTCGAGTGGCGCCGATTTTGGCTTTGTGTACGCATTCCCCAATCCAGTCCGTCCTGAATATCAGGGCGAAATAACCATCACGGGATTAATCAGGGATGCAGATGTGAAAATTACCGACGTCGCAGGCAATCTGGTATACCAAACCCGGACACTGGGCGGGCAGGCCGTTTGGAATGGTTGCAACCAGCAGGGAAGAAGAGTAGCGTCAGGCGTTTATCTGGTTTTCTGCACCAATGACGACGGTTCCAAAACAAACGTTACAAAAATAATGATTGTTCGCTAATTGTGCGTTTTAACCTGTAATAAAACATGGGCTTTTTGTTCCTGAATGGGTATCACATCCATCATAGACGTCAAAAAATCCTTTTCAAATCTACCTGTTGGTTCTTATTGTTTCCGCCAGGGTTATCAACTGTTATTGTTCCGCCATATCCTTTCCAAATTCCCTCTGCAAAGAACGCGACTTTTATGTCATAAACCTTAACATATTTTCCATTGTTATTTGTAACAGTTCTTTCTGACACTGTGTATATTGCAGTTTCATCATTTTTTTCGGGTGTTTTGGTTACCTTCGCATCAAAAATTACAAGCGTTACATAGTTTTTATTGTTCTTCAATGTAATACCATTAACCGTGAACTGATTGATTCCTCCACCGTTTCCGTTTCCGTTGCCATTGTTCCAGTTCAATCCCGTCAACGTAATTATTTCAGGCTCCGGTTCCGGTTCCGGTTCCGGTTCTGGCTCTGGCTCCGGTTCAGGTTCCGGTTCCGGTTCCGGTTCCGGTTCTGGTTCCGGTTCCGGTTCCGGTTCCGGAGCAGTTATGGTAAAACTACCACTGCAGGAATAAAAATATGTTCGAGGATCAGTATTTGTAAGAGGCTGAAATAAAGGTTGGTATCTGTGAAAAGATGGAAAATCAGAATCCCTTGTATCAATAAAGAACCGAAAATCATCAACATACCAGAGTTCATCGGTTGCTGATGCTGTGGCTGTAAATTCAATTTCACCGGAAACATCACTGGATACCCGTACATAGAAAAGTTCACCGGGTTTCACCTGCTTTATTGCTTTTCCCTTTTCATCAATAAATATCGCATCGCTACCATCGCGGTTAAATGTTAAATCAAATACAACATCTGTCAACAGCACATTTTCAGAAACATGATACGGACCGTAATTTACAAAAACTCCATCGGTAATGGCAGCGCCTTCGCCGTTCATCGTTACGCTGGTATTGTAGTCTTCGGTTATTTCATCAATATTGTTATAAATGTGATTGATGACGTTCGATATAATATCTGCTTCTTCATTATCAATTGCAGTAACCTCGTATCCATGAATGATTCTCCATATAATAATCTGTATCATCTGCCTGTATCCATAAGGATTGGTTGTTTCCATCTTTCCATATTCTTTCATCATATAGGTGAGACCAGCCATTATCTTTATGTCTTCGTTATTTTTAAAATATCCGTCTACCGAAACGCTCTTATATCTTGCTCCTTCGTAACATGGGGATTTCATGTCAGCACAATACGCAAATTCAATATTCCCGTAATCGTCGATTAACTTGAACCGCGTAATATATACCAGATTGTTGTCGATGACAGCAGCAGAAAGCCCATCAGTATAAACTGTATACTCGCCTTCTAAATTTTTATGGAGAATTGCATTTGCTTTATTCTCTTCTATTGTTACATTTTCCGCCTGATGCATCAGGTCTTTTTCGCAAGCGCCGAAAACAAATGCCAGCGCTACTAAACTACAAAAAATCTTAATTTTCATTTTACGTATATTTTATCAGAATCTTTTTTTTACTTCCTGATACATATACGTAATTTTTTCTTTAGGGTTACCTTCTCCAAGTGTTTCTATGGGTAAATATCCGCGATAGGCAGACGCATCAATAAGTTTTTTTAACCTGTCCAGATCGGTTTTTACAGGCTGGTTGCTGATATACATTTCTTCCTTAACCTGCCATGTGATGGCGAGATGAATGGTTTGCGCTATTTCGGCGAAAGGGTCGACGCTACGGAAACTGCCGATGTCGAGCATCAGCCCAACCCAGTCTGAATTGATTTTTTTGAAAATATTGATTACTTCGTCGCCTGTTTTGAGAAAATCCCAGTGATTTTGCACGGCGAGCATTACTCCGTTCCGGCGGCCATATTCAGCGCATTCGCGAATGTCGGCGGCTATCCATTCAGCAGTCTGTTCCCATGTGAAACCGTCAGGAGCGCCTCTGCCGCCGGTAAAGATACGCAACGTTTGCGCCCCAAGTTTGGAGGCTACTTCAATCCATTCCTTTACGAGTTTCTTTTCAGCCGCGCGTTTTGATGCATCGGGCAAAGTAAAGTCGTTGCGCACTCCGGTTCCGCAAACCTCAATTCCCAGTTTAAAAGCGTGACGCTTAACATGGTAAATGTATTCATCTGACGGCACAACGGGATATCCGGGGAAATAATATCCCGTGATGTCCACCCCTTCAAAACCAGTTTCTGCAGCGAAGTCGAGCATGTCGCATATGTTCATCTCTCCCGCCATCAACGGACGGTTAAAGGAATAGGCATTAAGCGATATTTTGACTTTGGTAGGAAGAAGGTTTGCCTTCTCACTGCCACTGGCAATGTTTTTCCCAAACGGGAAAAATGCAGCAGGAAGGCCGACTGCTGCTAATTGAATAAAATGACGCCGTTCCATGATTGCTATTTGTTTTGTGAAAAAGTAAAAATATCGTTCATGTCGACCAGATGTCCGTTGAAAATATGTACGGGTACTTTTTCGCCCGTCTGATACACTTCAACGTTGCTAATGCTTCCATATAAGTTTTTTGTTGACGGCTCTAATTGCGGTTCATGGTTCAATATCTTTATGATCGCAAATTCAACATCAATTCCAACTGTTTTTTCTTTTTTCCAGCATTGGCCTGTTGACATAGCCATGTCTGCCTAAAATGAGGTTTATTCCCACACGCGCCGTTAAAGAGTTCAAATGTAAGGGCAAGTATGCAATTTCTTCACCATATTCATCTTTTAACTTAGAAAATCTGGTGGGGATACAATCGGTAAGAACATATATTTGCAGAGGCCCCAACAGGAAAGTCAGTCCACCACCCAGATAAACATTGTTTTTCATCTGCCAGGTTACCCCGGCATTTAACGCTACAAAACTGTACGGTTGAAAATAGCCTGACAGGTTGAAACTCTGCCGGAAATTATTTTTCCAGAAAACACTGCGCGACAGTAAACCAGCCGATAATGATTCGGTCAACTGGTATGAAGCGCCGGCATAAAATACTGGCGATAGCGCAGTTTTGAAATTGTCTTGCTGTTCGCGAAATTTGAATGATCCATTCAATTCATCCTTCAAAGATTCGAGCCATTCATCGAATTTATCTTCAGTTATTTCTTCGTCAATTGAAACATTGATGTTGGCTGAAAACCACTTCAAGTCCTCTTTCCATGAAATGAAACCGAGATTATTCAACGCTGCCGATATATTGAGTCGATCGTTGATTTGGTATGCCGCGCCAATGTCAAATGCAATACCGGGATTACTGAAATCGAAGCCATAATTTACCCAATCATAGAATTGGTAGTATTCTAAATCCTTGAATGTCACATTGTAAATATCATTATCATTATCCCATTCTATTTTATCGACGAGTTTTGAACTGTGTACAGTGCCCCTTATTTCGGTGTCCCAAATGCTGTTCTCCCTTACCACTTTAAATTTTTCTACCTTCGGCACAATAGCCGCCTGTCCAAACAACGGTTTTACATTCATGCCCACGGTCAGACGGTTGTTCACCTTGAGGCTGTATCCGAACTGTACCTGCAAGTATGCCATCGCCTGGGCATGAAGGGGTGAAAGATCATAAGATTTCTTGTTGGTGATTCCCTTTTGTTCGGCAAGTTTGAACAGGTCGGTCGGTGATACGGCATTAGCGGTAAAGTGCTCCGATATTCCAAACGAAAAATAACCATTGCCTACACGTAATCCGTAGCCTATTAAATCCAAATCCACTCCACTGTTGAAAACGACGGATTTTTTTTCTCCGATGGATTTCCACAACTTATTGTAATCGTATTCTTCCTGAATGGGAATGAACCAGTCGTCTTTTTGCTGTTGAAAAATTTCTTTCCCTGCAAGGTCGCTTAGAATATCCGCGTTAACGCCCGGCAGTATCACATAACCGTTTGCTCTCGGTTGAAAGGCCGGGTTCATTTGCGAAATTTGCGGAATAGTTTCCATAAAATAGAGCGAGTGCGGCTGGCGAACTTGCCCGTTGACGATGATGGTGAACAGCGTCAAACCTGTAAGTAAATATATTTTCATGTTGGTTAATATTTAAAGTCTGTTAAAATTCTGTAAGAATGTGGAGCCTTTTCCCCAAAGAGCGACATTGGTAAAATGCCGCTCTTTTTCTTTGGGTAAAATGGATGAATGTCATTTGATGAGGTTACAACAAACTTAGTGTAAACACGATGTCATTTTTGTATCTGACTGTCACTTTTGTGCCGGCCGGTGCGTCGGTCTCTCCCTTAACGGTCACCTTTAGTTTTTTGCTGTCGAGCAACTTCTTGATTAATGCTGCCGTGTATGCATTCATTTCTTTAGTCGGTACAAAATCTTCGCCCACCGTGTAGGAGGGTACCTTAATTGATCCGTCAACACCTTCAGCAGTAATCTCAAAATTGGTCACAGTTACTACGCCTGAAGCGTCCATTGTAACCTTCACCAGCGAACTGTTCACCTTTACCTTGCTGATTTTGTCTGCATATTCAATCACTTCCGAATCAGACAAGTCGGAAATGTCTACTTCCTTGGTTACAGAGAAAGTACTGGTCGTTGCGGCTGATCTTGTTATCGATGCGCCACTCTTTACGGCTTCAGTATTACCCGTAAACTGGAACTCTACGCCGTTCACCGTAATATCTTTCGATGTGGCGTCTTTGACTTTGTCGCAGCTTGCCAGCGATACCGTCGCCAGGGCTGCCAGAATTAAAATTCTTTTCATCTTCGATTTTTTTTTAAATTAACTGTTATTATTCCATTTAATTATACGATTTTCAAAATGAAAGGTTACATGCATGTGATTTAATACTGATCAGTCTAATATCTCAATTTCAACACGTCGATTGGCTGCTCGTCCATCTGCTGTGGTGTTTGGAGCAATTGGCCGATCGAAGCCATAGCCTTCAAATTTCATCCGATCTCCCGAAATTCCTTTTGAAATAAGGTAGTTACGTACAGATGCCGCTCTGTTTTTCGACAAAGTCTTATTGGTAGCTGCCGAACCTGTATTGTCGGTGTGGCCGGAAATTTCAATTTTAACACTGGGATTTTCTTTCAGCAGGGTGACCAACTTATCCAGCGAAGCAAAAGATTCTTTACGCAAGGTGGCATTGCCCGTGTTGAAGAGGATGTTCTCTATGACTATCTTTACGCCACTTTCCATCTTTCTCAGGGTAAAATTACGGACAACCAGCGTACTGTCCTTATGGAACTGCAATACACGGTTGGCATAAAAATGTCCTTCCGAATTGGCTTCCATCAGGTACGGGCCTGCATCCGGAAGTATCAGATCGTATTTCCCGTTTTCTTCTGTAACGGCTGTCCGCATGATCTGCCCGCTGCCCATTTTGTTTGCGCTAATGGTTGCTTTGAGCGGCGATCCATTATCAGATTTGACCACACCCGTTGCAATGAATGTGTTGACACTTTTTTGCATCGAGATGTTCCTGTTTCCCGTATCTTCGGCAACATTTTGCAACAACAGCGCTTCGTTGTGGTCAAAATAGGTATTTGCCCTTGCTGTCAGGTCAAAATTATCTTTGTCTTCAATTCTCAGAGAAAAGTATCCATTACTTTCGCTGGACACTGTACGGTACAGCACATTACTCCTGCCCACCGGTTTGACAAGGATTTCCGCCATCACTGGCCTTCCCGTTCTTATATCGGTGATATATCCATTGAGTGTATAGGGATGAAGCAATTTATCCAATGCAAAATCGTGGTACAATTTTGCGTGTCGCTCAACAGGGTTGACAAAGCTGTCCGTAAGCGGATGATATCCGGGTGCTTCTGCTTGCAGATAATAGTAGCCAACGTCTTCCAATTTCAGGAAATAACGTTGCTGAACAGTATCATTTTCTGTAACGGCAACGGGCTGGTTAGTCAACCGGCTGATCATTTTAACAGTGGCTGCCAGTGTTTTGCCTGTTTTTGCGTCAGTCACGTTACCCGAAAGTTCAAAAGGTTTACGCCAGTCTGTTTTGGCAAAATAGACGTCCAATCCGCCGAATCCGTCACTTCTCTTTGAGGAGAACAGTGCAAGCGTGGTATCGGAGGTGAGGCGGTAATAAAGGTCGTCATTGGGGCTGTTGACTGGATGTCCCATGTTGATCGGATCACCCCACGTTCCATCGGGTGTTCTCAGTGATTTATAAATATCATATCCCCCGAACCCCGGAAGTCCGTTGGAAGAAAAATACAGAGTATTGCCGTCAGGCGTAACATAAACACATTCTTCGTTCAGTGGCGTATTCAGGTTTTTCAGGTTTTGTGCGGGAAAAAAACTGTTTTTACCCTTCTTTTTCGCATACCAGATATCTTTTCCACCCATTCCGCCACGCCGGTCGGATATGAAATATACATCTCCGTTTTCAGCCATGCTGATTGCTCCCTCCATTGAGGTTTTCTTACTGATAACCGGTTTCAACCGTTTGTTATTGATGGTTTTTCCATCTTTTCCATAAAACTGAACACTGTAAACATCGCCAAAGCGATTTTTACCCTTATAATACAGTAAAGCTCCCGAATTGTTGTCCACGCCTGCCACGCTAAGATGTTTGCCTGATTTTATCTTCACGTTTTTGGCCTCTAATGCTTCGCCCTCTGCATTTTTTTCCGAGTAGAGAATGCGCTCGGGAAATGCAGAATATAAGGTGGCGCTCAAATTATTTTTTTTCGGCCTGCGCGAAGTAAAATACAATGCCGGTACAGGCGTCAACAGCTCTGCAGCGCTGTAGTCGTCAAAAGGACTGTTCACATTAGGCCCTGCATTAATGATAAAAACAGGAAGCGAATCCTGATAGGCGGTTGCCGAAAAATCGCAGATGGCATAGAATCGTTTGATTTTATCCATCTTTTTTCTTGCCTGTCTGGGTGGCAACGATTCATTGTATTGAACGAAGGCCATTAACGCTTCATCGTACCGCTGATGATAGATGAGAGCAATACCTTTCTTACAATAATAATCGGACGTGACGTCAGAATTGGCCAGATGGAAAAACTCAAGCGCATTCTTTGGATTGACGCCGAACAGATGGCTCACACCTATTTTATAATTAAGCGGAGAATAGTCGTTTCTTATTTCGAACAATTTCATGTATTGATGCAATGCCGCTTCATACATGCCATCTTTGTAATAACTGTCACCTTTCTTGATGGCGTAATTGATCTTGCTTCGTTCCTTCGATAAAGAATAAAAATCTTTTTTGTTCATCTTCGGATTTTCTTGAGCATTCAATGAAAATGTGACCATCAGGAACAACGAGATAATGATATTTTTCACCATATTTACTTGATCTAAATTTACTTATATTCTTTCTACACTCATTTTTTAAACTGCAAAAATAATATTTTTTTTATTATGTTCAACTTTTTTTATGATTAGGGCGAAAACTTTTTTTGAGGTGCCCTGGGTCTGATTTGTCATAACCCTCCAACAACAAAATGTTTAATGGTCTATGAAAAATACTTACGCAAACGAAAATAGAAGAACTACCTGTCACTGGTTCCTTGATTAATCATAATGAATCGCTGTATCTGGCTGTTAATATTTTCGGCTATTGCGTTTGTTACCCCAAAACGGAAGTAATTTCAGAACTCCAGACATAAGAAATAACCCATGCCATGCTCACGAAGCGCTTTGGCGTAACGCTCAATATTTTTGCGAGGAACGCCAAGAGCGTCTGACAATTCTTTGATACTGCACGCTTGGTTAACTATAAGGTTGGCAAGGCAAAAACGATAACCGTTATGGTCATTTTTTTCATGACAAAAAATTGGTTTGCCGTATTGCAAATAATAAACGGTTTCGGCCAGTTTACGGAAACCAACCGTAGCATTGATAAGTTTGGTATTTTCTGGAAAAAAAGGAAGTGCGATTTGCATGATGATTTTTTTTGCAAAACTAAAAACGAATTGATAGGACAAACATATGATTTGTCACTTCTCTTTTTTGAAGTGAAAAATAGAAAAATGTGCGACATTTTAATTGTGCCTATCTGCCGGGAAAGACTTGATTGTCGGGAGGTATGTCTGGAGGTCTGTGATTTAGGAGTTCGATATTGTAGTCGTCAAGAAATTCCCATGCCACCTGCGCTTTTAAAGTTTCAGAGACAGTTGTTTCAAAATTATTCTGTGCCAAAGTGTGATTTTCAAAATAATTTTGCGCAATTTTCTCAGGCAAATCCAATTTCGACCAGCCTTTTTCTTTGGTTTGACGCAGGTAAAATAGTACCTGTTTCAGGTCTTTGCATTTTTCAAGGATAATACAATTTTACACCCAACCAACATTTGTAATTAAATCATACACATAAGTTTGCATTTCTGCCACCGCTGTGGCAGAATTAATAAGTGTCAGATTTTCATCAGATTGTAATTTGGCAACCACGGTTGCCAAATTTAATCCTGATAAGTCAATCCAGATACCTAATTGGGCATAAAACTCGGCAAACATTTTCATCCGCCAAATATTACGCGCCGAAAAGCCACGAACTCCGGAAATTTCGGTTTGCAAATCTTTGGCAAGTTGTTCAACAACAGATTTGCCACAGCCTGCCAACTCCATCTTTTCGCTTACCATTTTGCCGATATCCCAATAAAGCAACAACGTTTGCTTGCTCACCGACATCAGCATTTCGTATCTTGTACGCTGAATTTTCGTCAAAATATCCTGTAAAAAGGGCTTATAGCCCGACGGAAGCATTTTATCTTTCATTTCGGTATTTTTTCATGCGAAATTACAACTTTTTTCAATCCCCATCGTGCCTTGAGGACTTGTATTCTATGTTTTGTTGTTCGGGCATAATATATTTTAGTAATTTATTCGTTCAACTTTCTAAATATTCGTTTCATCATCAAGCCTTTAACCAAATCTCCGAAGGCTTTTAAAGAGATAAACTGTGCGGTTGTTTTCCACCGGATAACTGTCACAGTAAATAACACGTCCCTCGAAAAGAAAATTGTTTTTGCTTTGCGTAAGGGATTCATAACGCTTATAGTCAATCAGAAAACCAAACGTTTCATGTCAAATTTTTGCGCAAAGATTTGATTTTTTTAAAAGATCTGAGTTGTTATATTTGCTGTTTCATTTTTTTGAACTATTTTTGCCCCGTTAAATCTCAACAATACAAATGATGGCCATGTTTATAAACATATTGATATTAAGTGTTATGTCCCTCTCCCGCATCCTATCTATTTCCAATGGGGAGAAAGTAATTATTGCCTGTCCAGAAATACTGTTGTTTCGCGTCTTTGCCGTTTTTCGTATTTCATTTATTATGGTTTTCGCGTTAAATGCACAAAACATAACCAATGTAGACATAACTCAAGCGAGGTTTGGTATTAAAAATGCCGAAGAAATATTTAAAGACTTTGAGATAGTTCCTTTAGAAACTCATAAAAATGGTCTTCTAAAAGTAGATATTGCCACTTATTATGTGACTGACAAGTATATTATTGGAATGAATTTTACGGGACCGGCTTATTTGTTTGATCGAAAAACCGGATCCTTTATCCGCCAAATTAGCTCACGTGGTCGAGGACCTGACGAATACAATGGACCTTTTTTCAACCAATATGGTTTTGATGAAAAAAACAATATCATATTTGTAGGACAGGGTTTACATGCGTGGAAGAGCATCAATATTGAAACAAACAAAGTAGAATTAATCATTAATAAGCCTAAAGATGAAGGGAATAATGAAATTTTTGGCACAGCTAGAGTTCCTTGGTTCTTAAAAGACGGCATGTATGTTAGTTTTTGTAACAATAAAACAGGCATAGATAAAACTAAATTAATCGTATTCGATAATAAAGGAAATCTAATCAAAAAATACCCTAACCATCTTGAATACAATACAACTGGCATGACTTCTATGAGCTCATTTCCTGATCTTCCTGGAATATTTTACTACTCAGGTATTTATATCCTCAACTT
>Ga0209737_10002831_pt1 | contig 12103 bp, 10 predicted proteins | sample TergutCu122P3_FD_187284 | JGI IMG/M metagenome (GOLD analysis project Ga0209737, IMG submission 187284) | Cubitermes ugandensis P3 segment gut microbial communities from Kakamega Forest, Kenya - Cu122 P3 (SPAdes) (version 2) | ecosystem: Host-associated > Arthropoda: Insects > Digestive system... | reverse complement strand
CAGAGGGGACTATGTGGAAAAATAAGGTAAATATGTAGATCTCTTTTGCCTGTGATAAATAAATTTTATCTCTTATGTGTTATTTTTAGTGGCTCACCAAACCTTACTTTAAAAATGTGCCTCGTATTTAAGTTCTCATACACAAACTGCCAATACAGTGTGACATGCATGGCACACACACCACCAGTCCTATCGCCATGTGTATGGTACAATACATCAACTTAAAAGTGATGCAGTCCAGTTCAATCTGCTGTTAACATGTGTGAAGCACAGTGTAACATGCATTTCCTTTGCTGCTTGAGTGTGCAGTGCAGTACAGTTTAATGCAGAGAGTTTTCATTACAGTAACTTACAGAAGGAAGAAACCGCATGCAAAATGTCTTAGGAAATTCAGAATACAGTTTCCTGGAGTTTCAGTTTCTCTGAAATCAAGCATGTCTAACAGCTTGAGGTCAAGGCCAACACCTACTCTAATATGCAGTGAGTTACATATATATATGCACAGGCACATATTTATACAAAACAGACCGAGGGCAGGCACGATGAAAAGGCTCATTAATGACCGCCCCACTACATCTAATCTCACAGGTCAGTCCGAGTAAGAGGATTGGAGAGGGGAATTGAAATTATTGTATGCAAACTGAACAAGTCACATCAAAATGTATCAGAAACCAACAAACTCAGTCCAAATGAAGTGTACCACTTTTCATTAAGTTCAGTTACTCTCATCTGACTTCAGGTTAATGAAAATCAGGTAAGCTTCGAGCTTTTCGTAATAGTGTTGCTGAAGATCGAAGTCTTCTAGGACTCCATGCCAAGCTGGTTGGTACATAAAAATGTTCCAAAGAAAATTAATTGTAATGTAGTAATTTTACTGATCTTTCAAAAACAAAATGATGCTCTGTACCTACCTACCCACCCACCCACCCACCCACCCACCCACCAACCAACCAACCAACCAACCAACCAACCAAGGTTGGGCAATACTGGTGCACATCACAGCCATCAAATGACTGATGTTAAGTTAAATAGTTTCAGATTTATTTTTGTGGAAGTTCCTGTCCCCAAATACTCAGTAGCCCAGGAGTGTAGAAATTTATTACCCATCATAAAATTCCAAGTGCCATAAGGATGACATAAAGCAAGGACCAGACTGAGGATCCACAAATACAGCCCAGATGACATGTACTCCTGCAGTGGCTAAAGTGAAGAGTAGGACTGAAAACTTCCTACAGGGCCTTAAATGTTATGAAATCAGCCATAAAAATCATCAGTTCTGAGAAAACACATTTTATGGGCCTTGGATTAAACTAAAGGTAATCATTAGACTGAGTTATGACATGGGTCAAGAATAATACCATTTCCTTCAAAGTCAAGCTTACCACTTACATTCTAATGAAGTGTTAACCAGAAGGAAGAAATCTTAAAGATTAAGTAACAGCCTACAGTAGTTCTTACAGTTCTAACCTTGCGCTTTGTGGGTTGGGCTGTCGCAGAGCTGGCTGCTGGTGTCTGCATGACAGATATGGTTTCATCTCTTGATGCGTGCAGCTGCTTCAAAGATGAATCTGGGAGCTCCAGTGACATCTCAGCTTTACATGATTCAGTAAATCCACTTCCCATCACTGCTAAAGCTACTTCAGGCATTTTCTGATACATTTCTGATCCTGCAGATATACTGGTATCTGCTGTACCAACCCTTGGGAAGGAATCTTTTAAAACATGTATCTCTGGAGAATTAATACTACCACTTTCCTGTTCTTTCACATTAACATCCACTTCAGGTCCCTTTCTATGCAGTATTTTTCTCTTACTATCATTAAGAATCTCTGTTTCACTATCCACAGTATCGTCACAACCTTCATTACTACCATCTTCATTCTCTCCAGTACCTTCTTGATCTTCAAATCCTCTACATCCCTCCCCTTCAGTCTCTTCACTTGAATTAACAGACAATTCAAGTTTCACATCTGCAATCTTTTCTCTCAGTGAGGCCTGAAAGCAAACACCCTACACAATACATTGCATTTTAACATGAGATCAAACACCTGTTACTTCCTGAACTATCAGTCTATAAACCTACCTCTGGCTGAACACTACAACTTCTCCCTGACATCAGACAAAAATTAATCATGCCAAGCACTATCAGTATATGCTGCTGATGTAATCCATGTGTACATATGCACAGTTCACATCTGAAGAAATAAAATTGCATTATTGTGACACTAGTCATCATGAGCTGCTATGGTTCCATATATTGTAAAAAAAATTACACACTTTTGTATGAATCATACGAGGCGTGGTTTTGCTAGATAGTGTACTGCGAAAATGTTACCACCAATTGCAAATTCAGAAAATCAAGCACATTAACTTATTATTAATTAGTCAGTCTAACTGGTCATCTCTCAACAGGAAACCAGCTGAAAAAATGATGTGCACTTACTGGGGGGGGAAGTGGACAAAACGGGACTTAAGTAAAGATAGCTATCCTTCTACAAGCCATGAGGACAATAGAGGTATGCGATATAGCTCTACTCTCTCTTAACCTTGGCACTATATGGATGATTGGTGGACTTCTTGATCTAGCTGCTTTATTCCTATAGAAAGAGCTACTGGCACCCAGGCAGGGACAGCCCCAAGGGACCCTACTGGAAACCAAACCACATTTTCTTGAGTGAACCATGTTATCCTCGCACCTAACAGGGCCTTTGCTAAAGAACATGTTCAACTACCTGAAATCATGTGACACAGTGAATTCTCATGTATGAGAAGAACATAAAAAGAAAAGTTTAATTAGAAATTAAGAATAAGGAATTCATGTCAACCTCAATTTGTATAAAAGAGAGTAACACGGGTATACACGTGTGCACTCGTGTATACACAAGACCAGGATTTTTATTTTGAACACTTTGGCACCAGAAATAAATGCAAGAGCTTAAGGGGGCTGTGAAGGAAAAATTTGGTTGCCTTGGCCCTTGAGCATGAACAACTACATATACCAAGGCACTATTATCAGCAGAGGGCAATGCAAGAATATGCCATAATTGAATGTTCTTGGCCACAAATTTAGTCATCCTTTGGTTTTCCAAGCATTGCACTACGCAATGACTACGGTCATAATTTGGTGCCCAACAGTCCATATGTGTATCCAGGAAAGTTTCGTTCACTGTTCTTGCAGAACAATCCTAAGATTCGTACTTAAATTAACCAGCAGTGTTCAACCCAAGCTAGGCCACTTCTGGCATGCAGGTGGAAGGTGAACAGAATCATTTGACTCGGCAGCAAGATATTGGACAGGTTTCCAACCCATGGCCATGGCCCAACAGGTTGTGTCACGCGGCACATGACCACATCCATAAATTACATACACAGAATAAAAAATTACACAAAAATTTAGGCTGCTAGGCATACCAATTATTGTAAATTTTTTACATGTACGGTCCCACAAACCAGCTCACAATAACGGTTATGGCCCTGTCCACAAAAAAGTATGGACATCTCTCATACTATGCTTAAAAAACAAAAAGCCAAAACACATCAGTAAAATGTGTGTGCATACTTGCCAAACAAGTTCCTCTTTTAACAATACCCACTGTAGCCGTGAAACAATAGTTTAAGCAGCAGCAAGCAAATCTATAAAATGTCATTGGATGATGCAAGCTGCCTTAGTCGCTCTCTCTCTCTCTCTCTCTCTCACGCACGCGCACACATGCACACACACACACACACACACACACACACATATACAGTGTTCATTAGGTGAAATGAACACTTATGACAACCTCCATATAAGACATTCCATGTCAAATGAACACAGTTTAGAAACAAAATTTTCATGACAGTCTAACTCAAAATTTGCAACTTGCTGAGCCTCCTTTGAAAGTGATATGGACAAAACATTTCCTTAAGCTTTCACACATTCTCATTCACTAAACTGCTTATAAATTTGATCCTAATTAAGAAAGAGCTTACTCCTGTACCAACTTTTCTTCATGTCCACCTAGTGCTAAGGTTATGAATGAGTGGAATTATACTTCTATTCCCACCACCTGCCTTCACAGCATCCACAGGACAGCTAAACTTTACCCTTACCTTTAATAAAGTGAGGCATGTCACTTATTTTAGGGTCCACTGACATTCTGGCCTTGACCCTGGACCATTAAACTTTATTTATGGAAAACACAGAGTTATGAAACTTCTTTCCATAACACAATCTGAATACTTTGTTGCAAAGCATCGTGTTGGGACACAGAAGTGATAAAGATATGATTCTTTTGCTAGTGGTCTGATGCAGTACTGGATGCTCAGACATCGTAAATCACGTCACCTGTACAGACAAGCAGCATGGTACCATGACTGATCTAGCCTTTGTGTTGTGTGGCAAGTTTTTACTGCTTTTGTCAAGTGTAAAATTAATTTCAATTTTTTTTTTCAACTTCATGGCCCATTTCCATCACTCAAAATGGGAAGAGTGACAAAAGAACAATCATACTTCATTTGGATGTCTACAGACTTGGGTTTTGCACTCTCACAGTGTTTAAATTATACTATGATTTACTCGTTTGGATTTCTGATAAGGATGCAAACTGCAGCAATGGCTTCATGAGATAATGGAACAGAAAACAGTCTTTGTTAAAATAAAATAAGAAAAAAAAGGAAATTTACAAAGGGGACACTATTATATAAGTTGAGTACAAGTGCCATGCAGTATAACTTTCATGTCTCCTACATTGCTATTCACAATGCACAACACTTGCAAAATTCAACTAGGGTACTGTTGATAGTACATGACTTACTGAAGTCATATTCTTTCTCTGCACTTTGTAAATCATCTCACTTTCAATGTTGCCCACTGACTGAGAACAGCTCTATGCTAAGAGTCCACCAGACTGGGTGTTTCCTGTACCTGAAGACAGAAGTAGAGCCATCTCCCAAAACACAGTGCAACATTAAAAGACAACTGACAAAGTCCAAGGAAAGAAGGTAATTTCAGTACCTTGCAAACAGTTTGCAAATGTTAGCATCTGCAATTCAATTCTAAATAACACAGTTGCACAGCAAATACTTCCACATGAATTACAAATTTACATGTTCCACAGCACACTACACAAAATACGTGCTGACACTTCAAATAAGAATGTAGGTGCACAAGTTAAACCTAACAAACAGAAAAGTACTTTTCAAGCACAAAGCAACTAATTTTCAATTACCATTATAGAATCAAAATCTAATACAGTAAAATTCCTTTAATCCAGCCATCTGAGAATCTGGTATTTGATAAAAGTAGTCCTCAATACTTTTTGTTAGAAAAAGGCTTCATCAATGAAACTGGCAGAACTCAGGGGCATATTCAAAAAGGGCTCTAAGAGTGTTTGAACATCAACCATTCTGGTATCTCCTGACCCTTGTCTCCTACTCCATCAACTTTTTAAGCAACAAAGACTCCAGAAAACAGAGAAGAGGACCCTGATGACCCTGGACCAGGAGATGAGGGAGACATCCAAATGAAATATTCTCTTGATTAGGTGTGCCAAAAAAAAAAAAAAAAAAAAAAAAAAAGTAAGAACTTAGGTCAGCATAGGTACCATCTGACAATCCAGTAATACTTTATAATCGGGCACCTGCCTGGTCCTGTGGGTGCTGGATAAATGAAAATGTTATGTAGTTACTGCAAAAGTGCAACAGAAAATATAAAACACTTGGAAGTTATAAATTTATTCTTTTGGATGAAAATATTTTCCCATCATTTCTAATTCATTAACTTTTGTTCAACCATAATTTGTTACCGTACTTACTCAAATGCAAGACAAGTTCTTTTCCTTGGAATTGGGCACTTAAATATGTGAGGTCATCTTAAATATGAGTATGAAGTGCTAAACCAGATCACACCAGACCAGACCATGTGCAGCCAAACCAAGGCCTGCGTCACCAAATCTTCATGTGAGATCTGCGCTCTTGTAGGATATTATGCAGCATAGAGTGGTAATTCATTATTGATGTTTCTGAACCTATCAGCCCAATCTTCAAAGGTCAAGAAATCCAAAAGAGAGAATAAAACATGACTGGAGTTAACTGATAAGTTTTTTGTTTTTGACTTGTCCATCATCTAATTTTTCAAAGACCCACAATGTTTTGGAAACCGGCTCTGTTTCAGTTTTCAGGCAAAGAAGCACCTAACCTGTTGTACCCCGCAGACTGAGCTAGTTTCAACCACTGCACACCACAGGCACAGTAACTTGTTAAGATATGCACCTGAAAACAAATCTAGTCCAAGTGTAGAAACAGGAATATGGCTACTGGAAAACTAAAAGTTAACTACAAGGCTCAAAATAAAACCTCAATCAATCCACAGATTAAAAATCAGACAAACAGGCATGAAATCAGACTGACCAGATCAGACACAACACAAAAAACCAGAACACAAGTATCTAAAATCTTAACACCAACTAAGAAGAAAAGAACTCTATAAACCAAGAAATATAAATATATTATTTAGTCAATGTGGGTTATGGCAGCACATCTCACCAGAAGTGACTGTGAAGGGTGTTTGCCGTATATCCAATTCAATGGATGGGACTGATGATGATAGGTGTGGAATGGCAGGAAGAGGATGGGAATGTCATGAATTATTGTGAGAAGTATGAAGGCATTGACTGTCAGGATGGAGACAGTGACACTGATAGGTAAAGGTAGATGGAATCTGGCAAGCTTTGTATATTAAGTGCATGCAATTAATAGTAAAATATTTTTCTTAGCAAACTATTTATTTTTGGGGGGGTTGTCTTAGATTTGGATATATATGTATTTTCCCCTAGCAGAAGTGTATTTTCTGGGGAGTTGCTGTAGATTACAGTCATCTTGCATTTGGGTAAATACAGTATATGGTGATGGAACAATCAAGCCTACATTTGCGAACAAAACTGAACTTGACAACCCCACTACAAACAAATCCATTCACATCGCAAAGTACCACAGAATGCTCAATGACGCAATGGTCAGTATTCTAGTCACAACGAAATGAAACAGCATGATAATTAACTGCATTTAACTACCCGATTAATGGCACTATACAAAATGATTTAATATCAATTCAGTGAATTAAGTAAGCACATTAGTTTGCGAAGACAAAGTCACCATATGGAAAGAGAAAAATGGATACAGGCAAAAGCTTTTACAAACCTCTGATTCAATGTCAGGTACTGGAGAAACTGGGGTCTCATCATCATCATCATCATCATCATCATCATCATCATCATCCACTGAAGATTCTCTGGCATACAAATGTTCTTCAGTTTCCTCTTTCTCTTTATCCTCCAAGTCAGTGTCATCATGTTGGTCAACATCCCTCCTCAGTGCAACTCCACTACCAGTACCCATGTCCCTAACAATGGCCTCACCATCACCTTGTAATAATATACTGTGGGCAGCATAGTTTGTTACTGCCATATTCCTCATGGCTCCTAGTCTTCCATAAGTGTCATTTATAGGACTACCATGTCCATCAAAATCCACTTCACATTTTTCTTCTCTGTCTTCATATTCTGAATCATTTATGAGAGGAGTTTCCTCATCTCCTGGGGAGGCAATGTTATCATCTTCCTCACATTCACCCTGAAAAAAAGTACAGATTCAGAGAGAGAGAGAAAGAGAGAGAAAAGGCTGCAGAAATATGCTTGCCAACTCCCCACTAAGTGAAAATAAAACTGAAAATATTGGTACAAAAATCATATGAATTACATTCACGTAGTCTGTGTAAAAAGACATTCCTTACTCCAGAAATACGAATGTAACTCAAAATGGGAATATTTAATTAGAAGTGTACAATTCAGGGTTTGTTAATCATAATTCTGATTTTTTAGCAGTTGGACAACAAAGGGATCTGTTTAACTGAAAACCTCGGACTTGGTTCTGGGTTTGCAGCACAGCACTGGACCCTCCAAACTTCATGGCCTACGTATTAGGTGTTAACACTCCACAATTACTTTGTCATACACAATTTTACTGTCCATGTTCTTCACTGACACTTCGTAGAACTTAGGTTATATGTGACAGCTTTGCTGCAACGCGTTTCCTTACAGCGCAAGTGGCCAAGGTTCAATTCTGAAAAACATGAATTTTGCAAATCGATTTCTACATTGGTCTTGGGAGTCATTAAACTTCATTTACTTTTTGTTGTTAACCATTTGTATTTATTCGCTTTCGAGAAATAAGGACATGTAAATGGTGACAATACAACAGTATTTTTTTAGCATTCATACTTTATACATTGTCAAAATTATATCCTACATATAAAATTGGGTTAAAAGGCTTGCAGAATTTTTTTTAGGGTATCAATATAAATACAGTGAAAACACAACTTATTATATCAAGAACATTAGAATAAATACTTGCCCACTGCACCTGCAGAGGGAATGCAATTTGGACTAAAATGCTGAAAACTGCACAAGCATGCCATTAATTTGGCAGCATATCTTACCACATTTTATGTAAATAGATGCTTGTAACTGGTTATGTACAATTTTACATGTATTTTCATGCAGTGTTTTTCACTACACAGTTCATGATCTGCCAGTATGAAAACTACATTTTGATCTACACCCTTACAAATTTCACAAAAAAACCACCAAAAATTGAGATTTCCCTTCACACAACTCTTCTTATTTTAAACTTTAAACACCTTTTATGTCCTTAACCTTTAATTAACATGCACAATTATACTCTGAAAATTGAGTGATAACACACTATTTTTCACAACTTTTATACACAAATTCTTGGTTAAAAAAGAGCACACCTTCTGCATGTCAACAGGGTAGTCATCCGTCTCATTTCACATTACATTATATATCAGTTACCAAGTCACCACTCCTACAGGTTCAAGGCTGTTAGGACACATGTCACTTTTGATGATGGGCACTCAGCCCTGGGAACTGCACTCTTCTGGGTTATTACACAGCGAGCAGTGGTAATTCCTTAACCATGTTTCAGGGCAACCTACTGGTCCAATTTTCAAGGGAAAACCTTGACCCTTGAAGATTCCCACATTCCCACACCATACCATCAAGTTTCACAGATGTGTGTGTGTTTTAAGAACACTTTCAGAATATAAGATTACATGCTGTCAAGGATACAAGGAATACATTATTATAAGAGCATTAAAGGAATGATACTAACAGAAAAAAGCCAAGTACTGCACCTCTTTGTCAATCACAATTCTCACAGTGATTGGCCAGGGAATCAAACCTGGACCTCTCAGGTGAAAGACCAACAACTATACATAATAAAAGCCGGATATTATTCTCTACACTCACCATGTTCAAGCAAGTCACATCATACTGCACACATTTCTGAGTTGGTGGTGAGCTGCTTGAGAGATGCTGGTCAGCCAACATCGTAGGTGTTGTGGGTGGTGTAAAAGACTGCTCTGATGACACTGATTCTCGTGCTAACCTACGCTTTTTTAATGGAGTAACATAATCGGGGCAAGGTGGAGAACCTGAAAACAGGAAGGTTTGAAAACTTTGATCAGATGAGCCTTTCCATCTGAAACAATAAGCAACATGCCCTTCATTCATGAGTATTGCAGTCAAATGGGTAAGCATTCCTACTTCATACTCAAGATGCCCCAGTTCGAAACTCGCAAGAACAAACATTCTGACAAGTAAAAACACTGAATTTTAAAAAAATTATGGCACTGATTATATGATGTACACTGCATAAGCTTACAGTGCAAATTCTGTTGCTACAATAAAAAACATGAAGCTTCCACTGTCTGTTGTGTTGAAGGAAAAATACTAATATTCTATTTTACTGACTCCATTAATTAGATGACATGTAGATCCAGTATTTGAACCAGCTGACTACTTGCCCACTATTAGGATCAATTCAATGTGAATTACCTTCAAATATCCATTGTAACAGTACCCTTACAACTGATACTTAAAGATGGGAATGTAATGTCTAATTTCATTATGCTGTCTTAAAAACCACTACTACAAAATAGCACCCAGTTCACTGAAAAAGACACACACAGTTAAAATTTATAGAAACTTCAATTTGTTACAAAATTCCTTCTATAATTACTGCTTCTGAAGTTTGTAAAGTGTGGTGGTCTCACAGCACAACCTAAAATCAGACACCTATTACACTGCCTTCATCTCAAGTAGTAACAAAAGTTCAGATGCAATAATGAAAACAGATGCTCTACAGCTATCAGAAACCCAATTTCTATCCCACTCCAATGTTTCTGCAAATAACAAATATACAACCAGAAGTCCTACCTATGGTTACAAAAGACCAACATATTTTCTTTCACAAATAAGCACAATCTACCTTGAAGGATTCAGATTTATGTATATATAAAATTCTATAACTGATTACTCTCAGATTACTGAAATCTATTACATTTATCACTGTGCTTTAAACAGACATCACCCACATACCTGTTCTGCTGTTTGGACTGGCACAAGAATTCATAGTAGGAGAATCACATTCCTCACTAATAGCCTGTCGCAACCACCTCTTCTTTGCTGAACCAACTCCACCTCCTGGAGCAGATGATGCTCCCTTACTGCCAAGGTTTGTTCTGCAGAAATGAGGTGTTGGTGATGTGCTAGATCCCAATGCAACTCTGTTAGCTGCTTGGGCAAGAGTTGCTAGAGACTTTGAAGATGAATGATGAGTGGAATACCCGTAGCTATCAGCTACTTGCGGATTTAATACGAGATCTGTTGGAGTAAGGGGGAGGTCACCTGGTCGTAAAAGGACAGGAGATGTCAAAGGGGCAGGAATAGTTGATGATGGGGTTGAAGGTAGTTCAGGTGACTTGTTAAGCCATTCATTCATCAGGACCTGGACACACAAATGAAAGTGAACTTGTGAAAACCCCTAAGAATGTTATAAAAGTAACCCCTTACCTGGCAGTCATGATTCCTTGAAGAGGTGAAGCTACAAAATTATGTACCCAAGCTCAACTAAATAAATGCTTTATTGTGGGCAATTACATGATACTAGGTACAAGTACACTCCTCCAACAGCAAGTGTATGTATTTAATTAACCTCTCATACAAACAAATGGAAATGAAAAAACATGCCAGCTGGGGTAGGGTTAAAACATACCAGTTAAGGGGTTAAGAATGTACAAATTACACAGACACTGTTATAATATTATCCAACAGCAGAACCCTGCATAACACAGCGAATGCATTCCTGGCAAACCCATGTTCATCAAATTTCATGTTTGCTGGGGGTACTGCAGCATGTATTATACTGAGAGACACAAGGCAACCAAACAATTTTATCCCATAAACATAAATACAAGATTCAGGTCTTTTGAGACACAATGCTGTGTAAAATGGTAAACGGTACCAACACATGCTATCACATCCCAGAAGACTGAATCAGCAACACCTCTGTGAGAACCTCAAACATCATAAACAAAATTAAAAAATAAATAAATGAAAAACAAACTAACAAGTGTATGCAACATTAAAACCCTCAGAGCTTGCCAATACTTCCCCTACCAGAAATTTAGTCACTGTAAATACAGGAACCATGACAAAAATGAGGATATACCTTGGAATATTGTGTACTGAAAATGCATGTGATACTCAGAATCACTCTGGTGGAAGACTCACTTCCGACACTAACAAAACATTAAAACTTCCTTCTTGAAATAACATTTTATAACTTGGCACCAAACTCAACCCACAACCATAAGCAGAATTAAAATATGTGTACCAAAGCAGTAAACAACCATACCTTCTTTGTCTTTGGGAACTTGAATCCTGGTGCTAGAGGTCCAACAGCAGCTGCAACCAGCAAACAGGCTGAGGATAGGGGTGTGGGAGGAGTGGAGCCTTGTGAGCTACCACTGCCACTGCTACTTGCATTGTCACAAAACAATGTTGGGTTTACTCCTCCTTGAGCCTGTGGCGTTGTACTCCTTGGTAGCTGAAATCAAGATTTCCAAGGACAATTTCATTTACTAGATGCACCACACAAGTTAATCAAAAACCTTACTGAATTATGAAACAATTTTCATTACATGTAAAATAAGATTTAGACCGCCTCTGTGGTCTAGTGGTCAGAGTTTCTGGCTACAGAT
>Ga0209737_10002829_pt1 | contig 12105 bp, 10 predicted proteins | sample TergutCu122P3_FD_187284 | JGI IMG/M metagenome (GOLD analysis project Ga0209737, IMG submission 187284) | Cubitermes ugandensis P3 segment gut microbial communities from Kakamega Forest, Kenya - Cu122 P3 (SPAdes) (version 2) | ecosystem: Host-associated > Arthropoda: Insects > Digestive system... | reverse complement strand
AATTCTGAAGCACTCAATAGAGCCATTGATATAGCTGTACAAGTAGCTGTAACCGACTTATCGGTACTAATTACCGGCGAAAGTGGTGTGGGGAAAGAAAGTTTTCCGCAAATTATTCATCACTTCAGCCATCGTAAACACAGACCTTATATTGCCGTAAATTGCGGTGCAATTCCCGAAGGAACAATCGACTCAGAACTTTTTGGGCACGAAAAAGGTTCGTTTACCGGAGCTACAACCGACCGCAAAGGTTATTTTGAAGAAGCTGATGGCGGAACAATTTTTCTCGATGAAGTGGGCGAACTTCCACTTTCAACGCAAGTGCGTTTGCTTCGCGTGCTCGAAACAGGCGAATTTATCAAAGTAGGCTCGTCGAAAATACAAAAAACCAATGTGCGCGTAGTAGCTGCCACAAATTTGAATATAATGCAAGCCATTCGCAACAGTCGCTTTCGCGAAGATTTGTATTACAGACTTAATACGGTGCCAATTTTTGTACCACCCTTGCGCGAACGAAAAGATGATATTGTACTGCTTTTCAGAAAATTTGCAGCCGACTTTGCAGATAAATACAATATGCCGCCAATTAGACTTACCGAAGGTGCCAAAATTTTGCTCTCGAATTATTATTGGAATGGAAATATTCGCCAACTAAAAAATATTACCGAACAAATTTCGGTAATCGAACAAAAGCGCGAAATAGACGAACAAATTCTGCGCAACTATTTGCCCAAAGAAGATATGGAACGATTGCCTGCCTTGCTCGCTTCGCAAAACAACACGCAAAGTTTCAACTCAGAGCGCGAGATTTTATATCAAGTGCTTTTTGATATGAAAAAAGATGTAAACGAACTCAAATCAATCGTTCACAATACTATCGGTCGTAAGCCGGCTGAAATTCAAGAGGAAATAATCTACCCGACAGCCATTATTGATCGCGATGAAAACTACATTACAACACATCGCAAGCAGATGGAATTTATTAATGAAAATCAGCCTGTAGAACGCAATATCTTTGCAGAAAAAATCGAACCTTATCAAGATGAAGTGGAATACCTTGAGGTTGTAGAACCTCAGAAACCGCTGACTTTGCAAGAAATGGAAAAACAAATGATCATGAAATCATTGGAAAAACATCGTGGAAAACGCAAAGAAGCAGCGAATGAATTGCAAATCTCGGAACGAACTTTGTACCGAAAAATTAAAGAATACGGATTAGATGACTAAAATAAATAAAAAAATAAGTTTGCTCGCTTGCTGTTGCGCTATTATACTGACAGCTTGCAGTGTATCCTTTAGCTTTACAGGAACTTCGATTGACTATACGCGCGTCAGAACAATTTCGATAGCCGATTTCCCGAATATTGCGCCATCGGTTTATCCGCCGCTCGCCAATATGTTTACCGAAGCTTTGCGCGATCAATTTTCGCGTCGCACTCGCTTGCAACTGTTGCGCACCGGCGGCGACTTGGACATACAAGGCGAAATTGTAGCATACGATTATGTACCGCTTTCTATTGGAACCGATGCCTTGGCAGCGCAAACACGATTGACGCTAACGGTAAATGTTCGTTTTGAAAACCGCACCAATCCGGAAGAAGATTTTGAAAGACGCTTTTCTGCTTCGGAAACATTCGATGCAAACAGAATGTTGGCTGATATTCAAGATCAATTGCTCGATGTGATGATACAGCAAATTGTTGACCAAATTTTTAATGATACCGTTGCAAGATGGTAAATTGTTAGAGTATAGAGTTTAGAGTTTAGATAGTAGATAATTTAAACTCTAAACTCTAAACTCTAAACTCTAAACTCTAAACTCTAATTTTATGACATCCAATGATTTCATACAATTACTGAAACGCCCGCAAGCAGCAAATACAGCTGAAATACAGCAATTGAAAGAATTAATCGATGCTTTTCCATACTTCACGCCTGCTCGTATGCTGTATCTTCGAGGCTTGAAACAAACAAACAGCCTTTATTTTGAACACACGCTGCAACAAGTCGCTTTGCAGGTACCCGACCGACGACGTCTGTATTATTATATTTATCCCGAACAAAAATCGGAACAAAAAAAATACCGGCGTGCCGAAAAGCATACAGGCGATTATTTTGGGATGTTGGAAGCTGTGGAACAAGAAGGAAAAGACATTGGACAATCCTTGAAATTGCTCGCCGAACGATTGCGAAAAGCACGTTTGGATATAGTAAGCGAACAAAACAAACAACAAACTGCAAAAAAACTTGATAAACAAGAGCTGTTTGAGAAAAAAAATAAGGTGTCGGACGATGATTTGTTAATTTTGCATAATGTAACCATCGAAAACTATCCCGAAAAACTCAAAATACTTATGCAGGAACAAAATCACGAACTTGCATATAGAATATTAACGCAATTAAATTTGAATAATCCAAAAAAAAGTCGTTACTTTGCAGACCAAATTCGATTTTTGGAAAAAGTAATAGAAATCAAAAACAAATAAAACATTTATGTACACTCTTTTCACTATTTTAATTGTAATTGCAGCGGTTTTGTTAACTTTAGTGGTTTTGGCGCAAAACTCAAAAGGTGGTGGTTTGGCAGCAAATTTCGCCGGTGCAAACCAAGTATTAGGCGTTCGTAAAGCAACTGATAGTATTGAAAAATTAACTTGGGGCTTGACAGGATTCATTATCGTTGCCGCAATTTTTGCAGCAAGTATGAGTCCATACCGCAACATGGCTGCAAGAAGCGGAATGCATCAGTCGGCTATTCATCAACAAGTGCAAGATGCTGCGCAACAACAGCAACAAAACATGGTAGTTCCCGGATTCGGCGAATTTACCGACGACCTGATAATAGAATAATCCGAATAAAAAACTGAAAATTGAAAATTGAAAATTGAAACCTGCGCGCTCAATTTTCAATTTTCATTTTTTTTATGCTTCAAATAAACGACACCATCATTAGTTTCGACTTGTTCGACCAGTACTTTGTGTGCAATTTGACACAATGCAAAGGTGCATGTTGCATTGAAGGTGAAGCAGGGGCACCCTTAAAAAAGGATGAAATCAGCGAGATTGAAGATATTTTACCGATAATTTGGAACGATTTGTCGGAAAAAGCACGTAAACTCATTGATTCACAAGGTGTTTTTTACATCGACCCCGAAGGCGAACCGGTAGCATCTATCATCAACGGTCGCGAATGTGTTTTTGCCTATATCGATGAGGAAGGTAACTGTAAATGTGTTATCGAAAAAGCATTTCACGAAGGAAAAACCGATTTTCAAAAACCCATTTCCTGCCATCTATATCCGATTCGTGTACAGCGATATAATGATTTTCAAGCAGTAAATTATAACAAATGGAAAATTTGCAAATGTGCTCGCGTGTTGGGAAATGAATTGAAAATTCCACTCTATCAATTTTTGAAAGAACCCTTAATTCGCAGATTTGGCGCAGATTGGTATGAGCAAGTGGATTTTTTTGCAAAGCAAACTGATTTGTGGCAGAAGGGATAAGAGTGAAGAGTGAAGAGTGAAGAGTGAAGAGTGAAGAGTGAAGAGTGAAGAGTGAAGAGTGAAAAGTGAAGAGTGAAAAGTGAAAAGTGAAGAGTGAAGAGTGAAGAGTGAAAAGTGAAAAGTGAAAAGTGAAAAGTGAAGAGTGAAAAGTGAAAAGTGAAGAGTGAAGAGTGAAGAGTAAAGACAGAAGACAAAAGAGTAAAGACAAAAGATATGAACATCGCAACCAATATACAATCCGTTCGCGTTCACATTCCGCCGAGTGTGAAAATGGTTTGCGTGTCGAAATTTCATTCAAACGAAACAATTCTCGAAGCATACAATGCCGGTGAGCGCATTTTTGGCGAAAGCAAAGTACAGGAATTGTGCAAAAAACAAACCGAACTGCCTGCCGACATCTCGTGGCATTTTGTGGGGCATTTGCAAACCAACAAAGTAAAATTTCTCGTTCCTTTTGTTGATTTGATTCACGGTGTTGATTCGCTAAAACTGTTGACGGAAATAAACAAACAAGCCGAAAAAATCGACCGAAAAATAAACTGCCTCTTGCAAGTGCATATTGCGCAGGAAGATACAAAATTCGGCTTCGACGAATCGGAAATCCACGCTTTGCTCGCAAGCGGAAAACTGAAGGATTTAAAATACATCGCCATTCGCGGATTGATGGGAATGGCAACTTTTACCGACAATACCGAACAGGTACGACAGGAATTTCGCGGATTAAAAAGCTTATTTGACCAAGTAAAAACCGATTTTTTTGCCTTTGATGCCGATTTTTCGGAACTTTCAATGGGAATGTCAGACGATTATCAAATCGCAATACGCGAAGGAAGCACGATGGTGCGGATTGGAAGCTTAATTTTTGGCGAAAGAGCATCAATTAAAAATTGAAAATTAAAAGTGCTGACGCATTAGTAATCCAAAATTCTTTTAATTTTTAATTCGTAATTATTCGCGTTATTGATTCAGCCGGTTCACTTTCGTGCCAGAAACGATTTACGGAAGTTACTACAAAAGTGTATTCACCTTGCAGATTGAACTCACTCAAATTCACGAAATTGCTGTGTGTGCGCATAAGGATATTCGCCGGATTGTTTAAATCGCCCACTTCACTGCCTGCGAAAGCATACACAATATAAAAAGCCAATTCGTAACCCACAGGCTGTTCAATCCGTTCCCAAAAAAGTATGGAATTGTGCTCGTCTTGCACAATATTAAAGTGTTGCGGGGTTTTTGCCGGCAAGCCTGCAATGTTTCTGTTGATGGGAACGAGCGCAGGATAACGGAAAAAATTAGTCTGCAAACTGTCATTCAATCCGAATCGGTTGCTCAAAAAATGGCTGGTATTGAAAAACATGACGCCATCCACACCCGGTATTTTCGCATTGTACTCTAATTGTCGCACAATTTCATTGCCTGTATTCCATGCTTTGGGCTGGTTTCTATCGCCCATTTTGTAAACGCCCAAACCAATGTAAAGATTTTGTCCGTAAGCATTTTCTGCCCACCAACGCACCAAAGTTGCATAGCAAGCGCGATCGTAACCAATGTTCCAATAAAGTTGCGGCACCACATAATCAATTGAGCCTTCGCGAAGCCATTTTAGAATATCGGCAAACAAATCATCGTAATTTTCGATGCCACCACGAGTGTCCGAGCCACGCGGGTCGGAACTTCTGTTGCGCCAAATGCCAAACGGACTGATGCCAAATTCCACCCATGGCTTCACCGATTTGATAGTTTCTTGCAGTTCGGCAATGATCATATTCACATTGTTTCGTCGCCATTCATGTTTTTGGTGCGACTCAAATCCGCGCGGAAATTGCTCAAAAGTGGCTTGGTCGTCGAAAGTGTGTCCTCGCAAAGGATAAGGATAAAAATAATCATCGAGATGAATCGCGTCAATATCATAACGCTCTACAATATCGCGCACAATTTTATTCAAAAATGCACGTGTTTCGTCCAATCCGGGATTGAAATAATACTGATTTCCGTAGCGCACGAACAATTCGGGCTGGCGAAAAAACAAATGGTCGGGATGCATTCGGGCAACTAAATTTGCTCTGTTTACCCGGTATGGATTCAGCCAAACATGCACCGTCATAAAACGCTTACGCGCCTCGTCTATCACAAATTGAAGTGGATCGAAAAAGGGCTCAGGTGCGCGTCCTTGCTGTCCGGTAAGCCAAGCCGACCAAGGCTCGTGCGGTGAATCAAACAGCGCATCGGCATTGGGACGAATTTGAAAAACTACTGTATTGATGTTATTTCGGTAAAATTCGTCGAGAATCCGAATCATTTCCGCCTTTTGCCGTTCAACACTCAATCCTTGCCGAGAGGGCCAATCAATATTAGCAACTGTCGCAATCCACACACCGCGCATTTCGCGTTTCGGTGGATTGTGTAGCGAAAAAAGATTTGCACTGAGTAGAAATGTGCAAAAAAATATGGTGAAAAGTTTACGCATAAACTAAGTTATTAAAAATCTACAACCCGATTTTCCACATAAAATCAATGCTGATGGTATGCTCGTACAGAAAATTGCGTCTTGATAGTTCAAAAAACGACGGACGATAAATCACGCCCAAATAAAAACTGTTTGTGAGGCGATTATGCGCGCTCAAAGCTAATCCAAGCATATTGTTTCGTTTGAATTTGCCCGGAATCCACACAGACTCTTCGTCTTCTTCGAGTAGCCAAGGCGGTATTTCATAATAACCGTGATAATTCCAGTTGTTTCGTGCAAAATTTAATCCATAACCTAAACGAAAGCGGTTGATGTGAAATTGTCTGTTAAGTTTATGTTGAGTGAAGATGCTATTTCTCGATGACCTTCCGGATGAAATGAAACGGGAAAAGGAAATTCAAAAGTCATTATTCCATCGCCTCGTAATTGAAGCGATCGATTGTTCCTGTAAAAATACTCTACGCCTAATCCAAATCCAATAAAACCCCACAAATCTCGTGCTGTTTCATTTTGAGGATGCAAATGAAAGAAATTGATATAAGGCAGTGCGTACAATATATTGAAATTTCCTTGCCGGTGTTGTACTAATCTATTGGAAGGAATGACTTTACGCATATTTTCGGTTGGTTGTCTTACTCTTGTAATTTCGCCTGAGGAATCAACTACAAAAAATTCCCCATAGCTAAATCCTCTTTCTGTAGCAATATCAATAATTAGTCCCGGCAAATTAAAGGAAAACAAATTTCCTATAATAGGTGTGCCAATTCGCAGCCTTGAATATATCGTGCTTTCATTTACAACCGAATCATTTCGCAAAACTTGTACTTGCAAGTCTCTGCTCGAACGAGTAAGTTCAATATCTGACGGAATGGGCTGATTTTCGGAATCGTTAATTCGCAAACTTATGTTTGGAATTTCCGTATAGAAAAAAGCATTGTAGGTTCGACTTGATGTGATGGTTGCACAAGAAAACACCGTAAAAATCACGTATGCGAATGATAGTATTTTTATTGTTGTTTTCATGTTTCGTGTCATTTTTCAAACCACAATTCACCAAAAAATTCGGGACAATGAAAGTTCGGATTTTCGGTATGTATGGGCGACCAGCTCAGATAATGGCGCGATTCGGTTCCGTCGGCGCATTTGTAAAAATTTCCGAGCAAGTTGTCGGGTTTTTCATCTTGGGCAAAACCGAGCAGTGAAAACGGAATTTTTACCGTCAAATCCCAAGTAAACATTCCTTCCATTTCCAAAAAAGCACGCCTGCCAAGCGACGAATGGCGTTCAATCAACTTCATTTCGTCGGGCGAAAAGCGTTGAACATCCTCTTTTCTGCTTTTTCGTTTGGATGCAAGGCAAGTTCCGATGCAGTTGAATTCGAAATTCATATAATACTCGCTGTCGGGTCGTTTGCAAAAAAATTCCACGCAACTGTCTTCGTAAACCGGATCTTGGTCGTTGGTATAAATGGCGCGCAGCATCGTTCCCTGCACATCGAATTTAATGTAAATTCCATCATCGGCATAAGCTATGTGGAAAGTTGTAATGGGACGATAAGGAAAGGTTTTCGCCCAATTCAGTTGGTCAACAGCGGCGTGTTTTCCTTCATTTTCCAATATCTCTACGACATATTCTATCGGCATGTCTTTTAGGGATTCAATGTATGGGATGATTATTTTTTTCATTTCTTTGGTTATTTGTTGATTTGGTTATTTGTTGATTTGGTTATTTGTTGATTTGTCTAATTGTCTAACTGATGTTCCAATTAGACGATTCAACGATTAGACGATTAGACGATTAGACGATTAGACAATCGGGAATCATCTTCTTGCCGGAATAACTACATTATCAATTCTATCACCGTAGCGATTGTACAAACTGATTGTAACTTCGCGTTCATTGACCGTAACCAAGGAACCACCCACTGTGTTATCGCCTTCAGTCCAACGCATTGCAGTTTTTTTAGCATTTTCTGCAGTCATGTTTTCTTTGTCTCGTCCGCGACCGCCATCGCTCGATGGTGCGCCAATATAAACCGTTCCTCTGCTCGGATCATGGCTTACTTGTCTGTTATACAGCGGATAAGTGCGGAAATACACATGTGAATTTCCCGAAAAGGCAATATCAACGCCCCATTCGTCGAAAAACTCGTGCCAACGGGTAAATCCGGGTCTATTCGGTGCGCCATCGGCATTGAACCACTGAAAATGCTGCGCAAAGAAAATGTATTGCGCCGTATTATTTCTGATTACCTCTTCTGCCCAAGCCTGCGCTATCGGAACCTGTTCTTCGTTTCGCAAATCCATGCTGTTGAGTACAATCCACAATACATTGCCATAAGTAAACCAATACGAAGCACCTTCTTGTCCGGCATAGCCATTGGGTGGAAAATTGTGCGTTTCGGTAAAAAATTTCTGTTTATGGTATTCGGGTGTAATTCTTCCGTCTTGATACAGATCGTGGTTTCCGATGAGCGACACCCATATATGATTTCTTAAATGCGACTGATTGAAAAGCGTTTTCCATTCGCCATAACATCCGCCGAAAGACAATACATCGCCGGTTGAGAAAATAAAATCTACGCCATTCGGTGCTTGCTCGATAAGGGTTGAAATCATATTCATTCCATGATTGAGCCTTTCGGGAAGTGGCTGCCAGAGGTGAAAATCGCTAATCCACGCAAAAGTAAATTCGCTCGCGCCGGCAGTGCGGAAATAACGCGCATCGCAAAACACATTTGAATAGCCAATCCGATACATATAATCTGTATCGGGCGTTAATTCGCTCAAAGTTGCTGTGTGTCGTTTTACAACATAATCTTGGAATATTCTATTTATCTCGCCATCTTTGCGTATGCGAGTGGGCACACCATACCAAGTGGTTGAAGTGATAGATTCGCCCTGAACTGTGCGAGCATTTGCCCAATCAGTGTCGTCGGTGGTGGTAAATTTCACAAAACTATTTTCCACACGCAGATCGGTATGCCAGCTGATGCGCACTTCGGTTGATGCATTTTCGCCCGGATTGGCTGTGATGAGCCGGGCACTCGATTGTGCCGAAAGCAAACAAACGCTCAGCAGGAAAGAAAAAATGAAAGTGATTTTTTTGATGTAGTTATTCATATCTTTGCATATTAAGTGATATGCAAAGATATGATTTTTCGCGAAATTGGCATAGATTAAAATGATAATTACTGATTTTTTTCTGAATTTTCTTTGTCTGAAATTTGCAAAGCCGAAGGAAGAATCTGTTTAATCTGAGTTATTGTACTTTTTGGATTCACTACTTTGCGGCTCGGAAGCGTGTAAAAAGCCACATTATTGGCGTGGTCGGCACTGCGCTCTAAGTCGATGATAATATCTGTAAATAATACGCCGGTTTTCGGACTGCAGACTTGGGCTTTCAAACGCTCGACATGATTTTCAGTATATTCTACCGCACGCGCATCAATTTCATCTTCCATTTTTTCAATTTCGGAAAGCTCGGCTATTTTGTCATTTTTATATACATCTATCGAAAGTTCGATCATTTCGATAGTCAATTTGCTGAGTGATTTGAGCTCTTGCATAGCAGGTTTAGAAAAATTTAATTTTCCATCCTTATATATATTCGCATATTCGGCTATGTTTTCGGCATGGTCGCCAATTCGTTCTATATCCGAAAGAGTTTTAAACATCTTCCCTACTTTTTCGGCATCTGCTTCCGACAAGGCTATGTTGTTTATTTCCACCAATTTCTCGGAAATGCCGCGATACAAGAAATTGATGATTTTTTCGTTTTCAACTACTTTTTTCGCTTTATCCAAATCTTTTTCAAAGAAAGAATCCAATGCTAAACTTAAATTTTCCTTGGCGATGATTCCCATCCGGCAAATTTCCAAATGCGCATTGGTAACCGAAAGCGTGGGCGAATAAATGTTTTTTTCATCCAAATACATCAATTTTTTCTCGTAGGTATTTTGAGTTTCGCTTTGTTTCATGGGCACAATTTTCTGCATCATTTTCGAAATGAGTGGCACAAAAGAAAGCAACAACAGCATTGTGGCTACATTGTATAATGTGTGGAACATTGCCACTTGCCGCGCTTTTTCCGACCAAGTTTCGGTAAACCATTCCAAAATACCCGGAAAAACATAGATTAATGTGCCAAAAACCAAACACCCAATTATGTCGTACATAATGTGAAATAGTGCTGCACGTTTACTATCGCGGCTTGCAGGAATTGAGGCAAGTACGGTGGTAATGCTCGTGCCAATATTGGTTCCGAGTACGATAAAAGCCGAAGTCTCGAATGAAAGTGGAACGCCACTCAGATGCAGGGTAATTAAAAGTCCCATCGTAGCCGACGAACTTTGAATAATCGCGGTAAATCCAAAGCCGACTAACAATGCCAATAGCGGATTATCAAAGGTGGTAAGCAGTGAGTAAACTTCCGGATCGTTTGCCAATTCGCGTAGCGGACCACCCATAACGCCGATACTAAAAAACAGTATTCCGAATCCCAACACAATGTATCCTACATTTTTCAGTGTTTTGGTTTTGAAAAACAAGTACATAATCGTACCGATGCAAATAAACAGCGGCGCGTAATCGGTAATTTTGAATGCAATTAACTGAGCACTAAAGGTTGTACCTACATTCGCACCCATAATTACGCCAATGGATTGGGTTAAGGTAAGTAGTTTGGAATTAACGAAACTAACAACAATAATGGTAACAGCTGTGGAACTTGTAAGAGCGATGGTGGCGATTATTCCGGCAAGAACGGCAAATACACGATTGGATGTGGAACGTCTCAGTACGGTTTGCAGACTATCGCCGGCTGCCATTTCCAGTCCGCTCGACATCATTTTCATACTAAATAACAGCAGACTTAAGCCACCTAATACCAAGAAAATACTTGTTAGTTCCATAAATTGTGTTTGTTTCTCAATTTGCTACTCTGAAATGTTTCAAAATATCTTGATTTTGTATTAATAATGCGAATGACTGGTTAAAAACGATTTAATTTTCCGAAAACGCCCCGAAGGGGCAAGATAATCCAGCGTAGGGCAACGCCCTACGAAAATGAGCGAATAAAAACCTGCGCCCTGAAAGGGCAACATAGAAAAAATATTGATTTTGCCCTTTGGCTTCGCCCAACTACGTGTCAGGGCGCAAATTATGGAAACATTTTTCACACAGGGCGTTGCCCTGTGCTGAGTTATATCGTCCTTTCAGGGCTTTTCAATGAAAAATTTAGTCTTTCAACCCGTGATTCGCATTAATTACCTATTAAACAAAAAACAGCCTCAATAGTTTTTGAAACTATCGCTTTTTTCATGCAAATAGCATGTTAAATTTTCGGTTGCTCGCTCTTAGCTTTTGACGATAACGAAAAGTTTCCTTGCAAGTTGATTAATTTCCCTGCTTGCGTTTTGGTTGTGCCTCTTGCCGGCAAAACAAAAAACGCGATATTGTGCGCATGGTCGGCACTACGCTCTAAGTCGATAAGAATATCGGTAAAGAGCACACCGCTTTTGGGTTCGCAACTTTCGGTTTTCAAACGACTGATGTGATTTTCGGTGTATTCGACGGTGCGTGCATCTATTTCCTCTTCGAGCCGTTCTACTTCTGGAATCTGCGCCGCGTTTTCGGTTTTATATACTTGCATGGCTTTGGTAATGACTTCGGACGTTAAACCGCCCAACAATTTGAGTTCACTCATGGCAGCTTCCGAAAATTTCACATTTCGCTCTTTGACAGAAATGGTGTATTCGGCAATATTTTCGGCATGGTCGCCTATGCGCTCAATGTCCGACAGGATTTTAAACATTTTACCTACTTTTTCGGCATCCAATTCCGACAAGGCTTTGTTGTTTATCTCTACCAATTTTGACGAGATGCTATGGTACAAAAAGTTGATAACTTTCTCGTTTTCCATGGCTTTGTTTGCTTTGTCTTCGCTTCTTTCAAAAAATGCTTCCAAGGCTAAATCTAAATTCTCGTTGGCAATTTTCCCCATACGGCAAATTTCCGAATGTGCATTGGCTACTGCAAAAGTGGGCGAAAGCATCGTGGTATTATCGTCAAGATAAATCAATTTTTTCTCGTAGGTGTTTTGAATTTCACTTTCTTTTACCGGAATAATTTT
>Ga0209737_10002828_pt1 | contig 12107 bp, 10 predicted proteins | sample TergutCu122P3_FD_187284 | JGI IMG/M metagenome (GOLD analysis project Ga0209737, IMG submission 187284) | Cubitermes ugandensis P3 segment gut microbial communities from Kakamega Forest, Kenya - Cu122 P3 (SPAdes) (version 2) | ecosystem: Host-associated > Arthropoda: Insects > Digestive system... | reverse complement strand
ATCAGCATCGGCGGCGACCAAGAAAAAAAGAAACGCGTTGTTCCAATAGCTAAAGCCTTCCAAGAAATGAATTTCCGTATTTACGCCACAATTAACACAGCCAACGTCCTAAACGCTTCAGGCATAAACACAACTGTTCTCTATAAAGTTAAAGACGCTCAAGTTAATCCAAACATCCTTGACTACCTACAAGAACAAAAAATTGACCTAGTCATAAACGTACCAGCTGCTAACCACCAAACAGATTACTCAGACATTCTAACTGACGGTTACATTATCCGACGTCAAGCAGTAGAATTCAACGTACCTGTCATCACTAATCTACAATTAGCTGAAGCCCTCGTTGATGTATTAAAGAAAAACAACTCAAATGACCAATCTATCCACAGCCTCAACGAATACATGGATAAAATCATTTGGAAACAATGGTAATCCCCTCTTTTCTAATATGTCTATTTTAATTAGGCTTCAACTCGCATCATAATACGTGTTAGTTTGTTGGTTTAAGTCTTTAAAAAAATAGCATGTTTTGTTCTGTTGTTTGTTCTTTAGTGTTTTTGCGTAAATATTATATTGTTTGGGTTACTTTTCGATTGACATCAAGGTAATGTTACTTGTCTAAGCACAATCAGAGAACACGGACAATTGAGGAAATTAACCAGAAGATCGTCAAAGGCGATGCTCAGGTTTTAACTGCTGAAGAAATGAAAAAACTTGTAGAAAGCAGTGGAGTAGAGGTTGCCTTCAAAGAAGTAGATGTTGTAACAACAGGTACTTTTGGAGCTATGTGTTCTTCAGGTGCTGTTATTAATCTTGGACATTCTGATCCGCCAATTAAAATCCAACGAGCATGGATTAACGATGTTGAAGTGTGTCATTCTGGTGCTGCAGTTGACTTGCTTATAGGTGCAACAAATTCTTGCGAAAAAGAGCCCTTTGAATATGGCGGTGGACATATAATTCAAGAGTTGGTTGCGGGTAACGAAGTTGAATTACGTGCAACGGCATATGGTACTGACTGTTATCCTAGAACAGCAATTAAAACAACTATAACTAAAGATGATCTTAACCAGTTCTATCTGTTAAATTTTCGTAACTGTTATCAGCGCTACAATTGTGCAATCAATTGCGGTGATGAAACAATTTATACTTACATGAGTAAACTTTTACCTCGCATGCGTAATGCCACTTTTTCTGGTGCTGGTGAGCTCAATCCACTTATGAATGATCCCGACTATGAGACCATTGGATTTGGCACAAAAATTTTCTTAGGTGGTGGCCAGGGTTACATTATCGGTGAGGGTACTCAGCATAGTCCTCAAAATCTTAATGGCACCCTAATGGTTAAAGGGGATGCTAAAAAAATGAGTCCTGAATTTTTACAGGGCGCCGCTTTTACTCGTTATGGCACTTCATTGTATATTGGTTTAGGTATACCTATACCTGTTCTTAATGAAGGGATAGTTCGGAAGACGGCTATCCGTGATACTGAAATTTTTACTGATGTACTTGATTACAGCGTCATGCGTCGAGATAGACCTAAACTGCGTAAAGTTTCATATGCTGAGCTTAAGTCTGGCGCAATTGTAGTTAATGATAAACGGGTTCGCGTTAGTTCGCTTTCTAGTTTAAAGATGGCAAAAAAGGTTACTTCTACTCTTAAAAGTTGGATTGAAGAGGGCCAATTTACTCTAACTGCGCCTATTGAACGGCTTCCACTTGATACTGTTGTTAAACCTATGCGACAGACGCAGGAGATTCCGTTTGTTTCCAATGTTATGCACTCTGCTGTTACCTGCATGGAAAATGAGGAAATAAGAGCTATAGCTGAACGCATAGTTACAAAATCTGTAAACCACATTGTTGTTATAACCTCTGATGGTAAACTCTTAGGTATAGTTACTTCTTGGGACATTACGCGGGCAATGGCTGAGGGTAAAAAAGCTTTGGCTGATATAGAGACTCGTAAAGTTATAACTGCTAAGCCGGATGAGCCTTTGGAGAGTGCTTCTAAACGTATGGCACATCATAACATTTCGGCTTTGCCTGTTATTGATTCTGAACATAAAGTTTTAGGTATAGTAACTTCTGAGGATGTTTCTAAACTGTTAGGACGGTAAAAATATGGCTCGTATTCTTTTACGTTTAAGTGAACATTTGGTTTCTGAACCTATAGTTTCAGAGGTTATATTGGAAAATAAAGTGCTAGTTGCCATTTTAGCAGCGCATATAAATTCAAAAGGTGGTGAAATTGTTCTCGAGGTTTCTGATGAAGAGCTGGATAAAACTGTATCTGCTTTCCGTCAGAAAGGCGTAACTGTAACAGTGCCTAAACTTATTGAAGTAGATATCAACCGATGTTTTAGTTGTGGTTCATGTGTTGCTCTCTGTCCTGTGGAGGCTATAAGTGTAGCTGAGGACTTATCTATACAGTTTAGCAAGGAAAAATGTGTCGGTAGCGTTTGTAACATATGCGTAGATGCCTGTCCCGCTAGAGCAATAAACTCTGTTAGATACTCTAACGCTGAAAACATGCACAGCCACAAAAGACCTCGGGAAAAATAAGTTGCAAACCAAACTCTTCAAAGAAAACTATACCCATAAAGCCAGTGTCTGTCACATAATAAGTGACATTCCCCAAGGCATAACCGTTGCTAAAGAGTCAATAACTAAAAACTATCAAGAACTCGAAAAATATATACAAACACATCAACTCTTCTTTTACACCTTCGCCCCAATCCCCGTGCCTAATGAACCTCTGGTTGCTAAGTTAATGGCGTTAGCAGCACAAAAAGCAAATGTTGGACCCATGGCAGCCGTTGCTGGTGTTATAGCCGATTTAGCCGTAGTTGACATGCAAAAAGTTGGTTGCAAAGTTGCAGTCGTAGAAGATGGTGGCGAAATCTCGGCAGTTTCTGACCGACCCATAGATGTAGCTTTGGCTGCGGGTAACGAGCCTTTATCAAAACGTTTCGGGTTTAGACTTACAGAGTTTCCAATTGGGATAGCGACAAGTTCTGGACGGTTTAGTCATGCTTTTAGTTTTGGCGATGCTGAGGCTGCAACAGTTTTTTGTCAAGATGCAGGTCTAGCTGATGCCGCTGCTACGGCTGTTGGTAATGTAGTGAAAGGTGAGGCTGACGTGGGTATTGCAGCAGGGATAAGGCAGGGTATGAGTATCTCAGGGGTATTGGGCGTGTTTGTTCTGTATCAGGGTAAAGTGGGTACAGCTGGTAAAATTCCTCAAATAATCAAAATTGATCTTTGAAACTGTTTTGATAACTGTGTTTTGTGGTCTTTCATGTTCTCTTTAAGTTATGTTTATCTTATTTCGGGTCGATAAAAAATGGAAAAAATTCTGTAAAGTTTATATCTGATAATTTTTTTCACGTGCTACAATAACCTACATGTAATGGTTTTGTTGAGGGACAGACATGTTGCAACGAAAAGTAATTATTATCGGTGCGGCTGGACGAGATTTTCATAATTTTAATACCTTTTTCCGAAATAACCCTGCTTATAAGGTGGTAGCGTTCACTGCTGCACAAATTCCAGATATAGCTAATCGCAAATATCCTGCTGAACTTGCGGGTAATCTTTATCCAGAAGGCATTCCTATCTATGCTCAAGACGATCTTCAAAGACTTATCAAAGAGCTTGATGCTGATGAATGTGTATTCTCATACAGTGATGTTCCTTACTCTTTAGTTATGAGTATTGGTGCTCAAGTGAATGCTGCTGGCGCAGATTTTTCTTTAATGGGTCATAAGCATACTATGATTAAAAGCACTAAACCCGTTATCGCTGTAGGAGCGGTTCGTACAGGTTGTGGTAAAAGCCAAACTTCTAGACGTGTTGCAGAGGTATTGATGGCTCATGGCTTAAAAGTGATTGCCGTTCGTCATCCCATGCCTTATGGTGATTTAGTTGCTCAAAAAGTACAACGTTTCGCCAGTATTGATGATTTAAAAAAGAATAACTGCACCCTAGAAGAAATGGAAGAGTTTGAGCCACATATTTCTCGGGGAAACGTGATTTATGCTGGTGTGGATTATGAAGCTATTTTGCGAGCGGCAGAAAATGATCCAAATGGGTGTGATGTTATTTTATGGGATGGAGGCAACAACGATTTTCCCTTCTATTGCCCTGATTTGATGATTGTCGTAGTCGATCCACTGCGGCCAGGTCATGAACTTGCTTATTATCCTGGGGAGATGACCCTGCGTTTAGCTGATGTTGTGGTGATCAATAAAATTGATAGCGCTGACTTTGATAACATTCTAACAGTTCGGAGCAATATTGAACGTGTTAACCCACAAGCCATAGTAGTGGATGCTGCGTCTACTATTAGTGTAGATAAACCTGAGGTTATCAAGGGTAAACGAGTGTTGGTAGTTGAGGATGGTCCAACTTTAACTCATGGCGAGATGAAAATTGGTGCGGGTATTGTAGCTGCCAGACGTTTTGGCGCTACTGAAATCGTTGATCCTCGACCATATGCAGTGGGACGTATATTCGAAACATATCGCATCTACCCCAACATTGGTAAATTATTACCTGCTATGGGTTATGGTGAACAACAGATGAATGACTTAGCCGCCACTATTGAACAAACAGACTGTGACTCTGTAGTTATTGCCACACCAATCGACTTAGGCAGGGTTATTAAAATAAACAAACCGAGCACACGTGTAAAATATAATTTACAAGAAATTGGTCGCCCTAACATGGAGGATGTTTTAGAAGGGTTCATCAAAAAAATCAAAAACATTCCTAAATAAACCTTTTTTCAGATATGTGAATAATAATACTGCAAACAATTTTGCACTATTACTTATTATTTTTTTTGAAATAAATATTCAAATTTGGATTTGACATTTTGTTTGTTGGAAGTTAATTATTTAAGCGATAGGCTGATAAATGAAAACGTTAACAATTACTTTTAGGTAGTTAGTATGGTTAAAACTTACAATATTGCAGTCCTTAAGGGCGATGGAATTGGACCTGAAGTAACTGAGGCAACTATAAAGGTTCTTGATGCAGTTCAAAAAGTTTCAACATTTAAACTTAATTACATTTACGGCGAAGCAGGTGCGCACTGTATTTCAGAATACGGTACAAATCTTCCTGAAGAAACAGTTGAGATGATTAAAAAAACTGATGCCTGCCTTAAAGGTCCAATGACCACTCTTGAGGAACCTGGCGCACCTGTTAGCGTAGCAGTTACTTTGCGGCGAATGTTTAACTTGTATGCCAATGTTCGTCCATGCAAAAGCTTTCCTAGTATAGAATCGCTAAAACCTGATATTGATCTTGTTGTGGTTAGGGAAAACACTGAGGGCCTATATTCAGGTCAAGAAGCCCTCATTGCGCCAGGGGTAAGTGTTGCTTTTCGCATTATTACAACTGAGGCGTCAACTAGGGTTGCTGAATACGCTTTTAAATTGGCGATGCAACGAAAAAAACACTTAACATACATACATAAAGGTAACATTTTACGTATAACTGATGGTGTATTCAAAGATGCTGTAAAAGAGGTCCAAAAACGATACCCTGAAGTTACAGTTGATGACTTACACATCGATGCGGCGACAATGCAGTTAATCAAACAACCCGCTACATATGATGTTATGGTTACTACAAACCTGTTTGGTGACATTTTAAGTGATGAGGCAGCACAAGTAACTGGCAGTCTCGGTCTTGCAGCAGGAGCAAACATAGGTGAAACATATGGTATGTTTGAACCTGTACATGGTAGCGCGCCAAAATATACAGGCATGAATCGTGTAAACCCCATAGCGACAATACTTGCAGGTGCTATGATGCTTGACTACCTTAACGAAAAAGAAGCAGCTAAAAAAATCGAAAACGCTGTAGCTGCTGTGCTTATCGAAGGGAAAATCCGAACAGCTGACATAGGTGGAACAGCAACAACAAGTGACATGGCCGACGCAATCGTTGAAAAAATCAAATAGATCTAATTGTAAATCGAGTTCCGCTACGTGTGGATATCTCTAATTTATTCCCATATCCCATTTTAACAAACCCGTTTTCTACAGTAATCTCATCACCCAACTTTAAATCGCTAAACTGCTCAGTTTGACTACGCCACACTGAAACTCGCACCGAACCTGTTTCATCTCGTAGCTCAAAATTAAACAACTTTATCTGCTCTCCCTTACCTGTCATCACTTCTCTCAAAGATTCAACATTTGAAACCTCTCCCTCCACAGTAACAATATCTCCCTCTTTCAAATCCGACAGTTTAACCCTCTGAAGAACAACTGACTGAACCTGCACAAAACTAGCCGAGTCAACATGAACCTCAAAACCACCTCCATCTTTCTCTTTAACTTTACCATTAACCAAATACAAACAAACTTTAGGCCTAAGCTGCCCTTCTAACACATCAACTTTACCATTCCAAACAACAACAGTAATTTCTGCAGAATCATCCACAAGAATAAAACGCATAAATTTCCCTTCAGTGCCATCCCCTTTTGTGAATGTTTTCGACCCAAACACCTCCCTAACCACGCCAACTAAATGCACATTGTTAAAAGTGTTAGTAATCTCACCAATTTTCGAGGCAAACCTTTCTACATCAGGGTAATTAACCTGAGAATCATCATTAACTTCAATTCTGCTTTTAACACCCAGATGCAACTCAACTTTACCATACTTATCCTCTCTTGTATACCCATGCAAAAACCTAACAATCTGCCCAACTCGCAATTCATCCCTCTCAATAACCTCTGCTTTATCATTCCATAAAACCACACGCAAAATACCCTCCTCATCAACAAGCATTAAATTCGCAATTTTACCACTCTTCTCCCCACCACTAAAACTACGCACTGGAAAAACAGCTACTAATCTGCCTTCAACTGTAACATCATTCAAACCCGCAAATAGATGACCCGATGACAAAACTTCTCTAAACTCCAAATGTTTGGTAACCCCTACACCACTTTTTGCTGCTATCAACCGCAGAAGTGTTTCGTCACCTAGCAAACCACCTGAACGTTCTCTTTCCTCCTTTAACATCTCTTGAATTTGTTGTTCAGATAATTCTGGCTGCTTAGCAAGTATTATTGCAATAATTTCTTCGGGAGTCATTATTTTACACAATAGGTTTCTGCTTGTTTATAGTTTACGTTCAAACAACCTGTCTTACTATCTTATTAAAGTTCAAAACAGTTATCTCATTAAATGAGTTTCCATGTGTTGTATGTTGTCGTGTTTCTCCTAATTTTTATTTAACTTTTAATTGCTTGATAACTGTTTTGATTTCACTGGAGAAATCACTGGATTAACAATGGTGAAGCATAGTATTACAGTTGTAATTCGTTTTAATTGTTGTGTTTTGATGTTTGACAGCAGCTTAGGGGTGATTGTTGGCATTGATTGATGTTGAATTACGCGTTGAAATCTGCGAATTGATGAGTTGATGGTGCATATTGTGGTCATATTTATCACGTTTACAACTGTAATAATGGCTGTAGAAACAACATGATTGGTCGAATCTAATTTCTGGAATTCTCACAGAAACAGTAAGTTCCATGATGAATGGAACTATGTAACCAACTAAACATTAGTAACTTATCTTCTTACGACTTCTTGTTTTTCTTAGAAAACAAGAAAGATATGGGATAAAACGTGCTACTCGGTTTCTTCTTCCTTATCATCTTTGTTATGATAAACGTAGAGGAAGATTAACAGTATAGCAATAGTTGTTGCACCCATTAAGATATACTGCAATATTGTGAAATATGCGTCTAAATCCATTGAGATTCTCCTTGTGTTTACCTACTATTGCATATTTAAATATTTAAGGTGTAGTTTTTTTCCATTCATCCATAAGCATATTATAGTCCTCATCATTAGCATCTATGGATTCAAACCACCCAAGATTCTGTGCGATTTTTTGAGCAAAAAGATGATAACACATATGCACCTTCTTATCTAAAACCCTAAAATAAAAATCGTCACAAGTACAGTATTCTGCTTCAGGCATAATCAAATAATCTCGTTCCCTGCCTACAACAATCCAAACTACACGCATACTGGGTTTAAAAACATACTTTTTAACCCTGTTATCCTTAAGGGTGTCTAACGCCTTAGTAAAACGCTGCCCAAAAAGCTCATAGAGCTCATTTATATTCTCACCTGACAGTTTACCTGACAATTTGGCCTGCCTGCAAATAGCATTTAAAGTTTCTATTTCAGAGTTATCCGTCAACAGTTCACACTGTATTTATCTAATGAAAAACTGGACATTTAGACTTTTAGTTTATCCTATGTTAATCGGTTCACCTTTAGGATTATTTGCTGGTTCAAGTTTAGGAATAACAACCTCCAAAACCCCATTCTTATAGGTCGACCTTGCCTCTTTGGTACGAATTTTAGCCGGCAACTCAATTTCTTTATAATATCTATATTGTATAGTGTCAACTGAAATAGTTAAAGCATCATCTGTCCCATAAAGTTTAATGTCTGTTTTCTCCACACCAGGTAACTCGACAACAACACGAATCTCATCGACATTATCTACTACATCAACAAGAGGCTCACGTTCTTCTTTAACCTCTGGACCTTTATTACTCTTCTTAATATTTCCAAACTCTTGAATATCTGGCTTACCATTAGGTCCAATTTTCATACTATATCCATATACAAATGGTCCAAGTTCTTTAACCGTATTCCCATCTGGCAATTTGCGTTCTTTAATATATTCTTTAGGAATTTTCTCTTGAAAACTCTCAAACTCGTTTTCCATCATTTTTTCAATTTCATGAAACATATCCTCTATATTCCCAAGAAATGACTTCTTAGATTGCGCACGGCGCTTCTCGAACCATTCAGGAAAATCACCATTACCTTCTGAAGACAAATTATTCACTACTTTACTATTGTGTACTCACGCCAATAAATTTTACGCCCAACACCAAGAGACCTGTATTTAAGGCTTGACCAACCTGAGAATGTTCTCGTGAATTTTGGTGTTGCCTGACGCTATAAACTTTAAAGTCTGTCTTGGATCCAATTTAACATTAACTGACTGATTTTCAACATCTGTTATCAAACCGCCTGCTTCCTTTATTATCAAAAAACCTGCAGCAACGTCAGTGGTACGTAATTTTTCTCGTATGTCAACAAATGCGTCAGTTAAGCCATTAGCAACATAACATAGCTCTAAAGCGTTAGCACCATAATGTCTGATATGTTTGGTCTGATTAATTAACTCCGTTAGTTTAGGCGCAATTTCTGCAACTTTATAGGTGTTAAGATCCATCCCAATTACTGCCTCTTGAAGCGATGTTACCTGTGAAGTTTTGATTTTTTCACCGTCACGATATGCTCCTTTACTCTCCTGTGCCATGTATGTAATGTCATGATACAGATCCGTGACTAGGGCTGCATAAACTTCTGATATGACTGGTTTTCTTGAAACAGCAATGGATGAGGCATAGAATGGTAATCCTCTTACCAGATTAGTTGTGCCGTCAATTGGGTCTATTGTAACATAGCATTCTTTTGAATTGTTACCATACTCTTCAAAACCTGACTCTTCACTAATTAGCGAAAACGAAATGCCATGGCTTTGTAATGTGTTAACTATGGCTTTTTCTGCGGCTAGGTCCACTGGTTTCATAGCATCTCCTCCCGCGCCTTTTCCTAGGTCAGGTTGGGGTTCGTTTAAGGTTTTTAAATGTGGTTTTATCGCTTTTTTAACATTGTTTTTGCAGTCAGTTAAGATTTCAAACCAGTTTTGAGGATTCATTTTATTCTTCCTGCAAAAGTGTAGTACGTCCCCTTGATAAAGACTTATTCTAAAATCAAGATTTGTGTTGGACTAAAGGCTCTGAACAGTTTAGGCAACTCTGGAAAACTCGTGTTTTACGCTTCAAACCCAATAAAAATAAAACTATCCCTTATTTCAAGTGTGTTTTTGCTCTAAATATGCAAAACATTGTCCACCCTATTTTCCTTCAACACCTCTACCACACATACAGTATTGCTAATTGAAAGGTCTTCAGAGACTACCACAAGCTAGCAACAACAGCCCTAACGATACAAACTATCAACCCTACAGAAAAACCAGAACAACAACTATATTTTATCATATTATAACCACGCCCACAAAAAACGCGTTAGAACTGGCACAAAACTGTTGTCTCTTCCAGCATAAGGACACAAATATACTCTTTCACATGTTGTATATTGTATGTTACGCTATGATTACAAATAAAACATAGCCGTACAGTTAATTATGTTGTTTTTTGTGATGTCTGAAACGGATCAACACCACTCCAGCCGCCCCAAAGAACAATAAAATACATCCTATAATTCGCACATAGAAAGAAGTGAAAAACTCTGTTAAAGACGAAAATATTGTTTGCGAGAAGCCACAATAATAAATGTGGTCGTATTTCCCTGTGACTGGATAGTTTGAGTCTTCAAAAACTATATCCAACTTTAACCCATATTGATCTATTCTACTCTCTAATTGGCTCCATATTTCTGGTGTTTTATCATCTTCAGGCCAGATACCCCAAATAAAATCCTCCTCTATATGATCACTACGTCGCATACCCCAACCATAGTTCTTAGGTAAAACTAAAACTGCCTCAGCTTTAACACCTCCATGCGTTACATCGGGATTTTGAACTACATCCTTCCAGAAACGTTCCAAAGCCCTGAAATGTTCCTCTTGTAATGTATTGGGATTTGCGGGGTCTTCAGAGTAATTAAAAATTAATACGTATTCTGCTCCAGTTTCGTAGGAGGCTTTCATTTGCTCAAACATCTCCTCTCCATCAGTAAGAAAGGGTGACTGAGTATATTTCCAAGTAATACAGGTGCCCCAGCTTTTACCCTGCAAATTTGCTGCTCCACGCACTAAACCAATATGTTGAGCAACAGAATGATTCCACGCCAATTCAGCAAGTACCATATCATACCCACTTTGATAATCCCACCAGTAAAGACCATAATCAGCAGTAAAAACCAAAATTGCTTCTTTATCTAATTGTTTTTTGTCCAAACCTAAACCGTGACCAAGATTGGGATTGAATGTTTCTTTGACCCTGTTTACGTATACTTGGGCTGCATCGTCATAGGTTTGTATAGGATTTTGCTTTAGAATTTGTTTATATGGCTGTATTGCTGATGGATATTTTGTGATGTTTTCCGGTGTGTAAAAATTGTATATAAATACACTTTCGTTATATTCAGCCACGATTTTGCGTGTGGACGCTGTAATTGATCCATTTGGCCAATAATTAACACTTTCTAGCGATCCACTATTGTAGTGTTCAGTGTTTATATCTATTTTACCATTACGATGGTATACATACTCTATTCGTTCATTACCTGAAAACTCAAAAAGCATGATTTCTCCGTTGTCGCTTTTCTTAATTTTAGGAAATGCCCCCTGTTTATTTCCATTTTCGTCAACTGTGATTGTGTCTTCTAATATAAGCTCTTTATCAAGCATATCGCCTCCTGGCTCATCGCTATAGTATATTCCAATAAATTGTTCGCCCCATCTTTCTTTTGCTCCAATAAGCCAATTATTTAGCCAAACTCCGCTGGTTGTGCTGCCCCCAACAGCATAAGTTAAATCTGAGGCAACTACATAATCACCTATCTCTTCCATAGCAACCCTATCATACTGCAAAGAGCCTGATAGTAATACGAAGAAGTTGGTGTAGTCTTTTACTTTGTCAATGAGGTCTTTTGCTTCTTGAACGGAGCTGCCGCAATATGTAACGCCAACATAGAAGGGCTGGTTGCGGGCATTTTTTGCTGATGTGCTATTCAGTACAAGAATGGTGGGTGCTAAAACTATTATTATTAGAAATATGGCAACAATAAACATTCTCGCTTGTTTCATGCAATGAAATGGTGCCTGTTTATTATTTAAGGTAATCTTCGAAAATCTCTTAACTACATGGGTATTATGTGTAGTGAAGGCAAGTAGGAAAATTTGTATGGGGTAATTGGCTTAACTTGACCCATAGAAAAACGCGAAATTTGACATACATTTTAAACAGACAAAAACCCACTAAACACTCAATTTTTAACCAAAAACTGCGACAAAA
>Ga0209737_10002827_pt1 | contig 12114 bp, 6 predicted proteins | sample TergutCu122P3_FD_187284 | JGI IMG/M metagenome (GOLD analysis project Ga0209737, IMG submission 187284) | Cubitermes ugandensis P3 segment gut microbial communities from Kakamega Forest, Kenya - Cu122 P3 (SPAdes) (version 2) | ecosystem: Host-associated > Arthropoda: Insects > Digestive system >... | reverse complement strand
TTGTTCTTTTGAGTGCCGTAGCCGCTCTCTTCTTTATCATCAATCGTCAACGTGCGGATGGCACGCAAGCCGAGAAGCCACGTGCCAAATCGCCGGCATCACAGCCAAAGCCTCAACAAAAGAAATCATCTGTACAGCCGGATGGCACAAAGAAGAAGAGTTCGCCTGGTAGTGGGTTCAAATGGAATTCTCCGCAGATGCTCATCATCGCGCTTATTGTTTTTGTAAGTATTGCCCTGTTCTTCTGGGCAAGTTCCAGAAATGCAACCACTATTACTGAGAACAACGGTGTTTATTCACAATCATTTGCTTCGGGCGATCCGTGCGAATCAGTTGAATTTGAACTGACCGATGAAGCAATGCAAAATCCCAAAAAAGCTGCCGAAGATATATTCAGGGCATTGCGCACGTCGGACATTTATGTTCTCATAGGAAATCTTGATAGCAATACGGGAATTCTAAGCGTTGAATTCTGCGGTAGCAATATCCCAGATCCTTCGGGTATCGTACGAGTTGTCGAGGCGACAGGTTTGACAGGCGCTCCCGTGGGCAAATCGCTCAATACCCCCATCGCTCTTGATGGTGGTGCGCTTGTAGTGTATTTTGTTCAATCTCCTCCTTGTGTGGTCAATACATTTACCATTGAATCTTCCGGTGCTGATACTGTTGCATTTATTCAGCAACTTGCCAATGCGGTGAAAGGCGTACCCACCATTACGGGGGTTGCCTACGATCCCGCAACGGCAACCGCAACCTTTGGCTTTTGTGAGGAGGTCTCAAACGATGACACCATTGCAGATGCTCTTGAGGCAGCGGGAATCAATGCTACTTTGAAGACGGGGTTTGTTGACACACCACCTAATAGTATTCTTCATTAATATAGATGAAAGGATAGAGGGACCATGATAAATCCCACTCCAACGCAGGAAGAACGTGAAATCATTATTCGCGATAAGGCTGCGCGGGAAGGACTTTCGGTTCCCGATGATGTCATAAGCTATATCGCCGCACATCGGACGACTGATCAGTCTCTCAAAAGTGCCCTCATAAATCTTTCGGCATATGCGTATCGCAAGCAAACGCCTATCACTTTGCAGATGGCTGAATTGGTACTCGAAGGAGTGCGGACCGGAGTCAATGTAAAACAGGCAGCGGAACTTACTCGTGAAATACCTGCGGTTGCCGTATCGGATGAGATTACTTTTGGGGCTGATGAAGCCGAAGCAACGGCAGAAGCCCTATCTGATTTCGGCTTACCGAGTTTTCTGTCAGGACCCACTTCTCCCGTAAACGATGTGCCTTCAGAGGAAGAGGGGCTTTCACTCGAAGAAGTCCCCGAATACACTCATTTCGATGATGTCTCAGATGACGAGCCGGAATTCGTTGAGCCTGAGTATGTCGATCCTGAGCCGGTAGAAACAGCCTACGAAGAGTCGGAATATGATGAGCCGGTTCTTGAGGTCGAGCAGGACTTCTTTGAGACACCGTCCTTATTCGATGATGTTTCCGAAGAGCCAATCAGGCCTGTTGAGCCGTCAGCTGCGCAAGTATTTTTTGCTCCAATGAAAACCGAGCAAAAGCGCTCATTCGTCGAGCGTGCGGGTATTGCGCTTAAGCGCGCGGGACTTGATGAGGTTATTGCTCCCGGAGATATCGTTGCTGTGAAGCTTCATGTGGGTGAAGCGGGCAATACAGGATTTGTAAGTCCCATCTATGCGCGTGAAGTCGTTCGTCTTATCAAAGAATTAGGTGGCAAGCCTTTTTTGACCGATGCGAATACGCTTTATAGCGGTCAACGCAAAAATGCGGTCGACCACATGACTTGTGCGGTTCACAATGGATTCAGCTTCGCAACTATTGAGGCTCCGTTTATCGTAGCTGATGGATTGCTCGGAAACGATTGGACTGAGATCGAGGTCGGGGGATTGCATTGCGAGTCCGTTCGTATGGGAACTGCTGCGGTCGAAGCTGATGCGATGGTTGTTATCAGCCATGTCAAAGGTCACGGCGTTGCCGGATTTGGCGGTGCGGTCAAGAATGTAGGGATGGGCCTTGGCTCACGTTCGGCAAAACAACGGATGCACAGTGATGTGTTGCCGGAAGTGGATGCGAAAGAGTGCACGCGCTGTATGAGATGCGTACAGAAGTGTTCGGTAGAAGCCATCACCATAGATGTTCTTTCGCGTGCGGCACGTATCGATCACAATATTTGTTACGGATGCGGTGAATGCGTTGCTCAGTGCAATTACAATGCAATAGCTATCTCATGGCAGACTGATCCGGATAGCATTCAAGAAAAAATGGTCGAGCATGCCGCGGGTATCGTCAACGGCAAGCGCGACAAAATGATTTATCTGTCATTCCTCACTGACATTACTCCGGAATGTGACTGCTGGTCATTTTCCGATGCGGCGATTGTTCCCGATATCGGTCTGATGGCAAGCAGGGATATGATCGCTATCGATCAGGCTTCTTATGACATGGTGGTCGAGGCGGTGGGGAACAAAAACTCTGATGCCGCAGGCATGGGAGCCGGTTCAGACAAATTCACCGAGATCAGCGGTACTGACGGCACGCACGTCATGTCGTATGGAGAAGAATTCGGACTGGGTACTCGACGCTATGAAATAACCGAGATCGGCTAGAAGTGCACCATATTCCGTCTAAGTGTGTCGTCGCAAGACTCGCGTATGTTCATACGCGTCATCTCGCATCTCCTACTTACACGAAATACGAAGCACTTCTTATATACTAATGACCATGCTGTATATCGTTTCGACACCTATAGGAAATCTCGGTGATTTGAGTGCGCGTGCGACTGATGTATTGCGTAACGTTGGGACGGTTCTTGCCGAAGATACACGGGTGACTCGCAAGCTCCTTAATCATATTGAGGCACACCCAAAAGTAGAGCGATTCGATGAGCACACCGCTTTTGCAAAGACTCCGTTGATTGTCGAACGAGTGGTTGCGGGTGAGGATATCGCACTTGTGAGCGATGCGGGCACTCCGGGAATCAGTGACCCAGGGCAGACTCTTATCGATGCTGTTCTTGCTGCGACTGAATCTGAACAGTTGCTCACAGTCATTCCGGGTCCGAGTGCTGTTATCGGTGCACTTACGGCATCAGGGCTTTCGAGTGACGCGTTTTACTTCGGAGGATTTCTGCCACGAAAAACGAAGGCTCAGCGTGATGCGTTTGAAGCATTGAGTGGGCTTGACGCGACATTGGTGTTCTATGAATCACCGAAGCGACTTGTAAAAACACTCGAGACGGCAGCAGAAGTGCTCGGCAATCGTCTGAGCGCGGTCGTGCGCGAACTGACCAAGTTACACGAGGAGGTTGTACGCAAACCGCTCCTCGAACTTGCGGTTGAATTCGGCTTGCGTGATAGTATAAAAGGTGAAATCGTAATTGTAATCGCGCCTATTCCCAAAGAGCGAACTGTGCGCGTACATGTTGACAAATATGGAGGAAATCAATGAGCAAGCCGTCGTTTTATCTCACCACGCCTATTTATTATGTGAATAGCGTGCCTCATTTGGGTACTGCCTACACAACGGTGGCAGCTGACACACTGGCGCGTTATCGTCGCATGACAGGATACGACGTCTGGTTTCTGACCGGCTTGGATGAGCATGGGCAAAAAGTCGAAGAGGCGGCGTCCGCGGCAGATATGACTCCGAAAGAATGGGTCGATAAGCTCAATGTTGAGTTTCAAGATGCCTGGAAGATGCTTTCAGTCAGCAATAATCAGTTTATTCGGACGACCGACCAGCATCACCAGCGAGGCGTTCAAGAATTGGTTCAAAAACTCTATGATCAAGGTGATATTTATTCCGGAACCTATGAAGGCTGGTACTGTGTTCCTGATGAGACGTACTGGGCGGAAAATGATCTGGAGCCAGCCAATGATGCAGGCGAGAGAATATGTCCTGACTGCAATCGTCCTCTGCGTTTTGTCGAGGAGGAGAACTATTTCTTCAAACTCTCGAAATATGAGGATGCCTTGTTGGAATGGTATGCTTCGAACCCTGATTGCATTGGTCCTGAGACGCGCTACAACGAAGTCACCTCTTTTGTGAAAAGTGGTCTGCGTGACCTGTCTATCTCGCGCTCGAATGTGAAGTGGGGCATTCCGCTTCCCTGGGATGAATCACACACTATATATGTGTGGTTCGATGCGCTCGCAAACTATATCACCGCCATTGGGTACGGGGACTGCGCACGCGCAGAGGAACTTTCTTATCGATGGCCTGCGCAGGTGCAGTTTGTGGGTAAAGACATCATTCGTTTTCACTGTGTGATTTGGCCTGCGATGTTGATGGCCGCTGGACTTGAGGTGCCAGATCGGGTGTTTGCTCACGGCTTTCTCTTGACCAAGGGCGAGAAGATGAGTAAGTCGAAAGGCAATGCTCAGACACCTGCCTCGTTAGTCGATAGGTTCGGTGTCGACGGATATCGCTATTATTTCTTGCGTGATGTGCAATTCGGATCTGACGGATCCATCTCCATGGAATCGATGGTGCAACGTTACAACGGAGACCTTGCCAATGACTGGGGCAACCTGTGTTCTCGCCTGTTCAATATGGTCGGCAAGTATTGCGATGGTCTTGTGCCTGATCCGTCCGTATTCGATGACGAATCTGAGGGTGCTCGGCTTCGTGAAATTGCGACAGCACTTCCTGAAGTCGTAGAAGAGCTGATGAGTGAACTGAATTATGGCGGAGCACTTGATGCAGTATGGGAGCTGGTTAAAGCGACTAATCATTACATCGAGACATCTGCGCCGTGGGCTCTCGCCAAGGAGGAGACAACAGTTCCTCAACTGCGAGCAGTGCTTTACAATGCGCTCGAAGCGGTTCGGATTGTCGCACTCTTTACTGCTCCTACGATGCCTAACACGAGTGCGGAGGTATTCAAACGTCTTTCGCTAGGCGATATCTGGAAGACCGAGAATCTTACAGAGGCGGCGAAGTGGGGACAGTTGCCGGTGGGAAATCAGGTTGTCAAGGGCGATCCGCTCTTTCCTCGTATCGTTGAGGCAGAAGAGCAATAATCCGTGTCGGTCTTGATTGCTGATACTCACGCGCATCTTGATATGCTCGCTGATCCTGTGGCGGCTCTTCGCAATGCTGGAAACGCAGGAGTGGGACTTGTCTGCACGGTAGTGAACGTGCTTCAAAAACCTGAGCGTACGTTCGGGCAACTCGAATCGTGGCGTGAGGCAGCAGGACCTGATGCTCCTGAGGTAGTAATTATCGTGGGAACACACCCACATGATGCGAAATCGACTGATGAAACGGCGATGCAACGTATTCGTGAATATGCGCAGGATCCTCGAGTTGTCGCCTTAGGGGAACTCGGTCTTGATTTTCATTACGATAACAGTCCGCGAGATGTTCAGCACAAGGTTTTTGTGGAGCAGCTTCAGTTAGCCCATGAGCTTGATCTGCCGATCTGCGTTCATTTGCGCGAAGCCCATGAGGACGGATTGCGCATTCTGACTGAACAGGGTGTTCCGGACAAAGGTGCAATCCTGCACTGCTTCGGACTTGGCTTCGAAGAGGCTCAACCATTTCTCAACCTTGGGTGTGATGTCAGTTTTGCGGGGCCAATTACCTTTAAGAAGTCAGATATCATACGTGATGCGGCATCTCGGATTCCTGCAGATCGTATCCTTACGGAAACAGATTGCCCGTTCCTCGCGCCTGATCCATTGCGTGGCAAAAAGAACGAACCCGCGAATGTTCGATTCATTGTGCAGACCATTGCTGATGCACGCGGAGAATCGTACGAGCAATTCGCAGAAACATCGCTCGCAAATGCGCGGAGGATTTTTATGAGAGTTTCCCCATAGGTATTCCCTTTACAATCCGTGCTTGCTAGAATGGGGTTACCACAAGCGGAAGTAACATGAAATGAGTGAGCAATCGTACCTTTGAGAGAAGGGCATCTGCCTACATAGAGGTTCGATTGCCGAGCATCTTTTCCGGTTGTGGTAACTGGGGTGGATGCTCTTCTTTATGTCTAGGCATCTACCCAAGCGTAGTTGATTACGCTCAAGGAGGGGGTCTCTTGCAAAAAACTTTCAAATTCATGGAACGTTTATCACGAAAAACCCGTCATATCTTATGTTAGGTAATCTATACGTTTTATAAAAGACGGGGATTGCCATACGTTTTTGGGAAGGAATGGAAGGATTGTCTCAACAAAAATCATATGTGCCGTTAACCACGGAGGAGCTCGTCGGCTATCTGGAATCACAGGTGCAGACGCAATCGAAAGATCTTCCTCCCCCTGTTGATTGCGATCCGTCCGGTGAGACGGATATCGTCGTACGTGACGAAGTGGACTCTCAAACCGAGTCGAACGTTATCACGCATGACGAAGCAGGCCCTCAGTGTCAGGCGCACGCCTTAACCACGATGATCGACGCGATCACGATAGATTCCGCGTACTCTCACCCCGTCCCTACTTCCGTGCATTCTGCGGGTTCCACTCTTGTCTCCTTCGACCAATCGGGTCCCACAAGGACCGAGCGGCGCAAGTCTCGGCGGTATGGGGTGCTTCGCAATCTTGGTAACGTCCTTTTCTATGTCGCGCTTCTTGTGATACTGGTTGTCGGTCTTGCCTATGGGGTATCGACCAGTGCTCATCGCGGAGTATGGGGATTCTCATTCCATGAGGTCTTGACAGACTCGATGCAATCAGACATTGCGCAAGGTGCGCTGGTGGTGGTTCGTGAGACGGATCCCGTCTTGCTTCGGATCGGCGATGATATCACCTTTTTCGTCGATGCGCAGACCACCGTCACCCACCGGATCGTTTCCATCATAGAGAACTACGACGACAGCGGTCAGCGCGGATTTGAGACCCAAGGTATAGAGAACCTACGCGTAGACGATGAGATTACCCTTGCACACAACGTTATCGGTAAAGTGATTTACGTATTCTCCGATTTTGCTGCGGTGCGCACCTATACGGTCGAGAACTGGCCCATTATCGCGGCTCTCGCGGCAGGTCTGGTGGTGATGGCGGCACTGTTGAGCGTGCTTTTCGCGCGCGATGAAGAAACGACCACCGAACCTACCACCCACGGATCACTTGTACATGAACCACCCCATACCACAACCGGAGCACCCAAACACGAATCATCCGCATTTTCCCACATATATCAGATGCTCATACCCAGAAAGGAGGTTTCAGTTTGATGGATAGCAGCGTAAGAGGGAGAAGGAATACCAAAGCCTTGATTGTCGCGGGCGCAGCCGCACTGGTGGTGGTTGCCGTTGTCGGTGCGCTTTACGCGTTCGGCACGCTTGATGGGCTGTTCACCGCACGCGGCGGCGATACGCCGGCAAAGGCGGTGACGCTTGAGCAGTTCGACAAGATCGAGAACGGTATGTCGCTTGGCGAGGTCAACACCATCTTCGGTGGTACGGGTTCTCTTGATGAGAACACCTCGCACGAAGACGACGAAGGGAACAGCCTTACGACCTATACCTGGGATGGCGCATCCTCGGATTCGCGGGCAATCGTTATGTTTGCCGCCGACACCGTGGTAGCCCATACCCACTTCGGGCTGGAATGATTCTAAGCCGAAACAGAAAGCACGGTACTTGCAAGGCACTACCAGCTATCGGGGCAGCTTGCACCGAGACGCTGTAAAAGGAGCGTCCCCTACGGGACGAGAGAAGGAGAAAGGAAAGGATATGCAGGAACCACGAGACAGGCGCGGCTTCAAGAAAAAAGCTGTCGCCCTGGTCATCGTCATCCTGGCACTACTGGGCGCTATCGGCGCGACGTATGCCTGGCGTGACTATAACCAGCACAAGACCAATCTTGCATCGTACGTTATGCCAAAGTACGACGCGACCCTCGTCGAGGACTATCGCGAGATCAAGAATTGGAAAGTCGACGATGGAGCTGTAACGAAGGAGATCTCGGTCAAGAACACCGGAATCGCCTCGCAAGGCTTCGAGGAGGTCTACGTACGTATTCAACTGAAAGAGTACATGGACTTCTCGCCGATGAACAAGACGGAGACCAGAGACCGCTACATGATCGACACGAACGGAAACTTCATATGGTTCCCGACCGAGGCGGCGGCACGCGCAGCGTACCCCAATGCACCGTTCGATCTGGTGCAGGGTGGCTACAGTCAACTGACTGATGCGGTATCCGGTGTCACCGGATGGTTCATCCCCACCAAAGAGGGTGACGACAACGGTCAGTACGGTAAGCATATAGTGACCGAGTACGGTCTGGGCGCAAAAGAGTGGTTGGTCGGAGACTCCTCAATGGAGACCGCGTACCGCGAGGCCAACAAGACGCGTCGTCACGACATCAAGCCTAATGGCGAGTGCGCGTATCCCGTCCACGAGTGGGAGGGCACTGACCTTGCCAATGTCTTGGCACAACCGGGTGCCGTGGACTACATCAAGTGGGTACTGGGCGCCGACGTGGTGCTCTACACCGATTGGGCCAACCCCGAATCCGCATGGTACAGTTCTGTAGATGGAAACGGTGATTTGCGTACCAGCTACGGACCATACTGGATCATCGACGATCGCCCGAATGGCGACGGTTGGGTCTACTGGGCACAGGCTCTGTTCCCCGGGCAACAGACCAGCAATTTCTTAGAGTCGATCGAACTTATCCTGCAACCGGCAGGTGACTTCAGCTACCGTATCCACACAGAGATGGAAGCGGTATCGCTCGACGAACTGTTCAAGACCGATCGTGAGTGGAACGACATGCCGGGCAGCATCAGAGATTCGTGGCAAAGCAACAGCCCGCAGGTCGTCATCCTTGAGGGTGGCGCGCCGGCACAGGCGACCTACACCATCAAGAGGGGCGAGAGCCTGGATCTATCCGCCCTTGTCAAACCTGACACAGTGGATCAGACTCTTGTCTGGACCTTCGGAGGCAACGCCTCAAGCGTCAGAAGCAACCAGACCCTGCCCTTTACCGGTACCGGCCTTACTGTGACCGGAATCAAGGAAGGCACGGCGACCGTTGTCGCTAAGTCTACGGCCTTGGGCAAGGAAATGACCATTGTGATCCGTGTGACCGACGAGATGACGAAACTCTTCGAACTGGAAGAGCTGATCGCTCGTTGCAAGAAGGCGATTGAGGACGAAGCTCTCTACACGCCTGAGTCCTATCTTGACGCAGAACTTGAGATCGTGACTCCTCTTGCCGAGGCAGCGGTCGAGCAGGGAATTACCGATGAGGATGACCTTCAGACCTGGATCGATATCTTGACCGAAGCGCTTGGTAAACTTGAGCGTAAAGTCAGCCTTGAGGATCAGCTCAAGCAGTGGATCGTAGACGGCAAAGAGATACTGGCCCTTCCTCGTGATATAAATGAGGATCACTCGATTACCGGTGATGATGATGCCAACATCTACAAGCCGGAATGGCTCGACGAGCTTCAGAGAGCCATCGAGGATGCCGAGGATCTGTTGGCTAAGAGGAGTCCGGCTGCAACCGATGAAGAGCTTGAAGAGGCGATCGAAAAGATCGGAACGCTTCTTGAGAATCCAGTGCTCAAACCTGACAAATCAGGACTGAGAAATGCAATCACGCTTGCAAACGGGCTTAATAAGGATGAGTTCACCACCTCTACGTGGGGACCGTTCGAGGATGCCTATAATGAGGCGATACGTATCGCAAGGGAGCCCAATGCAACGGAAGAGCAGGTAGCGGATGCCTTGAGAAATCTTGAGGAAGCGATGGGTTCAGCCCCGTATCTCACACCTCCGGGATTGGTCAGGCGCGGAATCGCGGATGCGCTTAACACGCTGATCAACAACTCGAGGGCTGCTGAGACCAAGGCGGCACCCAGCTATACCGCGAACTCTCTAGCGGCACTTGATGAGGCACTTCAGCAAACGGGCAGAACGACTCCGGTCGATACCCGTGATCTGACTCAGGATGAGATCGATGCGTTGATCGCTATCCTTCAGCCTGCATATGACGGTCTGGTCGATCTTTCCGGACTTGCCGCTTCAGTGGCAGATGCCAACGGCAGGGATCCCCTGTCCTATATCAACTGGGATGACGTGTTGGTAGATACCGACATTCTTGCAGATGCTATCAGAGTACTCAACGATCCGGCTGCAACGCAGACCGAGGTCAACGATGCGAAGAACGCACTGGATGCAGCTCTGCTGCTTCTGACCGAAGGTGATCCTTTGGGCGATCTGGCAGCAGCACTTGCAGGTGCGAAGAACGAGGTCGACTACACGTCAGCGACCTGGACCTCATCAGGTTATGGTGCTGCAAAGGCTGTGCTAGTAGGTTTGAGCGAGCAGTTGGCAGGTAACTCGTCGCTGTATCCGGCGACCATCACTCCTGCGATGATCTATGATGCTATCGCGGCACTGAACATCGCTGATGCCAAGACGCCGGTAGAAGGCGGACTGGTACTGCGCGTTGATCCTGCGGTCCTTCTCGCAAGGGTAGGCACGGCGAAAGACGGACTGGACATCGATGGGCGCTATACGGCGAATTCGATGGGCGCACTGAACACCGCGATTGGTGCGGCAAATACTGCGCTTGACGGCTATAACGATGCAACATCTACCACAAAACCGTGGCCTGATCAGGACGCGACGGCACAGGCGGCACAGATTACTGCGATCAATGACGCGAGGGCCAACCTGGTGTCTATCGGTGACCTGCTTGATGCGCTTGCGGCATCACCCGCCACCAACACCGGTCCGTGGACGGCGGCTAGCTGGGCGACCTACTCGTCCCACAGGACCGCTGCGAATACGCTTGCGACCAACGCTCAAAGTGCTGCAAATGTGATAACAGCGGCACAGGTGGCAACCGCACTTTCCAACCTGAACGCCCCGACCTACGGTCTGGTGCTTGCCCCGGTAGTGACCAACTTCACCGTGGCTGCCGCATCGTCTGCAACGGGTGGGACACAGGCTGCGACCAGCGCGAACTTCACGCTGAATATGCAAAGACATGCGACTGCTGAGCAGGTCATCACGTTGACAGGTAACCCCACGGGCACCAACATGCCCAGCCCTGCACTGACCACCTGGACAAAGGGTGCAAGCAATGCGGCGTGGGGTCCGGCAAACGGAGATGCGACTACGTTTGTCATCACGATCCCGATAGGGGCAACCGGTACCTTTACGGTAACGGCTAAGGCAAAGGATGGCTCGCAGTCACTGGTGGTCACGGTCAATGTCGTTGATTTCACCTTGCGCTACTCAGAGGGTAATATGCTCTATGGCGCAACCACGGAATCGGCAACGACTACCGCCGCCAATGCTTTCACCATCAATCTGGCAACGCCTCAGGGTGCTGCCACCACACGTTTCTTCACGACACGTAATGCGGCAGACAGTGTGAACTTTACGGTACCGGTAGCCAGATGGGTTCTCTCCGATGTATCGGGTGATCCCTATGCCGGAAGCAATCCACTTACGCAAGTTACTGCCGGTCAATGCTACGGGGTCAGAGTTCCTGTGGGTTATGAGGGATCGTTCAGGCTTACGATCGATGGGGTCTATACCATTACCTTCAATGTGACGCCAACCGGTGGAACCAACGTAGGTGAGACTTGGGGTCGCGACGGTATCGATTGGCGTATCCTTGCCAAGAGCGGTGGCAACACACTGGTTATCGCTGAGCACATCCAGCTTGATCAGCGTATCAACGGAACGACCACGAACTGGGATAACGCCATCAAATGGGCCGGATCAGAACTTCGTGCCGATCTTAACGGATCAGGTGCCGCAGGCACCCGTGCTGCAAAGACGTGGTATGAGGCACGCAACCTAGGCTCGCTGGGTATCGTACCGACGACTATCAACACAAGAGTCGGCTGGAACGATGTGCGCTACGGTGGATATGAGCCTCTTGCCAATCAGAGTTTCTTCCTCCTATCGGAAGAAGAGGTGTTTAGAACTCTTACTTGGGCAGGAACACAGACACCTGATCTGGGACAGAACCTGTTCCCCGGTTCCGTGCTCTTCCCGGATGCACTTTCGCGCAGGTCCACTTCGCTCGCCTCGATTTCCTGGTGGTGGCTCCGGTCGCCTAGCGACTCTGCCGCCTGTGCGGCCGTGGTCGCTGCCTCGTCG
>Ga0209737_10002826_pt1 | contig 12124 bp, 4 predicted proteins | sample TergutCu122P3_FD_187284 | JGI IMG/M metagenome (GOLD analysis project Ga0209737, IMG submission 187284) | Cubitermes ugandensis P3 segment gut microbial communities from Kakamega Forest, Kenya - Cu122 P3 (SPAdes) (version 2) | ecosystem: Host-associated > Arthropoda: Insects > Digestive system >... | reverse complement strand
AAGATTTGTTTTACGGCATCGCCATATTCTTTCCAGATTTTCTTATGAGATTTTGTGAAAATCGTGTATTTCTGCAAGGTACGGATAAACCAAAGCGGAGCATCCACAGAGTTGTAGGCAGGGTGCTCGCCCTCTCCCATATTGGGGAAAAGTCCATTTTGCATTTCCGTGAGCATATTGTCCATCACTTCTTTGCAAAGTTTAGGTTTATTAATGGCTAACGTTAAACCCGGCAGTGCGATGAACGTATCGCGTCCCCAGCGACCAAACCAGGGATAACCCGCAATCACCTGCGTTTTTCCGTTACGTTTGATAATAAACTGTTCTGCTGCATTTTGCAAACAATTTATGTATGAGGAACGTTTGGTGCGTTTATCAAGCTCCATTGCAAACAAAACAGGAATTTTTTCCGGTGCAATCGGTGCAGTGCCAATCGACAGGTATATCTCTTTGTGTTCAACCATCACACTGATGGTACCCAAATTAATTAAGTCCTCGTGCCCCTCATAACCACGTTTCAATTCCTCTTCATATTCAAAATTATGAAACCAAACGGGGGCATGCAGGTAAGAAACAGGTGCGTTAGACTGAAAAGCAACAGGCGTGTAATTATCATACAAACAATACTCTACGCCGTTTTTTACAGATTTATGCCGTGTAGAAACAAACGGATTTTGCCGGGTTAACTGATGCGCATTTCTAAACGCCAGTAACGGCGAAAATAACAACTGCGCCGACTCATAATCATCTAATATTGTGTATTTTAATATCAACCTGTCCTCATCATTACACATCAAAAACTCTTTGGTAAAATTAAATTTGCCTACTCTGAAGTGATAGGTAGGAATGACATCGCAAATAAATTTTTGAAGATATTTGTTGCCTTTGGGGGCAATTACTCCGCCCTGATACTGATGTATACCCAAATGAAACTCCATTTTATCAATAATAATGGTTTCGTTTAAATTGGATACCAACACGTGGCGTTCTCCGTCAATTTTATCCTGCGGCGTTACCAAAACACCATGGTATTTTCTTGTATTTAAACCTAATAGCGTGGTTGAAGCATAAGATCCCGTTCTGCTGCAGCGCAAAATCTCTCTGCCTTTTGAGAAATTGATATTCACTAATTTCTCGTGGTCAAACTCAATATAGCTCATACTGTTTTTGCAAATTAATTTCGTCAGCAAAAATAAAAATTTATAGTCATTAATCAGTAATATTCATATTTTTGCTGTTCAAAAAGTAATTTGATATTTCTTTATGTTTAATTGGATTCGTGAAACTATACATCTGTTTTTTGCCCATTTTGGAATTAGCGGGCAATTATTATCGTTTATTTCTGCGGCAGTAACCGCTGTTGTGCTCATTTGTGCAGGGCTAATTCTCTACTACATTATTCGCATTATTTTGCAAAATGTGATAAAAATTGCCAACAAAAGATTCCCATCTCAATGGCGAACGGCATTACTTAAAGAGCGTTTTTTTATTCAACTCTCTTTCTTGTTGCCGGCACTTTTTCTGAAAAATTTGGCGCCCGAAGTGTTTGGGGAGGCAACAAGGTCTGCCGCACTGTTTACAGCTTTCATCAACATCTATATTGTTACTAATGTAACGTTGATTCTGAGTGCTTTTCTGAGGGCAGTGGGAGACGTTTTATTACAAACCGATGCCACCAAAGATAAACCCATAAAAAGTTATGTACAGATTGCCTCCATCTTCATTTGGGTAATTGCCACGGTGTTGTTTATTTCCATTTTAATCCACGAATCACCGACAGTCTTTTTAGCCGGTTTGGGTGCGTTTTCTGCTGTGTTAATGTTGATTTTTCAAGACACAATTGTGGGTTTTGTTAACAGTATCCAACTATCTGCCAACGATTTGGTGCGAAACGGAGATTGGATTACCATGAGCAAATTTGATGCAGACGGTACGGTGGAAGAGATTAATCTAACCTCTGTGAAAGTGCGAAATTTTGATGCAACTATCTCTACTATCCCTGTACGCCAATTGATTACCGACTCTTTTCAAAACTGGCGCGGAATGGAAGAACAGGGCGTGAGACGGATTAAACGTTCTTTCCTTATCGACACAACGAGTATAAAAAAGGCTACGCCTGAAATGCAGCATAATATTAACCAGAATTGTGAAACCAATCTCTGCTGTTTCCGCGAAAATATTGTGAATTATTTGAAAGAGAGACCCGATATTAACAAAGAGAATATTATTATGACCCGATTACTCCCAATTACCGAATTTGGAGTACCCGTTGAACTCTATTGCTTCGCAAACACGATTGTGTGGACAGAATTTGAAGAGATTCAAGCCAGAATTATGGAACACGTGTGCGTTACCCTATCCGAATTTGAACTCCAACTTTACCAAAGAAAATAACTAACAATTGACAATTGACAATTAACAATGAAAAACGAACTATTGCTACTAAGGGGGCTTTTGAAAATAAGGATTCAATGTATTAAATTTTAAATTTTTAAATCTTTAAATTATGAACTACTTGGACATTGTAATCATTCTCCCCGCCTTGTGGTTTGGCTACAAAGGCTTTACGCACGGGCTGATTCGTGAACTGGCAGGGCTTGCCGCACTCATTCTCGGGGTGTACGCGGCTTTTATGTGTTCCGATTGGGTAGCCCAGTGGATAAACCGCCCTGAATTTCCCAAAGAAGTATATTTTGCCATCACTTTTTTGGGCGTGCTGGTATTGGTGTACCTTCTGGGAAGATTAGCCGAGAAACTTATTAAGTTGGTAATCCCCGAATTTGTTAATAATCTGCTTGGCGCGCTGTTTGGTGTAGGAAAAGTGGCTGTTTTTTTTAGCGTGATAATACTTTTTATTCATAGTGTTGACTCTAAACAAGTGATTTTGAAACAACAAACCACCGAAAAATCGTTTACTTATAAATATGTTGAACCCATCGCACCCTACCTGAAACAATGGACAATTGACAATTGACAATTAATAATTAACAATTTAACCTTAAATCGTACATCTCATATCTCATATCTCAAGTCTCATATCTTTTAACATGAACATCATCGGCATCGACATCGGGGGGACAAATACGGACATCGGATTGGTTAGTGATTCGGGGATTGTGGTGGCTCGGAAAAACCTGAAAACTGCGCGGTACTTTGATGCCCAATCTTTGGTAAATGCTATGGTTGAAGTGATTAAACGATTGATGTTTGATAATAGCATAGCAACCATTTCGGGTGTTGGGATTGGCGCGCCCTGCGGAAACTACTATGACGGCAGTATTGACGATGCGGCAAACCTGAATTTCAGAGGAAAAACCCCGCTGAAAACGATGATGGAAGCGCAACTGAACGTTCCTGTTACGGTTACCAACGATGCTAATGCTGCGCTGTACGGCGAAATGATTTTTGGCGGTGCCAAAGGGATGAAAGATGTAGTGATGTTTACGCTGGGCACCGGCGTGGGCGGTGCCATCGCCACAGACGGAAAAATCCTGTACGGCTCTGACGGTTTTGCGGGAGAACTGGGGCACAGCATCCTAATCCCAAACGGAAGAAAGTGCACCTGCGGCAACCACGGCTGTTTGGAAGCCTACGCCTCTATCAGAGGAATTATAGAAACCTGCGTGGAACTGTTGCAACAGTTCCCCTGTAACGACCTTGCAGCTATTCCCCGCGCCCAACTGAACCCCAAAATAATCGCGGATGCCGCCCTTAAAGGCAATCCTGTTGCCATAGAAACCTACAAAAGAACAGGCGAGTGGCTGGGGATTGCCCTTTCCAACGCCGTAGTTTTTTCCTCCCCGCAAGCCATATTCCTTACCGGCGGGATACTCAAAGCCGGCGATCTTTTACTTCAACCCGCAAGATTATCTTTCAACAAACACAAACTCTTTGTGTATAAAAACGAGATTCCCATCCTTACATCTCACTTGAATGAGAATGATGCCGCCATTCTGGGGGCTGCGGCGTTAATCCACGAATTTCACTAATTACACGAATTATGTTGCCCTTTCAGGGCGCGTTTGTTACCGTTCGCATTCCTTTTCCCAAGGCGTTGCCGTTGGGCTATCGTATGTTAGGGCTTCGCCCTGTTGGGTTGCGTTTACCTCTCGTTTCCTAATAACCTGAGTTCCGTTTAAGAAACTATCTATCCTCGTGATACTAAACATTTTACGTTTAATTAGTGGCTGAAAGCCACGTTCTATGATAGCCCAACGTAACACGTTGGGTCAGGATGATGGGGGAAACCCCATACGCCCTGAAAGGGCAACTTAATTCGTGGACAAAAAAAGGGGCTGTCCGTTTAGACAGCCCCTTGGGGTTTTGTTGTAGAGACGCAATGCATTGCGTCTCTACGCGGCGCGCCACGTCTGTACGCGGCGCGCGTTGCGTACGTTATTGTTTCACGAAGCTCTTCACACCTGTGTTGGCACCTTTGGTTACTCTGATGAAGTAAGTTCCGTTAGCATAAGAGGTTACGTTGAGTTCGTATTTCTTTTCGGTAGTTTCTACTCTTTGGATAAATTTACCCATAGCGTCATATACTTCGATGAAGGCTGGGGTATCGCTTTCACGATGTACGTAGATTCTATCCATTGTTGGGTTCGGATAAATTTCGTAGTTACCTTCAATTTCCTTAACACCTAAACAGGTTACATTGAATTCTTTTTCAACTACTTTGGTTTGAACCGAGCCGTAGTTGGCTACAACGCCGGCTTTATAGTTGCCATCAAGATTAGTAAACATATATTCTTTAACCTGAAGACCTGTTTTCACAATCACATTGTTCAAATATACGGTAAATCCGGTAAAGGCTGCGCCTGCTTCGTGACTCCATGTGAGGAGTGCGCGTGCGTTGCAGGTATCCACAGTTGCAACTACATTCTTCGGTGCTATACTGTCTACTAATAACAATGCATGGTGGCTGCCACTTGGTGCAACGATAACAGCAGTATCTGTGTATTTTTTGAATCCTTCAAACGTAATCGTCAGGGTGTACTTTCCGCAGAGTACTGTAGGGAAGGTAACACCTGTTGAGGTAGAGGGGCTTGTGTAGGTCTTGCCTGCATTTTTCAACTCTACCAACGCACCTGCAGGGCTGTGCCCGCTGTTGGTGGTAATATCTATGGTATAGATTACTTCTACGTTCTTGTAGAGGGGGTTAGAGAATGCGGGAGCTGACTCAACACCACCGTGGTAACAAGTTCTTACTGCCCATCTGTGTGTATCCATAGCGGCAGTTGGCCAGGTAACATCGGTGAAATTCATTGCAGGTACCGGTAGGTTGGTTAAGGTAATCCAAGTTTCCGGTTTTGTCTCCTGACCCTTAACTAAACGCCACAGTTTGTAGCCTGTGATGCCTCTGGTGCCGCCTTTTTCAACTACTACAGGTGGATTTCCTGCAACAGCAGAAACATTGGTATGCGTAATATTATCAAAAATATTAGCAGTAATTCCATTAGATTTCGGCTCATTATAACCGTAGGATACTTTTTTTCCTTCCACTACAGCATTGGCTCTAAGAACAAAGATGCCTTTATCGTAAGGTGGAGAAATCAAATTATTAAATACTTCCCATCCATCTGTTGGGTCGTAGTAATAACAAAGACCGGATAGTGCGTTGGGACCATTGGTATCAAATCCTAAGAACCAAGTGTTTCCAGAAGTATTGGGCCAATGAACCATTGCGTAGAATGTACCTGAGTACTCAATATCGTTTAATGGAACATTAATCCATGCACCCGGAGGAATCACAAACGGCTCACTTGTTCCAACCAATTGACGAGCTTCATTGTAGATGTCAACAGTTACTAATCTTCCTGTACTTGTTTGTGCCTGCATACCATAAAGGTCAATACTTGTAAGGTATCCATCCTCATCAACATTAAATCTATTTCCTAAAGAAGCGTCAGAATCCGGATTAATACGCCAGCCTGATTCAGCTGAGCCATCGTCAAGGATGTATGTTTTTGAGCCGCATGCGCCGGGAGCTTCCCATGTAATATCAACAAACGGGGCAACTTCAACAGCTACTACGCATGTGGGCTTAGCAGGTACTTCAAGTAGTACAATAGTACCCAAGTTGACATGTCCTGCTACAAATACCTGAGCTTTATAGTCTTGATAGCCTTTCAGCGTAACGGTAAGGGTGTAGGTTTTGGGTGCATATACATTCGGGAAGTCGAAAGCGCCGTTGTAAGCAGTGGTAGTAGTGTAGTTTTCGTATCCTTTCAGTTCAACTTTTGCGCCTTCCAATAAATCGCCGGCAGCGTTGGCTACTGCACCCCAAACTGTCCACTCGGGAAGTAAGCACATCGCGTTAAAATCAACAGTTTCGGTTTGGTTGGCTTTAACAGCGATATCATTTGCATATCCGTCGAAGTATGCAAATTTGGTAGCGAGCATAGAGTAAGTGCCCAGCGGAACGAATCCGTAGTAATAGTATCCGGTTGCATCTGTAATTCTTGATGCGCCGGGTATTTCGTTAATAACCACTTGCACACCTTCAACCGGTATTTCTTGACATGAAGCAGTTCCCTTAATTTTGCCGTGAGGAGGTACGTTAATCGTTAATCTCACATTAGAGATAAAGTTCACAACATTTCCTGCTTGTGTAAAGTTGAACGGAGCGGAGTCGCTGTAATAATGACGGGTACGGCCCGCCGGAGTTACCACAGTGGTCATCGCATTCACATTATTTATATAATCTAACGGGTCTAAAATACGTTCTGTCATAATTACCAAGTTGCCGCCCATATACAAGAATGGATTAGTTAAAGTAACAGTAAGTTCGGAAACTCCCATCGGAACGCTTGCCATACCTTCATATACCATGGTAAAGTTTGCCAATGGCAACCATCCGCCCGCTAACGAAGTCTGGTCGGTAACCGCCAAATAAACCTTAATGGGTCTGTTGTTAAGGTTTGCGGTGCCTGTATGGTTGTAGAACCAGGTAATATCCTTAATGTAACCGCCTTCAAGTCCAATTTCTGCTTCGGTATAGAGCGATTGAACCATAGAACTTCTATAATACCAGTTGAAAGGAATTGTGATTTGACCGGCGCCTACATTTGCAGGGCACGGAATTTCAACCACTTCGTCCAAGTCTAATGGTCTTACAGTAATATTAAAATTACCGGTTTGGTTGTTCAGCGGGTTAGAGTCATCGGCAAGATCTACACGACCTCTGATGATTTTTTCTCCCGAGGTGGTAAAAATAACATCACTAATGGTGTGCGTAATAGAAGCTTTTGGCGCTAATGGCTCGGCAATGGTAACTTCTTTAATAATAGCCATACTTGGATAGTCAAGTATTTGAACTTTATAGTTTGCAGCAGGGGCATCGCCATTATTTCTAACAGTAACTTCAACATCATAAGGCGTTTGTGTTTTTACTTTGCTGGGGCAGAGTAAAATACTTGTAGCTGCCATATCGATGCCTGAATCTTCGCATATTTCAAATTTAATGTTGGGACGTGTGGTTAGTACCCCCGAATTCGATGCTGATGGTGAAGCCGGATTGATAGCTGAGGCATCTTGATAAAACTGGAGTGTCTTATTTCCGGTTGTTGTGCTACCGTGGAATACATAAGCGGTTCCAAGGTAAGAGCCTTTGTTACTTACCACTGCAACTACCAAATTACCACCTGCATAAGGATACGGTAAATCCAAATCAATGGTAGTCCATTCGGGATTGTTGGTAAAATTAACAGTACCTTCAAACACTTTTGTCAATGAAGCGAGCGGAACATAGTTGGAGGCTGTGGTAAAGGTGGATTGAGTAGTTGTACCAACATATACCACTAACGGATAATTCGGAGCCGCAACGGTATGCACATATTTGAATGAGATTGAATTGATATTGCCTGTGGCACCTATTTCTGCAGCATCATAAATTTGTTGCGTATAAGAATAATTGTAATAAGTATTTACCGGTACATTATAAGTGGTTACGGTTCCTGTGCCAACCTGCTTGGTTACGCAAGGTGGTTCCGGAGCGCACTGGGCGAGGCAAATTTCAGCACCATCGGGGCATTCTAAGTTATGGTCTCCTTTTCTAACATATTTCACTACCCAGCAATGTGGTTCGTCCGGTTTCATGCCGTTGGCTATGTCGTCAATATACTCGTTTCCTAAATAATTTTCGGCAATCAGAACGCCATCGCGGTAGATGTTGTATGCTTTCTGGTCTTCGCAAATGATAAATCTGGTGTTGGGGCGGCCGGCGGCAGGAGAGCCGGTAGTGAAAACAGAACCTGCATTGGGATCGGCCGGAGCAATAAGTCCGCTATCTCTATAGTACCATATCGTTTTATTTCCGGTTGTTGCTGAATAACGGAAAGAACTGGTGGTGTTGTTTAAGTTAGACCCTTTGTTATTTTGAATCGCAACCACCAAATTACCACCGGTGTATTCAAATTCATTAGTCAGCGTGATGGTTGACCATTTTGATGCAGAATTGAAAGTCATCGGACCGGAATATACTAATGTCAACTGAGAAAGTGGAACAAAATCGGTATTAGAAGCAAAAGTAGATTTTGTAGTATGTGCCATATAAACATTTACTGTTGTTGCATACTCCGGAGTTGGATGGATGTATTCGAAAGAGATGGCAGAAATGTTTCCTGTACTTCCAATTGCAGCCTCATCATAAATTTGTTGTGTGTAAGAGTAATTCCAGTAGGTATTCAACGGGGCTCTATACTCACCTGTTGTTGCGGTTCCAACAATTTTATATTCGCAACCATTGGGAAGCAGTTCGGGAACGGTTACGGCAGGAGCGCAAACGGATACCGGCGCGCAATCGTTAGCGGCAGGATATTCGGCTTTCACACAATAGGTGCGGCTTCCGGGGGAAGCGCCTTCATCGGTATAAGTAAGCAGTAAGCCTGAATAGATTTCAGTGCCGTCTCTTGTTACTTTGTACGCCGTTGGGCTGCCGGTAGCAGGACTCCAACTTACTTTCACGTTCTTAGTTCCGGGAACCACAGTAGCGGTTACGTTGGTAACTGCCGGACAAGGCGGTTTAGCTTCGCTAATGATAATCCATGACTCTACCTGAGTTACAGGGAATGTTCCAAGATTGGTTGTTGCACCGGTGGCTTTATTAATTCTCAACAATTGACCGCTAAGATTAATATGATACAGTTCATTGGTTTCACGGTCAACATACAAGTCTTGAATAGAGCCGCCGCCGGGGCTATATGAAGAAATTGAGGTAAACGCTCCTGTACTTAGATTAACCGTACCAAAATTGGTAGGAGTTACCGCATAACAAACTCCGTTGTTATCAATGGCTATATAGGTTTGGCCTTGAGAAATGGGACCTATATTAATAAAGTTACCGTTTGCCAGATTTACTTTACCAAATGGAGTGCTGGTTGAGGTTCCCCATTGCGTAACATATACCTCACCGGTAGTGGGATGGAGTGCCATACTGATACCATCGGCGGTACTGTTAGCATTAATTAAAGTGAAGACTCCCGTTGTAGTGTTGAGCGTTCCGAATGAGTTGCCTCCGGTGTCTTCGTTATATCTGATTATATAAACCACATCGCCTACCCTTTCCATAGCCTGATAAGAGATATTTGACGGCATTGTGCCTATTTGCGTATGAGTACCGCCAGGCTGTCCCAGTGTTGTCATATAAACGCCTGTGAACATCACTGAATACAATAGCGGCGAGTTATTTCCTCTAAAAGGAACAGCCGGCACAAATTCTGTTTTTGAAGTGCCAAAATTCATTTGCTTCGGAGCTCTTCTCGAAACTGGTGTTCCTGTAAAAGGATTCTCCATTCCCATTTTTTCGGCTTCCGGGGTTTCCACGCCAAATGGTCCGTTATAAACCGGTACGTAGCCGCCACTGTTTACTTTGGGCAGAATGGGGGCGTCCCAGGTAATTTTTGCAAACGCACAATCCAAACCATACTCGGCTGCCAAGTTTTGAACAATGCCGCAAGGTGCAGGTTTACAAATGGGAACAGTTTTGCATATTGGAGCAGATAAGCTAACGCCGTCCTCACAAATTACTTTGATACAATATTCGTTAGCAATAGTGTAATCGGCGGTAAAGTCGGTGTAGGTCGGTTTGTTTACCGTAGCAAGTAAGGTGCCATTTCTATATACGTTGTACTCAACCATCGGGCAAATTACAAATCTCATGTTGGCTCTGCTGGCAACAGCAGCACCTGATGGTGAACCCTCCATAGGATTATTCATATTGATGGCTGAACCATCTCTATACCAATGAACGGTTTTATTGCCCGTAACCGCAGTGTTTCTGAATGAAGGTGTTGAGCCAATCCATGAGCCTTTTAAACTCTGTACAGCAACCACTAAGTTTCCTCCGGTATAGAGGAACGGAACAATCTCGATAGTGCTCCATGGCAACGTGGCATTAAGGTTGATGTTGCCTTCAAATACTTTGGTCATTTGCGAAAGCGGAATAAAATCGCTCGTGCCGGTAAACGTTGATTTGGTAGTTTGTCCAATATAAACCACGATAGGATAACTAACCGCAGTGGTTAAAAGGAATTGGAAACCAAGCTGCGTAATTTCGCCGATTTTGCCGATAGCTGCTTCGTCGTAAATTTGTTGGGTATAAGAATAATCGTAGTAGGTGTTGATAGGATACTGATTGGATGAAGTGGTTCCTGTTCCTACTATTTTTCCTTCGCAGCCGCCGGTAAATACTTCGTTCACGTTAAGTGCCGGAGCGCAAACTTTTTGAGCCACGCAATTGGCGCTTGCAGGGAAGACTGCTTTTACACAATAGTTTTGAGTGCCCACAGGAGCGTTCACATGGGTATAAGTGGTAGTTCCCACCGGTACAGTAGCCAGAGGAGTATCATTGCGAAGCACTTGATATTCGGTGGGCGTTCCCGTAGCAGGAGCGTTCCATGTAATATTTACATTTTGGGTATTGGTAACTTGAGTTGCCGTTACGCCGGTAACTGCCGGACATGGGTCGCCGTCTTCTTCAATGGTAATATAAACGCCATCTCCATCTCCTATTCTTGCCATAGTGAAAGTATATTTGTATCCATCTTCAAACAGATAGTTATCACGACGACCTGCATTGTTGCCTGTTCCACCTGCAATCCATATTATATAACCCGGTTCAGGATTAGTAATACACCAATCGTAAGTGCCGGCAGGAATTTGAATGGTAGCACTTCCTGTTACTATCCAATTAGCGGCAGGCGGATTACACGACGGATTGGCAGTGGTTGGAATTTTATGTGAGAAAACATCGTATAAGGTGGCAGGAACGGTACCACAGTGATTGGTGCCACCGGAGGGATCCGTCCAAATAGGCCCTGTTAAGGGAATCGTTTGACCATATTGCAGGGCTGTTTGGTCTAACAATAATTGATATCCGGTTCCATCTAGCCATACATTGTTTGCGACCAAGGTAACGTTTACCATACCTTTGGGGGCGCGGGGAATATCTATTTTGTTAATTTCAGGAGTTTCATTAACCTCTTTTTCAGCCCGTCTGTTAGCATTAGCCGCCATCTCTTCCACTTTCGCTTTCATTTCAATCTCTTCGGGAGTTGGGATGTAAGGCTGTACAATGGGCGCGGGGGTAAAGACAACGTTAGATTTCTTGCCGTCCGGTTTTTCCCATGTAAGGATATTTCTACAGTCTTCCCATGTTTCAATGGCAAGGTTTTTAGCGGGGGCGCAAGCATCTGCTGCGCAAGGCTCCATTGCTTTGGTTGCCGCTGCAGATTCGCCGCCGGTGGGGCAAATCGCTTTCACACTCCAAGTGTGCGCGGTGGTAAGGTCAACCGTGGTAGCGTCATAACTTGTAGTAGTAATTGGGGTGGTATTCACTTGGTTGCCGTCGCAATATACGTTGTAGGTAACGGGGCTGGGACCGCCGCCTATTGTGCCTTCAATTTTGAAATACATAGACTTACCGGGACTTACCAATGGACCTGCATCCATCCACGCTGTTCCTGCTCCAAATAGGTTGCCCGGGTCATGTAGATGAAAATTTGTACCAATACCTGTTGTACCCATCGCAATATTCCAACGGGAAAGTGTTAAATCTACTGCACCGTCATAGGCACCCGCTATTGAAATCCAATATTTTCCGGTTGCCGGCAAAGTAAAAGGT
>Ga0209737_10002824_pt1 | contig 12128 bp, 8 predicted proteins | sample TergutCu122P3_FD_187284 | JGI IMG/M metagenome (GOLD analysis project Ga0209737, IMG submission 187284) | Cubitermes ugandensis P3 segment gut microbial communities from Kakamega Forest, Kenya - Cu122 P3 (SPAdes) (version 2) | ecosystem: Host-associated > Arthropoda: Insects > Digestive system >... | reverse complement strand
ATTGATACTGGTCTAAACACGGTCTTACTGTCACGGTACAGCACTGTACAGCACAATTGATACTGGTCTAAACACGGTCTTACTGTCATGGTACAGCACTGTACAGCACAATTGAAGTATTCCGTGAACTTCCCACGTATTTTTAGAGACTGTTTCCTGTGCTAGACGCTTCTAACTGAAAACATTTTTTAGGCCTTCACAACTGAAATGAAAACCGTCCCTTTTCTTCACAAAATTATTCATTATGACGCAAGCTTTAACTACGTTTTGAGTACAGTCCACAGATCCATTCAGGAGTCTGTGGAAATTTCTCCACTTATTAGTTAAAATTCCAAAGGCACGTTTGATAAATCTCCTTGTTGTAGACGGTCCTTAATTTTGTGTCCTTTTTCCTACAGACAAATTGTTGCCCCAATATGGTCTCATAATGTGTGTCGAGAGACCAAAAGTTCCATTGTCTATGAAAACATGTGGAAGGACGTTACGACTGTCCTCAGTTAGGTAGCGACGGTCAGGAATGTTGAATTCATTTCCTGATATCTTATTTCGCAAAGAAACTCTTCTGTAGAGTACGGGAGTCACAATTCTTACTGTACGCTCCAGTATCAAGGAATGTCAAATAGCAGTTCGTAGTTTGCATCACACAGCCAGTAGCACAGTTGAGGGAAAAATGTTTATAATTATAATACAGCGACCCAGTGTCACTGGTGTTACTGTCCGAACGTGTTTGCTATCTTAGCTGTCGGGTTGCTCGAATTTCTGGGCAATTTGTAGCCAATCCTGTTGTGTTGGTTCAGGCACGCAGCTCAACTTTAGTTCTTACCAGATCGTTTTGCAAACTTCTTGAATGATTGTATTGAGAGGTGAAATACCTATTCAATAAGTATAATGCAGATCAGATAAAATGCAGCCAGAAGCAAATTACATGTGAAATATGGAGGACATAGAGGTGTATATTGTATGCAAAAAAGACGACAATAAATGACCAATATTTTACGCTTATTAATTTCAGGTGAGAATTTGCAGAAATAATGAGAAAAACTAATGAGTTTTTATTTTTGCCTGATAAACGAGGAAGTAAAAATATTTAGTATCCGGTTGTGGCTCAACAGACCACAAATAATATGTTTACCTTGAATACTCATTTCTGCAAATGAATTTAGAGAAAGCAGAACTTCAAATCTTGATGAGTCCATTTTGACAACTCCCTGGAGTTGCGGGAAGGGAAGAGCCACAGACACAAAAGACAATGGAGGACATGTCGGATGTGAAGCAATTTTGTGCAGTTCTGCATAAAGCATTGACCAGCTGTCTGCACTTCACAAACATTTCATATGACGAAGATAAACTCTTTATGCTGTCATTAGTGACGGACCCAAAGGACATTCCACCTGATAGAAAACTACAGGCTAATATACAAGATTGAATCAGTGACTGAAAAACACAATAGCTTCTTTTTCCCTTAACATTCCACAAATCCTCATCCTTTCACCAATACAAATCCACATCACTCCACAAACCCAGCTTGTCCACAAACCTCTACACAACCACCACCACAACCCTTTCACACGTAATGTCCATTTGATCCACAGTCACAGCAGCAACTGTATTACTTTTCAACCCCATCCACAACATCAGTCACGACAAGTGTTATGGGTTTAATTCCTGATGGATACAGAACTGGCGTATACAATGAAATTGTTGTAAATAATCTGTAAATTGAGTTGCAGTTAGCCTAAATTGTAATCTGAATAATTAATAAAAGTTGTTAATTAAAATACTGTGATTATTTGAGTGTCACTGCTAATCTCTTTCTGGGTGGTATATATTTTCTCATACTTGGGCCTTCCCCTTGTACAGAATGCTCAACAATATCGTATGGTTCTTCAAAACAGTTCACAGACATATTAATATGATTAAAAAGCCACTTAGTCTCTACTCAGATATTCAAAAATTGTCCACAATAGCACCTGTTTCACCTCTCACAGATTATAGGATACAACCACATTTTTCTTCTTTCTCTTAGACTTTTCTGTTTCTTCCTCTGTTCTGTTGGGGTCCAAAAATAAAGATCTCTGCTAGTTTTAGCATTGTACTAAGCGTTCATTTTCAGATTTGATGAGGAGAGTACGTCTGACCTCACGTTGGGGCACGGGACGCTAGCCGCCTGTCTCTGGGCGACAAGTCGCCGTCGACAGTGTTGCCCGTGTGAAATAGGCCTGAAACCTCTAAAGGTTTCGTACTCTTCTAGCAGGCTACGTGGTGTCACATCCCAGAAAACTATAATAAGAGTCTCCACTGTTATGCGAACCTCAAATCTTTTAGAGCCTATGTGGGTTAAAAATGACTGAGAGCATGTTCGATAGCGAGATTCTTTTTAGTGTTGTTACATCGTTTGATTTCTATTTCCACGCCCTTTACTTGAGAGCTAGCCATGATAGTTCAGTCAGTATACTGACCAGGCTGCAGCCTGGATAGCTAAGAAACTGCTGTTCAATTCCCAACAAGAACATTAGGTTGATCTCTTCTTAACAGCTTCCTGCTCGGCTCTGGGGTCCACCCATCCTCTTATATAGTTGGTACAGCGGGGATAAAGTGGTCGGAGCGTGAAGCTGAAAACACGCTTCCTATATAATGTGAAGTTTGGGAATGAGTGGAACTGTATCTCCATTTCCCCGTGTGGCTTTTTGGCTTTTCGCAGGGACAACTGTAATTTCACCTGTATTTTAGTTAACCATTTGACGCCTAACGGCCACTATATGGGTCGTACCACACAGCTAACCTCCAGATGCTGCATATTATATACTTATTCAACAAATACACGTAATGAATATTTTAAACATGCTGTATAATCTCCGTTTTTTTCTCTTCAAAATGCCGTTTATTTCATAATGCTATCTTTTTTGGTCCCTGTATTATTCACATTTTAAATACAGAGTGTGTTAAAATTTAAAAGGAAATTCCGGCGCCAAAGGGTTAATTATTTGCTTGTTTAGATGCCCAAATGACCATTTGGTGAATTACCTTTCCTGTTGGTTATTCAGTCAGGCAAGCGGTTCATACAAAATGTCACCATCAGTTTGCTGTCTGTCGTGGTGGCAACAACACAATTGATACCATCAAGCACAAGTGCTGGCACTAACTTGACCCTACGTGTCTTTAAAGGAAATGACCCCGGTCAGAGAACCCACCAGTCCTGCCAACACCATGGTGAAAGAGATACTGCCACCGTCTTTATCTGCCTTCTGCGACCAAGATATGACAAAGAGACGAGCGCTGGCTGTAAGATTTAATTTTTCACTGTCACAGTGCATAACGTTTCATCATTTACCGAACAGAACTTCTGGCTCTGATTTCTAATCGACTTGCAAACCGTCAGTTGTCCTGTTACAGCCTCACTCCATTTCATATGGTAATGCTGTGGATTACAACACCATGTAGTTTGTTGGAGAAACATACTGCCTTCATCTTCAGGTGGGTTGAATTTCGACACCCAATCAGTCAATGTGGGATAATCCGTAGAGAAACTGGCATTGATAAGGGGTTTCAACACGTACTTCGGTTTTCCCCTGTCAGTGTCCTTCCACTGTTGCCACACACTCATTTTTATCTTTCAGCAACGCTACGTACATTTGAAATAGTATTTATGTCAGACACACTTTTCATCTTCAATTTCATCTTGAACATAGCCGCAGTATGTTCATCCTGTCCTTCGTTTCATTACAGACTTCTTATACAATTGTAGTGTTGTGGTACAATTCACAGCAAAGTGCAGCAGACATTTCTGGTTGAGCAGTGCTGACTCACCGTAAACACACCCAAATTGATGCCATAAAGGATCGACAGCAGTACAAAGTTACTGTTGGTGAACAGCGACTTGCAGTTAGCAAGTAGTGTGTCTGTCCATACTGTTGCCTGATATGGGGACCTTATACCACAACATGCCTTGCGCAGGGCTAGGGACAGTGGTGGCTCCTTCAGAACAGCTGCACCCCACAAGTGGTGCCTCCTTCAGAACAGCTGCACCATACAATTGGTGGCTCCTTCTGAACAGCTGCATCACACAAGTGGTGGCTCCTTCAGAACAGCTGCACCACATAAGTGGTGGCTCCTTCTGAACAGCTGCACCACACAAGTGGTGGCTCCTTCAGAACAGCTGCACCACACAAGTGGTGGCTCCTTCAGAACAGCTGCACCACACAAGTGGTGGCTCCTTCTGAACAGCTGCATCACACAAGTGGTGGCTCCTTCAGAACAGCTGCACCACACAAGTGGTGGCTCCTTCTGAACAGCTGCATCACACAAGTGGTGGCTCCTTCTGAACAGCTGCCCCCCACAAGTGGTGGCTCCTTCTGAACAGCTGCACCACACACATTTTAAGAGGTTTTCCTGAACAGCTATTTCATCATCGTATGAAATATTATCTGAAATTTACAAAAATTATCAACTGCAGGCATTTATTAGCAGAGTGTCCAGGAAATAGGCCTATAAGCAGACCCGTTAGAAATGATGCCAGTTACTCCCCGTTTTCAAAAAAGTTGCTGGAAATGTTTGTCTTCGGCTTGCAGTAAATTGTGATTTCCAACAGACACGTTGTTTATTGCGCGCCGAGGTTTTATAAAAGAAGCGAGCCAATGGGAAGTAAGTCAAGAAAGTTGTCAGATAAAATAATGCCAATATACGTACTTATTGGAACGAAAAATGTTTTGGAAAGAATCTGTGGTGCTTATGAAACACACATTCTGTGCCAGACCCACCCATTCAGCCAGTCGTGTGATGTTAATGAAACACACATTCTGTAAACGAGATCTCGTCCCCCCATACCTATACTTATAATAGATATTTTTCCTCTGACATTGTATCCCAACCTGAAGATGGCCTATCACGGCCGAAACATGTAGTTGGTAGATTATTGTACCTACAAATATAGTTGTGTTTTTTGACTGCCACTTCCCTGATCTTTGATCTACTGTAGTTTTGATATATACAACGGGGATGACACTCCTTAAGACCACCACCCTTTTCCACACAAACCACAACATTATTATAATATTATCTGTTAATATTACACTAAAGCAAACTCAGACTAACTTCAAATTCCATGTGACAGGAAATTCAACAGAAAGTCCCTCAGTTAACTGCTGCTTCTCTTGATGTTGTTCTTCAATGTTAGTCTTAAACTGAGTTCCTAACTTGCTGTTGTTGATTGGGTGCATTTACATTCATGTACATGTTACTAACTGCTGTTACTGATGAAAGTTTTATTACACTACCATTGCATACTTCAGCATAATGTCTAAGCCACAGGCTGGCTGACCAAGGAATACTGGTTTGACTCACAGCAGTGGTGTCCAGACCAGCTCTGCTGGCCCAGCCTCCCATACAATGTGTACTATGGGCTCTCTCAGAGGTAAAGCAGTTGAGGCATGAAGCTGCAACATTCAACTCCATCTAGTGCCAAAGCTAAGAAAGCAAAGAACTACACCTCCACCCCTTCAATGCCTTCATGGCATGCACAAGGATAGGTACAGCATTCTGATTCTTATAATAAAAGCCAACGGGATGCACTGTTTCTCAAATTTATTTTGATAAAGGACTCTACATGTTTCAGACAGATCTACTGTCCATCATCAGAAATCTCAACACTGTATACAAAGCAACAGTATATGCCATGCTAGTTATGTTGACTCTCTGCTACCGAGGTCAGGATCGACATGTTTTGGACAGATCTACTGTCCATCATCAGGAGTCCCAACACTGTATACGCAGCAAAAGGTATTTGTCATGCTAGTTATTTTGACTGACTGCTAGTGAGGTCAGGATGGATCCTGACCTCGCTAGCAGTCAGTCAACATAACTAGCATGACAAATACCTATTGCTGCGTATACAGTGTTGAGACTGCTGATGATGGACGGCAGATATATCCAAAATATGTAGAGTTCTTTATCAAAATAAATTTTGAGAAACAGTGCATCTAGTTGACTTTTATTATATCATGATGCACAGTCCTCTGAATGTCAAATAAGCCTTAATGTCGTAAATTCCGTGTATCACGTTCAGGATCACCATTTATTGACCAACTCTTATGCACTGTACTGTGTTTATCAACTCACATAATAATGTTCGCTCCTACCCATTTAATTTTATTTGTATTTGTCAGTACACATACTGTCATTAGCACTGTTCAGCAGGTGTACAGTTTTGTTTGTCTCTTATTCTTTTGCTATCACTTTTCCTTCTTTTCCATTTACTGTTGTAAGACAAACAGTATACAGCACAATACACGACATGATGCCAAAATACTCGTATAATATTAAGAAAACAACACATTCCATACTCCAACATTTTATTTGTTAATATATATTCAGAAATACAATATATTCGTATATTATCATGTAAATCACATTGTTTAATGTTGTTGGTAACAGAATCAGGTAGACAGTTCTGAAGTAATGCACTCAGCTCATTTTCATCAGATTCATAATTCTGGTATTCATGTGACGACAAAAATGACATACATTATCATTCAACATGCTTGTTCAACTGCATGTAAATTCTTCCGACAGGCTGCAATTACTGACCCATGTCAAAATCGAGAGGTTTATTCAATGGCATTACAATTGTGGCTAACTTCATGGCATTGCTAGAATCACTACAGTAAATTATACCACTGTAATCAAGCATAACTTTACTGCAGGAACTCTACAGTACTTTCACCACATGTTCTCCTTAAAGATATAAAGCCTAAAAAAATAAGCCCTAAATTAGAAAAATCTTGTCAATGTGTCTGTAAGTTAAGACTTGTGCTCATAAAATGCCAAATTATTTTTAAACTAATTTTAACATACTTCTTTGGTACGCAATGAAAAACATTCTGCCAGTGATAATAACCTGCCCCACAGCCTCTGCAATTTAAAACATATACAGTTTTGTTCCTACTGCAACTTCGAATACAATTCATTACTGCAAGAGGTGCTGAAAATGTCAGCTCTCAACTACCAGAAATTATATCCTGTAACAATTTCAGAATACATGTTGTAACTGTAACCATGGTACCAGGAATGTTTCCTCCAAATTAATTTGATGTTTGGGAATTTATTTGGTACATTACATTTGTTTATTGGTAAAATTTAACAGATTCAGATTATAGATCTACAGCTTTGCAAATCATGACCTGCATCCCACCCTCACACACAGGGACTTTAAAGCAGTGCAACTTTGGTACGGCTCCATACCATCACACTGGCACTAAACACCATCACTTTCCAGGTTTGTGACAAAGTACAAACACAGCAGGTGATTCCCAGTAACACACCTTCCAAAAAATACAACAATTTCATATATGCATATTATAATTACAGAAGTAATAAAATGCACAACTCCAAAGACAAAATGTAGTCTCTCAACAAAACCCTGTTTCAATAAGTTTTTTTGGTTTTCTTGACAACAGTTTTGTCCTACCCTTTCAATCTGTTCAAGACGTATCCTTCTATTTGAATTCTGTGCACTAATTAAACATGAGTAGCATGATGTACACCAAATATTTCCATGCATTCTTTGTGATTTTTGCATACCCTGGTGGTACCAATCTTCATCTGCTGCAGGTGAAATCTAATAATTACTAACAGTATTAAAATGCAGAGAGTAATAAACTAATGGCCTTGCATTTTGTTGCATTCACACCATAAAGAAAAATGTCACAAATCAAAGTTACATGTAACATGCATCCACAGTTTGTACAATGAGTCAAATACCCAAAACCAAAGCCACCTTTCACTTTCATCGGACTAGTATGTTCCAAAACAAGCTATGCTTGTCAACTTTTATTCTTGATTTCGAACATGCAGTTTATAAGACTGTATGCAGTGTGTTACTTAACTACAATGTCAACTGCTAAGGTTACATAGTATCTGCCCAACCAGGTGAAATAGTTATGGAGACAAGATTTACAAAGCAAACACACATAATTCACGCACAGAGTTTACAAAATTTGTAGATATCAATGGCACTAATTCCTGGTAATTTTAAACTACATTTCCTTCAGGTTTATTGATATAGTGTGTGTATGACACACATATTTAAAAAAAAGCTCTCTGGTATAAGTCAGAATTCCAAAATGCATTCTATCTAATTTGTTATCTCATCTATCAATGACATTGTGCATTTAATAAAAATACAAGAATCTGTGCAGGCAATCAACAGTAGGAACACTACGCTGTGTAAAAGAACAAATTACTTTTTCAGTATACTTCATTAAAAACTGCAGACTGTTTCAAGCAAAAATTACATATATTTATGACAACTGAATATTCCACTACATTTGATAGAACAAAACGGGATGACTCCCATCATATGAATATCACACACTCATTTCTATGAGAATATACTTCTTGACAAATCAGGTGAATGTCACTATCATCTCTGTATAGAGGTTAAGAATACACAAAGTAAGAAAACAATCAATCAATCAATCAATCAATTATAAACTCCCATTTTCTCCCCTGTCTGACCGCTACATGCCACAAAATCCAAGGTCAATTCAGTGCTGTCATACACACCAATATGATCATTAGTCAGTAGAATTATTTCCAACCCCACAACCACCAAAGTATTCCATGACAATGCTTATGATACATCCCCTTAAACTGGCTTGATTTAGTACAAAAGTTCAGGCATCAGTAACTGGACCTTTACATACAGAAACTGCACATGCCTCCAAAATCCTCAAATGCATTTAGTTTTTGGTCTACTTGTATTCATACTCACCAAGTGCTTTTAAAAATTATGGGTTCATTCAAAGCATAATTCAATAGAATACACACACACACATGCACACACACACAGAAGTTCTGGACAGGTTATCACACTACACACTTTCAAGTAAGATTTTTGTTAGGTCACGCAGTAACTCCTTGTCTCTGTAAGTCAATTAAGTTCCACAAAAGTAGACAAAATCTGATTCATAATGTTCTACTTTCAACAGTGGGCTATATTCTGAATTCAGATAATACTTACACCAAACACAAAGACAAGATACACTGATTTCAAACACGTCTTACAATTTTTTTGTAACTGGCATTTCTTTACCAGCTACAAATTACAATATTGAAACTGCCCCACTGACTTACATTTCTTTATATTTTAACAGTTCGGTTTTGCAATTAATATATTGACATTAAATAAAGAAAGAAGAAAATATACAAGGTGACTCCCAGTTTAGTGTCAGAACTTCAGATTTATGCCCGGAGGTCATTCATTCCCAGTCTGAAATGTCAAATGATCATACATCGAAGTCTCAAAGGTTACAGATTTATCATGACCTGAACTTTAAAAAATGAATATTTGTGAACCAGTAAACCTACAAACCGTTACATAGTAACTGCTGAGATTCATACTCATGTCTACAACATTAGCAAGTGGAAATGGCATCACAAATAAACTCCTGAAGTTAAGACACCCCGTTCTGAATCATCCTGCATGCCTTTGTTATTTGCTTATTCTAGAGAATTCAAACAGAAAATGTGGATGTGCTGACATTCCAAAATTTACCACTTTACAGCTTATCTGATAAGCAACACAAACCACAGATTATGTGGAACACCAATTAAAAATATTCTGAACTGGCAACTAATTTGAGCTCCAAGTACACAAGGCACTAGTCAATCTGAATACATAACAACAGGCAAGGATTGTGTATTCAGCAGTCAAAATAGCGATGCATTCTACATGGCGTATTAGTACCATTTCTTGACACATTAGATTTAAATAATTTAAATTCCTTCCCATTGCACTATCATGTGGTAGTTGTACATGAATTATAGCAGCAAACAAGCACTTCTGTTATCATTTGGTGTGTATATATGTATTATGTTTTAATTAATTGCACCTTCAAGTTCTAACAAATCTGATGATTATGATGATGATTATGATGATGATGATATAGTTCATGACATAAAGTATCACAAAAAAAAAAATTCCAACTAAAATCAATGTGCATTTTGATTGTAAACAATTTCCATGTGAGACTCTGATTGCCTACTTCTTGTGTTACATTCAAGCAGAGTTTTCAATGTTCCCAGTGACCTGAGCAGCCACCTTGAGACAAATATTTGTCAGACACTATCACCACTTGTCATTCTGTACTTCAAAATACCAAAAAAAAGTACGAGAGGTTTATACCGAAAACTGTACAGCACACTTCAACAGGGATAAAACAACACAAATCTCCGTTTAACACTGTTTATCATTAATACATCCATAGTTAAGTATCACACCACTAATGTCTGTTTCTATAATGTAAAAATTGGTACATATTTTTCAATATATATTTCATCTACATCTAAGCAAGTGAAAACCTTTCATTGGCCATTAGGGATAAAGTTATCCCCAGACATCATATATAAATCCCAATATGTTAACCTTTACTTTAGCTATGAAGTATTAATTCAATTACTTAGTAATGTGTTTATTAATTGTTTAACATTGATATCAGTAGCCCAGACTATATAGTGTTGACTGGAAAGATGTAGAAGGAAGCAGTCATGTCCTAGTTTGGGGTCTTGCCCTGGCATCTGTAGGATTACACCAATGAAAATTGGCAGGACTGGTGGCCTCTGTCCTGAGAGTTGCATCAGAAATCTCCTGACACAAAGCATGAGTTGGCACAAACAAATGCAATGTTTGGTACTAACTATCAATGGATATGAAGAAGAAAATTTTAAAAAAGTGGAAGAGCAAAAACATTTTTAAATGTTCTCCTAGGAGAAAGAGAGACTTAAATATGCCCAGCAAAGGATTGTAGTTTTCAACTTCTTTTGCTAACCTTCTTCTCTCCATACCATTAAAAAACCATAATCCTCTGGTATGTTTATTTTGAAGTGGAACAATAATATACAGTATGTAGGTTTTCTTTACTTATCTGTGTATTTACTGGTAATTACTCATGAGCAGAAACAATAATGAACTATGTGTTATCAATAAATAAATTCCATTTTAATTTGATACGAATCACAGAACACACTCCTGCTAGGAAAACAAAATATTAAGTAAACGAATGGACCATTCAAATGTTAGAACTCAAATACTTCTAAATACAAAAAGGGGATCATACCATACCCAACATAATATAAGTTTAACATCATGTTACAAAATAAGGCAACTCTAGAGATGGAAACATCCCAGTATAATCACATTTCAAGTAAAGAACTTCACTTAATCAGAATTTAACTTACTAGATTGTATAGGGATTAGTAACATTACAGTCAAGCCCTGTAAAGACATAATCACGCCACAACAAGTATTTTGAAAGTAAATGTGGAAGTAACCTGGACATTTAAAAAACTGCAACCATGACTGGATAAGGGACTTTGAAAATAATGTGAAGAAGAATCACACAAAAATAAAACATAAGCTCATTGCAAAGACAATACTGTTCTTACAAACACTATGGTTTGTAATTTGCCAGTTGCCACACGTGTTGTCTCTCGAAGAAAATGTATACTCACAGACATAACAGTGAAATGAAACTCAACCAGTTACATTAATTATACCAGCCACAGCACATGCTAAGAACACAAATCTTTGAAACAGTGTGAACAATATTTTGGAACCCTGCACTGAACAATTAAGTAACAAAGAAAGCATTTGCACATATTTTGCACTGAACAATGCACTAGCCATACCACAAAAAATTCAGTGAAGTCTGTACATAGTGTGTTCCAGGAATAAACAGCCAGGAAGGACCAATGACTATATATGAACATGTGTCCTATATATCTCCAATAACAGTTAGAGGAGGATTTGTATTATATAAGCCATCTGAAGTTAGGTGCAAGACTTGGAAAATAAAATGTGCTATGGCAGCGTGGATATCAAAGAAACTTAATCTACTTTCACTGGCTAGATAGTGCTGCTGGGAAATGTGTTCAAACAGTGCAGAACACCTCACTTAATAGCTGCTGTAGGAGTTAAAATGTGGTAATCACTACAGTCAGAGATGAGACTGCAAAGCAGCATAAGTCAAAGAGAAGAGGGAATCAGAGTGAAGATAAAGTCACATAACAGCTTAATGAATATTAGCAGGCCCGTATTTAGGTACTTTACGCCCCTGGGCCCAAGAAATTTTTGC
>Ga0209737_10002823_pt1 | contig 12129 bp, 7 predicted proteins | sample TergutCu122P3_FD_187284 | JGI IMG/M metagenome (GOLD analysis project Ga0209737, IMG submission 187284) | Cubitermes ugandensis P3 segment gut microbial communities from Kakamega Forest, Kenya - Cu122 P3 (SPAdes) (version 2) | ecosystem: Host-associated > Arthropoda: Insects > Digestive system >... | reverse complement strand
AAAAAAAAAGCACATTATCACAATTTATGTTTATCGTCCTCTTTAACTAAAGTGAAGTAAAATTTATAATAACCAAAACAGATGTACATAAGGAAACTGTGGTATCTAACAATGTTGAAAGCACTCAACCCATTCAATGACATGATCAGCAGTATGTGCCCAAAAGCACTACTCACTCATATTTTGACTCCAAGTGACTCTCACAAGCAACATTAGCCACTTCACTTAAACATAAAATCTTTGATTTAAATAGTACTTCATCTCATACAAACATTTCATGCACCCACAAAATAAATCATGAGATACAAGTATTCATGGTCCATTTTTTCATACCAGTTAATTTAGGCAAAATGGCTGAACAAAAATCCAATCTACAAGTTGTACATAAGGTCTATGGAAGAGCACCAGCAGGACTTTTTCCATGGTCACACACATTACTTATATGTAAAGTAACCAATTTTTAATGATCAACAGTAACATTGCTGTACTTCATTAAAATCCTGCATTTATCCTTAGACTAAAACTGTACGAACAGTACAAGGTTTAGTTTTGTTTTGCTGATTTTTTATTGCCTGATTTAGTAAATTACTGCATGTCATTGTCAAATGCACCTATTTGCACCTCACTGCTAGTGTTCCTGGCTCCACAGTTTCAGTGTTTATAACAGTAATACAAGAATTTTGTATACCACAAAGACTGTTCATCATACAGAACATCAAAATTCTCAAACAGTTCCATAATAATAATAATAATAATAATAATAATAATAATAATAATAATAATCAATACTGCCAACATTCTGCAACTTAATGTTACAAAATGATGACACTTCTGTTTGTATGCAAGAGATTCCCAGTTAAAATTTTGACCTGTAGACCAGCCATCCTTTCAGTGGTTTTCCATAATTTTCCTTGGCCGGTCTAGGCAAATGCTGCAACATTATCTCAAATTATGCTACGACCACTTCCTTCCACAACCCTTCCAATCCACTATTCACTAATTACCATATCACATATCTGATGGCATATGACCTCAGTTATTGTGAGTGTCACTGAATATACCACATAAATTATTAGATTATGAGCTAATGCCCATATTATCTTCAACATACTTCCAGAAAATCATAAGCCCACCTCGCTTCACACTGTTGTCTAGGGAAGGAGTACCACCAGCCTGGTCTGCCAAATGTTGACGCTCAACACCCATAGCTTCAAATCCTTTGACTGGCTGCAAAGTACCACTCACAGGTTCATCTGTTGCCCTTGCCTGATGCAGATCCCTAATAAAACATTTGTGCCACAGCTAAAAAATAATTCTTCTTACAACATTTCTTTAAAACTTCTCTTCTTTAACAGTACTCAGTTATCATGACTTTACTTTCAATACAATGAACCAACAAGATAAACACACACAAAGTGAACACACCAGTTTCCTAATCCACAGGAGCAGAAATTGGCAAAAGAGCAAAACAAGTTAAACCTTCTACGCAAATTTGTGTACTAACAATTCATCTTGCAACAATAACTGACTACATATTCATACTGTGCTATGCAACTAACACGTTACACAACGTATTACCTTAAAAGATCTCTCTTAAAACATACTACTGTCCTCCGTCCATGGCCCTGCCCAATTGAAAATGTGCACAGTTCTTCAGGGTACTTCTCTGACACTTTATGTATAAGAAATCGTCTGTAGTTGTTTACTGGTGGAAACACCAGCACACTGAAAGTGAATCGAGAGTAAAAGTGGATCAGCATTTGGCATATGCCTTCGAACAAACAGTTACAATCCACGCTGCTGCTACCACTTCTCTTACTTTCACTAACCTGAAGCCATGCATGCCATACTTCTTCCTGGTGGAAGTCGTATACTAAGAACGGATCAGAAAAGGAAAGGATATTTTAACTTATACCCGAATCTACTGCAAATGCTTAAAGTTTTCATCGCATATTGTGCGACTGCTACAATAAAATTCCATGCGTAAATCACCTTCCCTTACCTTACCTTTTACTTTTGCGACTGCGATTCACGAATTGCTTAATATCAGACACAACGCAATCAACAAATTCATTATCTTGAAGACTAAGATACCGTCCAATTACCGAGTTATCCAGTTTGACGTGCAATACCACTACAATTCCTTCCCTCAAGGGCAAACAGTATTTATCGAAACCTCACGCGACCGAAGGTTATACCCGTATGACGTCACATGCAAAACAAATGAGGAGCAGTGGCCGAGCACGTACATTTGGATCACGTGGGTAATATAGTCATTCGCGAATGAGACGTGCGGTTGAAAGGGCCAATTGCTAGCACAGATCATCTGATTGCTAGCACAAAAAATCGGGTCAGTTGCAATAGTAGTTCCCTGCCGCTGCGATAGTGGTGTTATTACTTGCACTATTTGTAAAAAACTGCTCTCACTTTTAATGACCTGCTTACAAACGAGGCACACACTGTTATGACTAGTCAGGAATAACGAGTATCTGCGAATTCATATGTAACACTCTACAGTCTTTACGACCGCCAAGTACTATTGTTTCTTACTCAAAGCGATGTTATTTTTTTTATGAAAATTATGATATACCTACAATAAAATGTATATGTTGCTTCGTATCGCCATTAATTTTCGTGAACTATATTATTGTCGTGAAAATGTTGACGTACGTACTATGTAGTATCTACAGTGTGGTAAATTGACTCTTTAAAACAGGCATAACTTGGCTAGTAGCATTGGGAGGCAAAGTTGACCATGGGTATATAAATTTTGCGAAGCTCAAAAGTTGCAGTAGAAACATGGGACAGATTCGTTTCAGCCAGTTCTTCATATACAATGACCCTAGGCAAAGAATAAGGAGAATTTACAGTGCCTCTCTTCGTTTGTGAACGAATGACTTCATATTCCTCTATTCTGCGTCCCGTAAAATGGATTTTTCGGTTTTCTTCTGTCTTTACACGATCCAAATAACCGTTCAGAAAATACTGCTATTTTGTATTTGTCCCTCTTCAAAAATCTGTAGCCAAAAAACTGTTCTTAAAAAATATATTGGAGACGCATTCCTCCCGCAGCCACAAGTTACGCCGCTGCTTGGAAGTTATATAAGGAATGCTGATAGCATGGGGTGGGTATTCGCACCCATGTCCGCCGAAGGCTGCAGGTGTTAAATCCAATTGTCTTCGCCTTGCTACTGGTGCCCCCTGGTACGTAAATAACGGGCAAACACACGAATATTTGGGTGTTCCGCTGTTTGCGACCACATCAGAGAGAGCCCTGACTGCGAGCTTTGACTCAAAGTTAGCTAACGTGGGGAACCCCCCGAACCCCCTAGTACGGCAATTCGGCAGATACTTACGCTGACCGAGGGTTGACCCCATCGCCTGATGCAAAAGCCAAGGGCGGCAGGGGCCAACAGGCCAGTCGAGGCCATCGCCCGCGATGGCCACGTCGACTAAACGAGTCGCGTCCGGCGCTGTTCAACCGAGCGCCTTTCGGCTACACTGACTGAGGGTTTTCCGTGATTTTTCTCGGTTGTAAGGCAAATGCCAGGGTATACGATGCAAAGTCGGGGCACGGCTCGCACTCCCCTCCCTCAGGCGCGGCGGCTTCACCAAAGCGCCTGACATAAGTCGCATACCTCCAGTTTGCGACTGAGCCAGTCTGGGCTCAGAACCCAGACAGCCAACCAACCAAAGTTTATCCTTCCCATAATTAGTTCAGTGCCACCTAGGCTATAGTCTTTGGTAAGATCAGTTAAGGCCCTCAGCCTGACTTCAAACCATTAGCGTAAGCATAATCCCGTTAGAGTAAAGGTGTCTGTTATAGAGCCCAGCGACGCGGTCAAAAGCAGCAATGGCTAACAGACAGGACGACGTCGACTTGCGCTTCGCGCAAATCTCCGCCCCCATTAAGCACTTTAGCTTGGCTTGGCTTGGCTGGAGTGGGTATTCGTTTAGCGTGGGTATGTGACTCAGCAACTACTACCTGTGTAAAAAATATTTATCAGTTATATCACAGTGATGTGGGCCGGATAGCGTAGACGGTATAGCGACTGCCTACGGGCTGGACGGCCCGGGGATCGAAACCCGGTGGGGCGAAATTTTCCGCACCTGTCCAGACCGGCCCTGGGGCCCACCCAGCCTGCTGTACAATGGGTACCGGGTCTTTCCCGGGGGTAAGGTGCTGCCGGGGCGTGACGCTGACCCCTCACCCCCTTCTAGTGCAGAGGTCTAAAATAGAGTAGAGCTATACCTCTACTCTCCCCAAGGGCCTTCGTGGCCTGTGAAAGGGTGAAACCTACCCTACATTACAGTGATGTTGTCAGTTGCAAATGTTCTAGCGGCGGATGTATTTGGGTCTTGTATTTTTCACTGACATGTGTCATAAAAAAGGTATCAGCCTCATACTCTGCGCCTCCCTTTTGCGTGCGCCTGTCCCCACTTCCTCTCTCCGCAAGTTTAAATTTACCAGAAATACACTGTACGTTCCACTCTATACGGCTCTTACTATGGTATATGCCTCGCTAACAGTGTCTTTCGTTCTTCTTTTTCTTCTTCTTTTGGACTCTGTCCATCGTCTAATTTTCTGATGAAGATGGCCTTTCGGACGCCGCCTCTACTCACGTCTTCAGGCAAGTAAAGCAGCTACTCTGGTGGACCCCTTAGGTACAGCTCTTCTCAGTCACTGCAGCATTATATTTCGGAAGTCTAGACAAAGCACAAAGTCCAAAAAAAAGAAGATGAAGATTATGCCAGTAGACTATATGTTGGTTGCCTTCAGCACTTCTCATGAACTACAACCTTCCTGTCCTTACAGGTAACAAAACCAGAGGCGCAAGTACCAAACAACAAGAATGTGCAAAGCGTAAGGGCTCACACATAGAGGAGGCCCACGAGTCCATCGCAAAAGAGTCACTTGTTACACGTGCCGGGTGATTCGAGCTTATTGCAGCGAATACACTGCATCGTCGCCAACCATAGTGGAATAATAGCACCAGCTAAGTTTGGCTATGGCACGTGAAATTCTGTTAGATCATTTTTAGAAACATAATTGTTTGGTGACTTCTCGGCCTAACTGTTTATTAATAAACGCCTAAAACTATGATTTGGCACAATTTCCAGTCTTCGATAGCACAACTGTTCGTTTGTAGATTCGCAACGCCGATACGCAGCAGAGAACAGTTACTTAAATTTCATATTCTTATTACATATTGGACAATTAATTAATTAATCAACCGGTTTTACGAATGCAAACAGTGAATTAATTAATTAATCAACAAGTTTTAAGAATGCAAACAGTGAAAGACTGCTTTGGATTGCTTCAACACACACACAAAAAAAAATCAATATGCCAGGAGCAGAGATTTTAAGTCCATGCATAAATCTCAATACGAAATATCCGAAAGTGGTATCTCCTCACTTTCCTTGTCAGCTTCTCATGCAGTTTCCGTCTTAAGAAAAGAATTAATTGAAGAAATCGTTTAAAACACTTTTCAGAATTATTTCGTACGAAGTACAGTTGAATGGAGAGCAAATTTTCCTAGATGTTTACTCGCTTCGTGTTGTTTTCTATGCTTTAGGTAACAGTGGCCAGTCTTGAAACGTGTTTTATAAATTATAAATAGCAACAACAACAAAACAGAGAAATTCGGTAGGCCAAAACGAGATAAACTACCTTGCTGTTCTCTCTGTCGAACACAAAAAAGCTACCAACATGGACATTGAAGGGCTCATAAGTGATTCTACAATTGCAAAGGTCCGGAGAAGAGTTATAAATTAGCACTCAGTTGAAGGGTTTTTTTGGAACAAGGTCAATGTACAAATATTCTGAAAATTAAGTTCTTGCAACCACCAGTAGTGTGTCGAGGTGATACAAGCATTCATGAACACTTTTTTTTAAAATCTATGTGATAATCATATTGTTTGTCCACATGATCAGGGCCGGACCAAGAGGTGGACCAGCAGGGCAGCCGCCCAGAGCGCCAAACTGTGAGGGGAATAATTAGAAATATTACGCCAGTAAATGGAGGTTTCCACAAGCGAAACATTTCTTCTGAAATTATTAGAAATTTGGGCATGCGCACTAAAAAAGGGTCGTTAGCCCTATCCTAGGCTGAAAAAGTTGAAAGAACATGGGTTTGAAGGGGTGCTCACAAGTCTCGGGCAAGCCCTGCACGTGATTGTAAGAAACGAGATTTAAAAAAACAGTTTTACATCAAAACCAAGTAGGCCCATATTTACAATTTAATACGAAGTAGCCATGTACTTCAGATCCATCGGCAAGCTGTACGTAAGGAGCCCATCAATCCTAGGGGCACCACTGAATAAAACAATTGTATGTTGAGGGGTTTACTTTATCGGAAAGTGAAGTTTCAATAGTTTATATATTTAAAAATGAGGTCGCAACAGACACGGAAGTACGAAGAATACAGGAACACTTAGAATGTGTAGAAAGTGCAAGGCAACAGGGAAGTCGTTACGCTACAGCTTTCGTTTGCATCACCACGGTAACTCTTGCTTTCACTTCCTATAATAAGCTACGTAATACATGTCGTATTGTTCCTATTTTCAATGGAAATCAGATTCAACTACTTTTTATCCAAGGACACATCTAATTTAGCTTGCATCACATTCTGTGCTTTCCATCAAGGCATACAAGCGGCCACGGATTAAACTCAAAACGTCGCGGTTCGAATTAAGGCCACCAGGGCGTGTCTGTGTTTCATACAACTTGTGACGTCACTGCTCCTTCCCCAACCCTCCCACAACAGTTCAATAAATGAAAGATGATCTGTGATAAATGAAAGTAGGAAGGCCGAGCAGTTATTGCAAATTCTTTTAAACAGCTGGTGTACCTGGGGAAGTCCTGTACAGAAAATCTCATTCGCTGTTTAAATTATTTATTTTTAAAAGATTCCAGTGAATGCTGCAAAATTGTACATAAACTGACAATAACATCAACAACCACATGGATATAATTTAAATAATAAACATCAAATATTTCAGTACTAAAAAGTTACAGTATTGCTCCCGCCATATCTCTTACACACAGCTGTAAAGACAAATTATATATGTTTCTTCATAAATGAAATTCACAGCTTCCATATTAACACATTTGGGTTTTAAAGTTGGAGGAGTACACTGTGCTCCTAATAAAACATACAAAATATGATCCCTAATTCCCAACCACGTAACTCAACATGTCTCAATACACTCGTGGTGCTTGTAGCAAAGAATATTATAAGTTACAAACATATGTAATGCAACCAGCAGTCTTTGATTAGTGGAATCAAGGAAAACAGAAAACAAATTATTTCCAAACATGGTCTGTACAGGCACTCAAAAGTTCAATGAACTTTGCATCAACAAGGTTTCATATGAATGTACTTTAATTATTTTGAGTGAAGGGTAAATTCTATAAAATTATGTCTAATAAAAAATAAAAAAGAGGATGCATTTATAGCCAAAAACAAATGCTGCTGACTTTACCAAATTATGTATATTTTTTTAAGAAAACAAAAGGCTGAAAAACTGAAAGATTAAGAAAATGCTGAGTAACAACCACTCTGGGGGAGGACTATTGCTTAAGTCACAAGATGAATGTGATGGAAACACATTCCAAAGACTTCAGCACAAAACAACATTCATTTTAACATCTTTCAAAACAATTCATTTGGCAATTTAAGTTTTATGGTCACTAACTTGCTGTACACATTTTTGAACAAACATGTAACCACAATGAGAAACAAAACCAACAGGTGCATATACAAATATGTAAATTTACTGTACTACAAACATGTAGGAGGCTACACTATTTATGCTACAATAAATTTACATATTTGTATATGCACTTGTTGGTTTTTGTTTCTCATAATGAATCATCAGTGCATGGTCATGAAATCATTTAAACATGTAACCAAACACCCAATCACCTTTATTTTCCGACTAATGCACTTACTTGTATAAAACTCATAAGGTTAAAATCTACATGTATCAATATTTTAAAAGACAATTTTTTTTAATTGTCTTTTAAAATATTGATACATGTAGATTTTAACCTTATGAGTTTTATACAGTTAAGTGCATTAGTTGGAAAATAAAGGTGATTCACTTGAAAATGCAAGGTGAAAACACGAAATTAATGTAACCAAACGTTTGTCTTATAAGTTCAGAAGTGCAAAGACTGTTCCTATTTAAACAAGATTACTGTCCTTGCCACAATTAAAACAGATCTCAACAATATGCAACATATGCAAAGTGAGAGATGTTTCATTTTGCCTGAATGCAAAAAGTTCATTTTGTTTTGTAAAAAAAAAACTGCTGTTAGTATCACGAGGAGAAAGTTTTGAATGCATTTTATTTGTTTTCTGTAAAGGAATTTTGACTTATTATAAATACTCAACATCTATATCATTTCTTCAGAAGAAAACTGCATCTAAAAAAACCCATGGTCAAATTATAGCAGTTATTTTGTCTAGTCACATAATTCAGATATATACCTTCAACAAAATTCTTCCACACAGAAGAAAAGTAGGTCCCACCTATCAAACTACACATAATCACATCCCAGATGACTCTAAATCCTAATGTTCACTGCAGTGCAAACATCAATTCAGTGTCCATCATTATTAATATGACAATATTATTATCATCTAATATAAATGAAATATTCTTAAAGCCAATGAAGGACACAATATTCAGCTACTGTAAATAGCATGTTCTTCAGTCCAACAACAACATGCTGCAATAATACATCACGTTTATAACAGTGATACTCACAAATTTTGCAACCACCAGTCTCATGGTTGTGATTATGAAGATTTCTGTCCTCTAGGATGTGACTCCTCATAGTCCGTTACAAGTGTATCAACATTTCAGAGAAACCTGGCATCACATCCCAGAAGACAACAAACTTTGCCATCTTGTTCACTTTTATATTATACACAAGACAGCTACTGCCTGACCCTGCTGTGGTATCAAAATCAGTCACTGTACAGATATGTACAGTATTCATTAGTGCTTCAATTTTACAACTGTATAAACTCATTTAAGTACACATTTTACAGATTGTGCATTATCATTATGTTCATTATTTCAATTGCAATATATCGATTCCATAATATAGGTATATTGTTACCTACCACCTACAACTTAGAATTATGTACATAAAATTGATGGTCTGAGGACAGCAGAAATGCCTGAACATGTCACCATTTTAACATGTTCAATATAACCGGTATACGAGGTCTTCTACCTTCTGGGATGCTGTGCAGTGCCAATGAGTGGTTTGATTCTAATGTTTTGCAACAAAGTGTTTGTCCTGCCTTCCAGGGTCAAGAGGTTTGAAGATGGCATCAACATGCTGTCCCAAAATGTCAGCAACAAATTACTCAAACACTGCACACACATCCCAGAAGACCAAAAACCCCAAACTACACAATGGCAAAGGCCTAAAAACTTGCATAACCTTTTGATGTCAATTGTAGGCTGAAGATGGTAATAATATACATACATTATAGTCTGTTCACTGTTACAGAGGGCATCAACAGGGCATCCTGAAATATCAGCACCAAACCACCCACTGACACTGTGCAACATCTCAGAAGATCAAAAACCCCAAACTATACCATGACAAAGGCCTAATATCTTTCATGCCCTTGAAATGTAAATTTTAAGTTGCAGATGGTAATAATATACATACATTGCTCTGGTCAATGTTCTAATAAATGTTACAGAACGTCAGAGGCTTCCATAGACAAGAACATGCAAATTTGTACCAGCAGAATGTACTCACGTGTCCAAGAGTGTCATTTGGTAAGAACATACTTCAAATATGCATGAGTTATGGCATGAAAACAGAATACATGCACAAATTTCAATCTAATACATGACATTAATGAGCAACATTTTGCACAAAAAAGATAGAGAATGTAATATGTAAGCTGAGATGTATTTAAATTTTGCCCTCAGTAAGAAAAAAATAGTTTCTTCATCTAATTCACGTGCCATATGAAATCTTTTCAGCAAACAGGACAGCAAGTGAATGAAATCCATGCAGCTACGTAGTGGTTATATGACTAAATGTGTTAGGATTTTTTCTGACAGCTTTGGCATGAAATATTGCACATTTTAAGAGACATCCTGAAAGACTACTTTAACCCATCCTGCAACATCAGGAAGTGACTTCCCTCTAAGTTTCATGGCAATCAGAATTTTTCTTCTTCCTGTAAGAAAGTTATGATAATCTATGCAGCCCTTAATTTTAACTAGGAATCAGTTTATAAGTTTCATCAATTTTAAATTTCTAGTATTTTCCTCTTACATTGCCTATAAAGGTTGCAACCCTGCAGGGGATGTACGAACTTTGGACCAAAACATAAATGACACAAAAAAAGGAGTTCACTTCATCCTCCGTCAAACATTATAATTTTTAACACGGACAGCCACTCTGTCCAAAGATATGTACCGTGTGGACGAGAAGATTTAATGTTCTTGCCTGTTGTCTACCCATATTACAATTTGTCATGAGTGCCAGCCTTATGCTTTTCACTGGTATTTTCTTCACTGCAAAATAAACTGTATTTACCATATACACAAAATAAGAATCAAAATTAAAATATTTTCTGTAATCAAACAGCAATATTTCTATAGCTGCAAGGACAGGCAGGCTGCCATTAAAGATGATGTGAAGGAGATTCTAACAGTACTTATAAGAAGATTAAAAATAACTTTTATCTTTGTAGGCTTCTTAATGAATACTTGAATAACAGAAAACAGTGGCTGAGTGACAGTCTATGTTACAATTTTTTTAACTTCACAGGAATTCTCAAACTAATATTTACTCCATAAAGCAAAACATAAAAAGTGGAAGGCTGTTATTACACTGACATCATTTTTCCATCAAACACCGAGAAATTAAAAAATGTCACAGACTGCTGTATAGCCATGTGCTTCATAACACTACTAAGAGGTAGCAAATAAATACAGTACCTACATCTGCTATATTTCTTCTGAAACATTCTTTGTATATGTAAGTAGGACAATCATATATTTTCCAAACTGACTGGGCCATGACAGTCTTGCTGTTAGCATAAAAATCTATTGGCAGGTGACGAATCAAGCCTGCTAAGTCACTTCCTACTCTGAATAAGGCTGTAGCACAAATGACTGTAAGTAATGCTGTGTTAAGAACAAGTGTGTGTTGCTCAATCCCCAAATTTGGTGCACATAGAAAATGGCAGACCTATGAGAAGAGTGTGTCTGCATCAGATTTTGCTCAAACTGGTACAAAACGTATGGACCTTTCAAAATGTTAAACGTAACTTTTGGAGAGCAGATAATGTGAGGAACATGAGTTTCTGAGTGACAAGATAAACAGTGGTGTGATCACAGTTGAAAATGCTGAACATCTGGAATGTCCATCGACAAGCACAACAGACAAATGTGGACAGAGTCGAGGACCTTGCCATCAAAAAGAGGGATACCTCTCTGCAAAGCTGCTAACATGGTAGGAATATAATATGGGTCAATTCAGAACATTCTGAAAAACAATGTGAACATAGGTTAGAAACCCCCAAAATTCATGTCCCATCTGCTGAGTGAGCAGCAGAAGGAGAATCATATCTACACGTGCCAGGACCTTCCAGAGTGGCTTGAAAGACAGAATTTCAAGTGACTTGCTTTTTTGTCATTTTATAGTTGGCATTAAAGGGGAGGGGATTTAATAATATCACTACTTTGAAGGAGACAACACTAATTAGGTGTTGTTGTTACAGAGAAATTCAGTACAGAAACAATTTAATCACACCATGTAAGGTGCAAAGGAGTATGTGTTTGTATCCACATGCGGTTCTCTTTTAACTGCTTTTGATTACACAGCAAGTTGTGGCATATCATTACTATTTTTAATGTCATAATTCCTTTTTAACCAGATGGTATAACAACTATTTCCATATTAATGGCAGTTTGGAAGACGGTTTTAAGAAGCACAGATGACAGGACTGGAACAGAGACAATGAATGAGTTTATACACTACAGATAAAAGACAAACAGAATTAAAAACATCATACAAACTTGTTTTAAAAATAAATGATGATGGGACTCCACAGAAGAAGAAGAAGATGAAGAAGG
>Ga0209737_10002821_pt1 | contig 12129 bp, 12 predicted proteins | sample TergutCu122P3_FD_187284 | JGI IMG/M metagenome (GOLD analysis project Ga0209737, IMG submission 187284) | Cubitermes ugandensis P3 segment gut microbial communities from Kakamega Forest, Kenya - Cu122 P3 (SPAdes) (version 2) | ecosystem: Host-associated > Arthropoda: Insects > Digestive system... | reverse complement strand
CCACACATAATTAAACACAGCATTAACATAAGTCTTTTACGGACAAAATAATACATAAACAAGATTGCAAAAAATGGTATTCTTAAAGCCTTAAAAATCAATACTGCTGCCAATTCATAAACCAAGATAGCCAAATAATTGATAACTAAAATTAAAACATCTCATAGTACAACAGCTGACATCCTACAATAGTGTCCTAAACCTGAGCAAAGAACTAAACACTAATAACGCCTAAGGTCTAATCTTTAAATTGAGAACTCTGACCTTTTTCTCTTTCCACTTTAGCTGCTTTGTTTATAACCTGCGATAGAGTGATGGATATTTTTATTAGTTATGTGCTGTAAAATATTTTGAGGTTACTGTATTGACGGATCAAGAAGAAATATTGACTGAATTACGGAAAATTAGAGAATCATTAGAAAAAACTCCACCACCGCCACCTCCACCAAAACAAACTCTATGGGATGAATTCAAAGACTTTCTGTCTAAATACAAAATATTTGGTTTAGCTATTGCGTTTATTATCGGTATGTATTTAGGTAATTTGGTGCAGGCTTTAGTTAAAGACTTGTTGCTACCCGCCATTGGTCTGCTTATTCCAGGTTTAGATAACCTAGCTGAGGGTACTGTTAAAATTGAGTCTCAGATATTTGCGTATGGTGACTTTTTAGTTGCTTTGCTTACCTTTCTGATAGTGGCTCTATTGGTATTTGTTGCAGTTAGAGTTGCAAAACGTTGGGGCGTTGAATAATTAACGCTTTAATTTTTTTCTTTAACCTTTTCTATCTGACTGGTATGTGGCAATTGTGAATCCTTTAACATTGCTCTAGAATAGATGTTGATGTAGTGAATAGAAAATGGTGCATATATTCTTAAGAAGCCTCGTTTAAACTATACTCTGAAGAGTATGTTGCAGTCTTCTGTTGAGTCTCTTTGGTGTTTAAATCATCACGACTTCGTTAATCTTTTAGACTCAAAAACGTTTATACCCAAGAATCATAAAATCTGTTTCTATGTTCCAAGTTTTACTTATTATAAGCATAGTCTTTTTTGTTCTTCAACAAATACTTTTCCTACAATTTCAGTGACTGGTACTGCTTGTGCTTTGAATTGTAAGCATTGCGGAGGTAAAATATTGGCTACTATGCAGTCTACTTTTACGCCTGATGATTTGTTTAAAATGTGCTCTAATTTTAAACAGTCTGGCGCAGTGGGCTGTTTAATTAGTGGTGGCTGTTTACCTGATGGGTCTGTTCCCCTTAAACCCTTTGTGGCGGCTATTACGCGGATTAAACATGAATTGGGTTTGACGGTTTTTGTTCATACGGGTATAATTGATTTGGAAATGGCTACTTTGCTTAAGAGTGCTGCGGTGGATGCAGTTTTAATAGATGTTATAGGCTCCCAAGAAACTATAGATAAAGTCTACCGGTTAAATGCTACGGTTCTTGATTATGTTAAATCTCTTGAGGTGCTACAAAAGGTTGGTTTAAATTTTGTGCCGCATGTAATTGTTGGGCTAAATGAGGGTAAATTAGATGGCGAATATGCCGCATTGCAGATGATTTCCCATACTACGCCTTCTGCTGTGGTCATCATAGCGTTTACGCCTTTATTTGGAACTGAAATGGCCCATATTAAACCTCCTCAACCTTATGATGTTGCTCGTGTTGCAGCTTTGACCCGAGTAATGTTTCCTCAAACACCTATAGCTCTGGGTTGTATGCGACCAAAAGGCAAACTGCGTGTAACAACTGATGTATTGGCCTTAAAATCCGGTGTTGATGCTCTTGTACTTCCAAGTCAAGAAGCTATTGATTTTGCAAAAGCTCAGGGTTGGTCTGTTTCATTCTCGCCCTATTGTTGTGCAAAAATTTTTACTGATTTTAGCGTTAATAAACAGCTTGAATAACCATGTGGCCTTTCTATTTATCGTGTTCCCCAGACGGTTCCTTTCCAAGGTGTAAGCCAGCCATATAAGTAAACAAATGTCACAGGTAACATTAAAACAAACAAGGCCATTCGGTATAGTGCATCTTTTGCGGTGAAGTAGCTAACTAATAATTTGTCTGTTAATGCAAACAATAAAGCAACCAACACAAACCCTACAACATAGCTAATAAATCCTGTTGCACCACCAAATAGTGCCAAGCCAATAACACTGGCTATTAAGGCGAAAGGTGTTACAAAGGTGGAAAAAGTAATCAGGTAAAAAAGAATTCTCTGAGACAACTTTTTCTTATTAAAAAACGTAGTTGCAAGTGATGTACCTCGTACAGACCCACGCGCCCAACGCACTTGTTGTTTTACAAATTTTTTAATGTTATGTGGTGCGATAGTGTAAGCTAATGCAGACGACTGAAACACAGATTTCCCACCCATACGCATCATTAAATTGGTCATCTGTCGGTCATCTCCTGCTACGACTTTTCGTCCGAGGAACTTTTCGTTTAACCATTCCTCAGTAACTTTTTCAAATTTCTCTCTTCGATAAGCTGAAAACACGCCTGAACAGCAAAGAACCATGCCAAAGAGGCTTTCTACGCCTTTACGAACTCTAAATGCTTCGGCGTACCATACTTTTTGAAACCGTGTTATCCATGTATCATTTTTCGAGTTAGCCTCGTTTACAACGGTGGCATTACCACAAACGCAGTAAACCTCTTTATCAGCAAAGGGTTGTACCAGCATTTTTATGCCCTCAGGTTCAATGAGTGTATCACTATCTATACAAACTAGTATTTCTCCAGTACACTGTTTAACACCTGACACTACTGCGTGGCGTTTGCCCATATTTTCGGCGTGGGTAATTACTTTGAAGTCATATTCCTGACGTTTTTTATTGATTGCTTCTAGTGATTTATCTTTACTTTTATCATCTACGACAATTAGCTCCAGTTTATCTTTTGGATAATCTGATTTTAAAATTGCGTCAATAGTATTACCTATGACCTCTTCTTCATTATATACTGGAATAATAATGCTTACTTTAGGTCGATAACCCCTATCCGGTACAGGTTTGTATATGTAAGCACTTACTAACCGAAAAATCATAAAAGATGTTACCACTAAACCATAAATGGCCACTACCCAATAAGTCCACTCTAACTCAAATAAACTCACCCTACGTATGTATAATAAAACTAGAACTGTAACTGTAAAACAGATATTCACACCGCATAAGAAACCAATTTTACTAGGGCGATACATGGTAGACGGCTCTAACCAGTGTCTGAGGAGTTGTTTTCCTCTTTAATATGTTCAGCTTTAAGAGTTGATGACTTTTTACGCGTTAACCTTGTTTGATAGTTAACATCAGCAGTTAAGGCACCCTGTAGCAAAGGCATGCTATTAGTATATGTGCTCATGAGAAGCCTAATGTCCTTAGGTAAACATTCGCCACCAATTCCATCCCGTGCTTCTGCCATGTCAACATTCCATTTCGTGTTAACAGCCTCACGTAATTCCTCAAAATCTAACATGTTTTCGTCACAGAGCATTTTAAGCTCCTCAGCATAAGCAATGCGAAGATAATAATAAGTGTTCTCAACTAGTTTGGATAATTCAGCAATCTCTAATGAGCTAACAAAATGAAGCGGTATGCCTAATGAGTTATAAAAGGCAAGGGCCATTTTTTTACTCTCTTCATTTAATACACCTAAAACTCTGAGTTGCACAACACCATGTTTGTCTTCTTCTTGTTTCCACCATCTGTGAGGACAAACCGCAATGTTAGTTAAATTATATTTTTTAGCTATGGTACGTGCTGCACCTTTGGTAAGAGTTGATTCAAAACATACAAGTGCTTTAGGGTTACGTTCTGAAGCATGTTTTGCGCAGTCTTCGATAGCACTCATGTCAGGACAATTGCCCCTATACCACGTATTAACTGCAATGACATAAATGTCTGCATAAGCAAGTTCAGTGGACGCGTTAATCCCTTGTTTTTTAGCAGTATTTACTGCTTCTTGGGATATATCATATCCATGCGTCTGCCTATATATTTTTGAGATATGCTGAACCACAGGCAACCCAATATTACCAAGGCCCATAACGCATACACTACTGTCCAACAACGATGCATCTCCATCTTATCTTCTAAATATTTAAAAAGCTGTTATAAAAAGCTATGTACTATAGCACTCTATATTTTCTTTTTGCTTAACTTTTCTTGTTTCAACTATGGATGTGAAGCATAGCTCTTAAGCTATAGGGTACTTTTTACTGTTTTACACACCTTTTAGTATCTCTGTATTTGGTAGTAATAGTAGGATATGTTAGTGTTTTACAGATACTGGTTTGTCTATTAATCCTTGTATTCTGTTGGATCTAATATGTCTGCTTCGTAGAATGCGTTTTTACGGTTAATACATGATTCACATTGCCCACAATGTTTTTCGCCGTCAAGATAACATGACCATGTTAACTCTAAGGGCATTTTCCATTCTTCACCTGCTTTTATCAGGTCCGCTTTTCTTTTATCAATGTATGGCGCATAAATAGCGATGTCTTGGTCCGTACCTAACTTTGCTGCTTTTTCAAAGGCTTCATAGAACTCCCGACGACAATCTGGATAGAATGGTTCGTCTGAACCGTGGGCGCCATAGAAAATTTTGCATGCACCAACAGTAACCGCATAAGCTACAGCTGTAGATAAAAAAATGGCATTACGAAATGGCACAATAATGGCTGTATTGAATTCACCAGTTAATGGAATATCTCGGTTAACTAGGGCGGTTGTTTGGTTAAATATGTCTTTTAATGATGTGAGGTCGATAATTTTTGTGTTGATGCCTATGGCTTGTGCAATTTTTTTGGCTGCTAAGGTTTCTTTAACTGCTATTTGTCCATATTTGAAAGTGAGTGGATAAACTTTGTAGCCTTGGTTTTTTGCCCAGTAAGCAACTACGGCAGAGTCTAATCCACCGCTAAGAACAACAACACATTTCTGTCTCTTGCTCATCCTGCTTTACCTCATGCTTTGTTCCCTGCCCTATCCAATGTTGAATGCCTAACCTCTTGAGCAGTTTAAACAGCGGCCAACCAATAAGTACACTTGCAATAATATTTCCAATAGTGACAGTTGCAATAGTTAATATTAAAGGAGCATTCAATACGTGATGTAGCATAAAGCCGACAGTTGTTCCAAGGACTGCCGAGTATGCAATGCATGTAGCAATGACTGTGTAGTCGTTATTGGTTTTCTTATACGTGTAGTAAACCACAAATGTCATTATAAATGATGGTATGGTGTTTAACAAATCAATTAAGCCTAAATCTGACGAAAAAATGTTAGCCGTGAAGACTCCTAATGTTTGTCCGAGAACTCCTGCAAATCCAAATAGTGGCACCGTAGCAACTAGCGAGTTTGCTATGCGGAGTTGAATAGGTCCATAGGCTGGTATCGGAAGAAAACTTGTTATTGCAACATAAAGTGCTGCATACATTGATATTAGGGCTATAATTTTAGTTTTGTTTTTCAATTTAATCCTCCCTGCCCGGGTTTTATATTTGGCGGAACGGGTGGGAGATCTCACCCGCCAATTAACCACAAAAAGAGCTATGTCCCATAAAAAGCTTCCCAAACCTGTTTAACATACCTTTGAGAAACAACCCTACCCTGTATGAAATTTAAAACGGTGTAAACAAGATTGTTAACCCTTCTCCACAGAAACAGAACTCATATGCCCAGTTGTTGTTAGTTAAAGATTGGTTGACTGTTTATTTTTATGTTATTAATTTTGCAATGTTTTTATCTCGAGGTACACAGAAATAGTTCGCAACAGGATTACATTTTGATCGAAACAAATGTAAGTGGGGTTTAGTGTATTTATACTCTGTTATAGTTTCCGCATATCCCATCCCTTTAGCAAAAACTAATTCTGCACTATCGTAAATTTTTAAAAATTCTGGTGAAACTTGTTTTTTAAGAAGCCCCACCGCATCAGCTCCCGTGGTGATTACCTCATCTGCTAGTTTATCTATATTTGAAAGCTCCACATCTTCCATGGTGGCATCATTAATTACTGGTCCACCTTTAACAGCATAAGTAACTTTTAAACCCATATTCTTTAACTGTTCAACCAGTAAAGCATCAAAAACAATTTCCCCCGCATTATCTGCAAGAAACAAAACACTGTTAGCCTTTTTAGTTATCTCATAAGCCCTGTCAATATCATCAATAGCTAAATCTTTGGCTGCATCTCTAATTATTTTTGACAAATCCTTCAAAGTAAACTTGTGCCCTGGAATGTCAAACTCCATTATATTACCTACAATTGCACACAAACAAGCCTTTTTAAACCGCTCCTGTTGCGTATAACCTGAATGTACAAATTTTTTAGCCTGAGGTAATAGCTTTAAAGCTTTTTCATTAGCCACTTTTTTAACCTGTTTATAAGGGTCAGGATTGCTGGTTAACTTACGAATTATACGATCTCGCGACGTACATATATCTGCTGCAACTGTAGACGGCTTAAAGTCCCGATTTAAAAGCTTTACAACCTCAGCCATACATCTAAACCTCAAAGCAGGATTCGTAGTGGCTTGATAAATTTGAATTTGCGCCCGAGAAAGCAGACATGATGCACATTCAGGTTCAACTTTCAAACTTGTCACATCACTTTATTGCATTAGCAAACGAGTATAGCACGTTATAGGGGTCTTTTGCTTTAACAACCCCACTTGCAACTAATACTCCGCACGTTCCAAGTTTTAATGCACTTACAACATCTTCTGCTTGACTAATGCCTGCACCACATAAAATTGGCATCTCTTTATCTATCTGACGCACTAATCTTACCGTATCTGTTATAACTTCTGGCTTAGCCTTAGACACAGAAATCCCTGTGCCAATAAGCTCCGGTGGTTCAATGGCAGTTATATCTGGCCTTAAAGCAGCCACTGCCACACTTGTAGCTGGATTATTTGCACAAACACATGAAACAAGACCTACTTCTTTAGCACGCTTCACAGAGGCTTCAAGGTCAATAAGACGAAGCTGCCGCTCAGAATGATTAATAAGCGTCCCCACCACACCCGCTTCTTTTATAGCCTCAGCAAAAACATGGCCTGTACTATTACCAGACTTCACAGGGTCAAGATGCTGAGCAAAAACAGGAATATCTACCTCTTCAACAATTCTAGCTAAATCAACAAACTGAGGCACAACTATAACTTGAACACCAGTTTCCTTACTTACCCTCTCAGCCTGTTTTGCAAGCTCTACCGCCTTCTTACCGGTTGACTCAAGATAAGTCTTAAAATTCACAATAACCATAGACTCATTTAGCTTCAACATTTATCCTCCCTCTAACATTAAAAATAAACACTTTTATTACTTACCATGAAAAAATACAGGCCTGATGATTCTAACAAACTAATGTCTAAAACACTGATTATTTATGCCTGCCCTGCTTTCTGTTGATTAAATGTTTAGACATTTGACAAGTGTATATTTGTTTTTTGCAATCTTCGGTTAGTGTTATGTGCCTGATATAGTTAACTGTATGAGGGTTGCTGAGCGCTAAACTGTGTTGCAGTGTTATTGTTGTGATAGAGAAACCTTTGGACGGTTGGCAACACTTATCTTGATGTATTTTTCTTTTAAGTATAATGTAGCAGGGTATATTTATGGGAAATCTTACGGTAGCTGTTTTAGGTAGTGTAGGTTATGCAGGTAATCTGGGTAAAAAAGGAACTTCAACTGATATCACTTTTTATAATCTAAAAAAAGATGAAGCTACTGTTACTTTCATTGAACCTTCTCGTTACCCGGAACGGCTTGCACCCTTATTCTATGCTGTTTCCTTAGCAACAAAAGCCGTTATAGTTATAGATGAAATAAATGCAACATTGGGCGAATGCCTTGTTATGCTACAAGTTGTTGGCATAGAAAGCGGCTATTTTGTATTGCGTAACTATATCTCAAAAGAAAAAATCCTGCCCCTAATTAAAGGTACAAATCTTGAAAACTTTGAAATTGTAAATGATGACCCAATACAACTTCGAGAACAACTCCTTGCAGAGGCTGCAAACCAACAAACCCCTGAATTAACTGCAGGACAGCAACCAATTGGAATAGTACCCGTTGATCATGCCTTTAACGTTAAAGGCGTCGGCGTTGTTGTATTAGGTGTGGTAGCTAACGGATTTATCCAAAAACACGCAACCCTCAATGTATTACCTACTGAAAAGACAACCCAGATTCGATCAATACAAAAACATGATGAAGAAGCCAACCTCTCAGGTAAAGGAGATCGAGTAGGTTTAGCCTTAAAAAACATTGACGTTGAAAACCTCGACCGAGGAACAATTCTAACTAATGATCCAACAGTTAAAGCAAATAACACCTTAAAGGGTGAAGTGCAACTGATTAAATATTGGTCATCCCCACTCAAACAAGGCATGGTCATGCATATAGGACACTGGACACAATTCCTCACAGCAAAAATAGAAACCGTCACAGAAGAAACAGACTTTAGAAAAACAACCACAACCCTAACACTAGATAAACCCCTCGCCTACAGAACAGGCGACAAAGCAATACTTATGTATCTAGAAGGCGCAAAACTACGCATCGCTGGCTCAATAACCCTATCCTAAACCATTTTATACTTTAACTCTAATTTTTATATCAAAAAAATGGCATATGTCTGTCTAAACATTATTCCCAAAAATTGATGCTGGTGGACCGAGCCGGATTTGAACCGGCGACCTTTCGATTATCAGTCGAACGCTCCAGCCGTGCTGAGCTACCGGTCCGCCTATTTTTGGATGTAGTTCTACTAAATAATATTGTGGGTTTATAAAAATAACGGATTTTTTCACGCCGTAAACCATGACAACTGACAAATAATCTCACTTATTCGCCATGTAAAGCCTAACGGCCATCACACACGAAGTTCTGCAAAATCTGCCGATAATCTTTAATGCAAGCCCGTCTTTTGCTTTTACACCTAGGTTCGTAGCCTAGCCTAAAAGCATGGGAAAGGGTCTGTAGCCTAGCACGGGTACGTATTAAATGGTGATATTTCTAACAGTTTTGTTTACTTCGAAACATAATTCCCCATTTTTTATTTCTATTTCTTTTTTCTTTTGACAGAAAAACAATGTAAACAGTGTCATCAGCGTCAGCAACGTATGAGTGTTGCTTTAAAGTTAAGACGACAGGTTTTATGTGGTTTAAAGTAAGGTGTGCATAGAAACAGAGTAAACCTGCCAAATAAGACAGCACTGAAATGTACAAGTTTGTTGTTATGCTATAAACTGGTTATTGTAGGGCGTGGTGTGGGGCTGCTTGTGCTGTGAGTTCTGTCAAGTTGCCGACATTTGTATCGTTTTCTTGATGTCAGAAGATGATTATCGACAGTAAATCCGTTGTTTTTGCAGAATAAGGCAGTGTGTTTATGCTGAAGATGACTTCGGTATAACTGAAGTCAGAAGAAAATTATTGTGTTGATGATGGTTACTTCGAAGGTGTCGTGGGTGGATTGCTGGAGATGTTGGTGTGTCAAATGGTGGGGAGTCAATTATTAGTGACTTAAAATTTGCGAGTTTAATTGAGCGTGTTGGGGCTCATAAAACGGTTGATGGCTTGTAAAATCGTTAATATGGCTTGATGTAGGTTTCGATATAAGATTGAATGGGTAATCACTTATCTTTTTGTTGCTTTTGTTATGCCTTCTGGTTTGATTGTGTTTGTATGGATTACTTTAAATAATCTCGTATTATATGATGTTATGGTTTATAATTTGGAGATGCGCCAATGGTAAAAAACATCATAGAATTGGGCGAAGAGGAAAACAGGGTAATTAATATCGTTAAGGCAAAGTACGGGTTTAAAGATAAAAGTCAGGCGTTAAGTGTTATTATCAAACGTTATGGGGAATCGGAGCTTGAGCCTCAGCTAAGACCCGAATTTATAGCTGAAATTGAAGAGACTGTTAAAAAAGGTAAGTTTGTTAAAGTTGCTGATTTCGAAGCAGAATACGGTTTAAAGTGACATTGTTGTATAGTCTTGAGATTGAAGAGCAAGTTTCTAAAACTTTTCATAAGCTTTTAAAAAAGGATCGTGTTCAGTTAGAGGCTATAAACAAGAAAATACGTCAAATTTTAGCTGATCCATATCAGTTTAAGCCTTTAAAACACCCCTTAGATGGCTTTCGCAGGACTCATATTGGTTCTTTTGTTCTCATATACCGTGTAATAGAAAATCCATCGACAGTTCAAATCGTGCAATACACCCACCATGATAAAGCATACGTTTAAGCAGAGAATCATGTCAGATATATGAAAAATTGTGTGGTTTTGAGCTTGAGTTTGTCCTTTTATTGTTGAACACCATCTCGATGACTATTTGGTGCCAGGGATAACTGGAAGAGGTCGTTTACATGGTTAGATACAATTGACATTTATGTTAATTTTTGAGTGAATTTTTATCTGTTTTGTTGATTGACTTTGTGATGTAGCTGAAATTTATGGGGTTTACTGGATTTATCGGCTACAACTGTTCCTTTGTCGGATAGTTTATAGAGTTCGGTTCTGACAAAGTTTGGGGCCTCGTTAAGTGCTTTGGCTATGTCGTTGACTGTGTTATTTTTTCTTTCAAGTTGCCTAAGTATGGCGGTTTCGATGATTTTTTGTTGTGCTGTTTTTCTTAGGGTTTTTTCTATTGGTGTCTCTATGTTGTATTTTGTTTTGAGGTCTTGTAGGGTTTGGTAGAGTGCGTCTTCCCAGCATATGTTGACTGTTTGGGATTGGTTTTTGCATTCTTGCGATATGATTTTCCAGTTAAGACCTGACTGGGCAAGAATTCGGGTGTCATCCAAGTCGGCATCTCTATTGGTGATTGATTTGAATAGAAAAAGGTCCTCTTTTGAAACTATGCAAACCCTTAGTTTCTTGTCTTGGTAGAGTGTGTTTGCTCTGTTTTGCATGTCAAGGGAAAGTGTTAGTTTGCCGCAAACTTTGGTTAGAAATAGATCCCAGCGGAAGCCGTCTTGGTTTTCCAGTATGGCACTGGTTTGCATTTGGTGGTATGCTCTTGTGATAGTTATGGGGTTTGGTTCTTTGTAGCCCGTGGTGGTTAATGCAGTTTGGAGACTACTCAGGTCTTCTTGGTTTGTTAGTATGATGTCTATGTCTTTGGTTGCAACTTTTATGCCATAAAATGCCATGGCACCGCCACCTATCAAATAAAGGGTGAGCGAACCGTTAGCTATTGTTGTGTTTAGTTTGTCGAATTCTTGTTTAAGGTAGTCTTTGTCAAAGGTGCGTCTTTGTGTCATTAAGCGTTTACTCCATATTCATGTGCTTTTTCAGCAAAGTCTTTCCAAGTGGGGAGTTGTTGTTTATCGGGGTGTGTGTGGGTTTGTAAAAATTCAAGCATCTGTTTCACTTGGTTCTCTAACCCATATTGTTTAGCTTCTTTTAGGAGGTATGTTTGGTCTATTTGTTTTTCCATTTTTTTAAGTAATAATAGTGCATAAGTTGAATACCGCACGTTACCCTGTTCTAGCAAAAGGGTATGTAGTATAGCGTCCTCAGGTTTGATTAGCGTCTTGGTGGTTGAGTAGAAGTAGAAGTCAAAGTTTGAGAAAAGTGGCAAATCATAGTGGGGAAAAATGGAAGTTGCGGTTTTTTGGAAATTGTTATTTGGTGTTTTGGCTGTTTTAGGGGTTCTTATCAACAACTCTTGATCATGTTGCCAAAGAATAACCGAATCATTGGAGAGTTCTTCTGCTATTTTTTGGACGAAAAAGTTTTGATACTCCTCTAAAAATTCAGTTAGGGCTCTGAATTGAGGATTAATTTTGCCTTTTTGTGTGATTATACCTCTTGATTTGAAGTCTTTTATGTAACGCCAGAGCGTGTTTCGAGCAACATCTGCGTTGTTATTGGAGTTAGTTGAAATTTGGCTGAGAATTTTGATGGCGTTGTCTTTTAGTATGTTTTCCCAGTCCACATGATCATAGATTGATAGCAGACTTTTTAGTAGTACGGCATGTTTTGTGTTGCTAAAGGTTACTTGTTTTTTGGCGCCTTTCCGAGTGATTTTTATTATATCTTTGGTTTGTAGTTTTTTGAGGTTGTATGTTAGGCGTGAGGGTTTGATGTTGAGTGTTGTTT
>Ga0209737_10002820_pt1 | contig 12134 bp, 10 predicted proteins | sample TergutCu122P3_FD_187284 | JGI IMG/M metagenome (GOLD analysis project Ga0209737, IMG submission 187284) | Cubitermes ugandensis P3 segment gut microbial communities from Kakamega Forest, Kenya - Cu122 P3 (SPAdes) (version 2) | ecosystem: Host-associated > Arthropoda: Insects > Digestive system... | reverse complement strand
ACTTGAACACACAGTCAACAACCTTAAGAATGTAGTAGAGAACACCACTGCCGCTGAATCAGCTATCCGTGATACTGATATGGCAACAGAAATGGTAAAATTCTCGAACAATAACATTCTCGCCCAGGCCGGCCAGGCAATGCTTGCGCAAGCCAACCAGGCTAACCAAGGTGTACTAGCCTTATTATAAAGGGCATTAAAAAAAGCTGTAAACAGCAAGGTAAGATTACGGGTGGTCAGTCTCTGACTGGCCACCCACCCCCGAAAATAAGATAAGGAAATCTTATTTTAACTAAATAAATCGCAAGGATGCGGCAACAGGTAAACCAGTACAAATCGTACGAAAGTACAACGTACCATGTACGTGGTAAGATTATTAGACTCCGATTCGATCGGCATGCCCATCACTTTGTATTAATGATGGCATGGCGATTTTTAAAGTTTTGGTAACGAGGTAGAAACCTTATAGGTTTAAAGCCTTAAATATAGTTACACAGGCCGATTTGGCCGGAGCCCCATATGGAAATGGGGACAAAACTTCAAGGAGGATAAAAATATGGTAGTACAAAACAATCTTACCGCAATGAACTCAAACAGGATGTTGAGTATCACCACAGCAGCTCAGGCGAAATCAACTGAGAAACTTTCATCAGGTTACAAGATTAACCGCGCTGCTGATGACGCCGCCGGACTGGCAATCTCTGAAAAAATGAGACGCCAAATCCGTGGTCTCACCCAAGCAACTGCCAATGCACAGGATGGCATATCGGCATTGCAAACCGCCGAAGGTGCTTTGAACGAAGTCCATGCAATGCTTCAACGCATGAACGAACTCGCAGTCAAAGCCGGCAATGAGACGCTACAATCAGTTGACAAAAGTTACATCCAGAAAGAAATTAATGCTTTAGTAACAGAAGTGGACAGGGTCGCCAATACCACTACCTTCAACGAAATGAACCTGTTAAATGGTGCATTCTCAGGTACTGGAAGGAGAATCCAGGTAGGTGCAGAAGTAGGAAGCCAAAACCAAATCAACATCCAGATCAGCCGGATGAGTTGGGCAGATATTTCAAACAACCAGACGATTAATGTCACAGCCAGCGACTATTCTACCATTACTCAAAGCATTAGTATCATCAAAACGGCATTACAAAATGTCTCAACCCAACGCTCTGACCTCGGTGCAGTTCAAAACCGCTTAGAGCATACGGTTGCCAACCTTAAGAATGTTGTGGAAAACACCACTGCCGCTGAGTCAGCCATCCGTGATACTGATATGGCAAGCGAAATGGTAAAATTCTCAAACAACAACATTCTTGCACAAGCCGGGCAAGCGATGTTGGCGCAAGCTAACCAAGCTAACCAAGGCGTGCTGGCTTTATTAGCTTAATGAATTAAAATGTACTGGTGACAACATTACTGTTGTAATGGGTTCATCGAGAGATTACTCCAAGAGCGGAAGGAGGCTGACAAAATCAGTCTCCTTTTCGCGTTCAAAAAATTTTGCTTAAAAAGCTAAAGTTTTTTGTTTTCACTCCGATATAGTATTCAAGTAAAGGATTACTTGTCAAACCGGTTATAAGCACAGATACAAAGTGCAGGAACAATCAACCACATTTTCAAATAATAAGGAGATTTATAGGAGAAAAAAGCTAGGTCGTGAAAACACGACCCCACTGTAGGATTGTGTAAAAAACCTGAAAACCTGTAAAGATTGTTAAAAAGATAGCAAAAACCTGTAAAATTTTAAAGAAAACAAACCAAGTAAGCAATAACACACCAAAAAAAATTAATTTAATAAAAAGCCAATTAAATTAATTCGGAAGTTTTACTTCAAGGAGGATAAATCGATGGTAGTTAAAAGTAATATGCAGGCAATGAATGCCAATAGAATGTTAGGGATTACCACTTCTTCACAAGCAAAATCAACTGAAAAGTTGTCATCAGGTTACAAAATAAACCGTGCCGCCGATGATGCTGCCGGACTGGCAATATCTGAAAAAATGAGACGTCAGATCCGTGGTCTGACCCAGGCAACAGCCAATGCCCAAGACGGCATATCCTGCGTACAAACAGCAGAAGGCGCAATTGCCGAAGTACATGATATGTTACAACGTATGAACGAACTGGCGATTAAAGCCGGTAACGAAACCCTTCAAACGATTGACCGTACTTATATCCAAGCAGAATTACAAGCCCTCCGTGTTGAGATTGATCGTGTTGCCGAAACCTCAACCTTTAATGAACAGAAATTGCTTGATGGCAGCTTCAGCCACGGTAAGAGATTACAAGTTGGTTCCGAAGCGAATGCCCAGAACCAAATAGCCCTCACAATCAATAAAATGAACTGGGCGAGCATTTCTGCCGGAGCTTCAGCCATAGGTGTCTCTACTATTATCACAACAGTAAATGGCGCAACCCAAAGAGAAGGCGTTTTGAATGTAGTTACCACCGGACCAGGAGCATCAACTTATTACGAAAGCATCAGGGCAACTGTTTCCACCATCAAACATGCTATTGAACAGATTTCGACCCAACGTTCCAATCTTGGTGCTCTCCAAAACCGTTTGGAACATACAATCGCAAACTTGAAAAACGTTGTAGAAAATACCACTGCCGCCGAATCACAAATCCGTGATACCGATATGGCGCTGGAAATGGTTAAATTTGCCAACAATAATATCCTTGCCCAAGCCGGGCAGGCGATGCTGGCACAAGCTAACCAAGCAAATCAGGGTGTATTATCCTTACTTGGATAATAATTATAAACATAATGCAAAGCGTGATAGGGTTTGTGAAAACAAACCCTATTCGTCATTCTAGACATCCACACATATTTCGTCATTGCAAAAACCACATATATTTCGTCATTGCGGGCTTGACCCGCAATCTCACAAGGAGTAGAATAGACATATATGAGAGAACATGAAATGAAAAGGCATATTGCCGGAATCCATAATGAACTTGACTCCTTTCTTGCCATTGGTGACCGTGATTCAATAATCAAATCAATGGCATTACTAAGCCAGTTATGGGATGTCTTATATAAAAAAGACGATGGCATCCGTTATACCTTTTGGTTTCAAAATATCTGGGTAGAAGAAGTAGCAAAAGGTGAGCCGCATATCTTTAATGGGGTACACAGCGTAAAAGATGTGTTAAATAAAGCAAAACTTATCCGCCATTCCCTCTACAAGCTGGAAAATGATTTTCCGCTTGAATATTGCCTTGAAGCGATTAAAACGATTTTTGATATGAACCTGAGCCAAACCGCATTACGGATTATCTTGGAACAGGAAACAGAAAAAAGTGATAAAATATTGGAACGGATAAACGAAATAACCACCAATTTTAAAGGATAAGACATGAATAATCATAAATTCGCTTTTGTAATGTGCAGTAACGATGATTATTATCTGAATGAATGTTTTAATTATCTATGTTTATTAGATATCCCCGAAGGTTTTGAAGTTGATACCTTGATTATCCCGGACGCAAAGTCGATGGCGGCCGGTTATAATGAAGGCATGAATGCCAGCGATGCCAAATACAAAATCTATCTTCATCAAGATACCTTTATCCGCAATAAAAATTTTCTACATGATATTTTAAATATATTTAAATCCGACGAAACAATAGGTTTGATTGGGATGGTTGGCGCTCCCAAGTTACACCATTCCGGAGTTATGTGGGATGATATAAGGATTGGTCATTTTTATCGTTTAGAACAGTTAAAAGTTAATGTTGACAATGTCGGTATTGATATCGTAAGCGAAGGACTCCATGAAGTCGAAGTAATCGATGGTTTGTTAATGATTACCCAGTATGACCTTCCGTGGCGCGAAGATATTTTTGACGGTTGGGACTTTTATGATGTCTCGCAGAGCCTGGAATTTCGCCGGAAAGGGTATCGGATTGTCGTGCCGGGGCAGAATGAAGCTTGGTGTATCCATGATTGTGGTGTTCCCAATATCGGGGAAGCTTACGAATTTTACCGCCGGAAATTATTACCGGCATATCCGGATTTTTTTCCTCCGAAAAAACGCTTTTTATGTTGTTATACAGACATTGTTAACTGTCAGCACCTTCCTTGGGGGTTACTCGAACTGGGACACGAAGTCAATATTGAGGAAAAAGAAGTCCATATTCAGGATTTTGATGAACGCAATAAAGATAATTTTGCCGAATGCTTACGCCACCATCGCTGTGATTATGTTTTGACTTTTGACTTATCACCGGAAATCGCCGAAGCATGTTATGAAGTTGGCGTTCCTTATATTGCTTGGGCGTATGATTCGCCACTTAAGGAATTAAACGGTTGGTTTGCGATGCACCCGACTACCCATGCTTTTTGTATGGACAAAAAAGAATTGGAACGGATAAAAGCAGAAGGAAAACAGCATGCCCATTTGAATTATATGCATCTGGCCGGTAATGTATCACGGATGCAGGGTTTGATTATTAATGACGAAGATGAAAAGAAGTATAGCCATGACATAACAATGGTGGGAAGCCTTTATGATGGTGGATTTTATCAATCTTACCTTAATAAACTTAGAGAATTCGAAGCTCCGGAAGATTTAAAGGAACGGGTAAAAAAAGATGTCGATAACTTTATCGAAAGTATGGTCTGCGATTGGCGGCGTGATGGATCAGTTTTTGACCGTCTTTCTGATGAAGCAACAGAATTTATGCGCAATATGAATATCGATTCACAGGAAATCTATAATATTCCCAATCGGCGTTTTAATGAATCGGTTTTTGCCCGTGAAATTACCCATCGCGACCGTGTCCGTGTCCTTAGGGAACTGGCAAAACATTACAATGTACACCTATATACAGGAAGTAAAAAAAGGAATATTCCCAAGAAAGTTATTGCCCATGACCCGGTTGACCCTTATGTCGCAGCTCCAAAAGTCTTCCACTTGAGCAAAATAAATCTCAACATATCACTAAGGTCGATTGAAACAGGAACCCCGCTCCGGGTATTTGATGTAATGAGTGTCGGTGGGTTTATGATGAGCAATTATCAAAGGGAAATGGAAGAGCTGTTTGTGATTGACAAGGAAATTGTACTTTATGAAAGCCTTGATGAATTAATGGATAAAGTAAAATTTTACTTGCGCAACGAAACAGCACGGCAAAAAATAGCCATCGCCGGATATGAAAAAGTGAAACGTTGTTACTCGTATCCGGTTGTGCTTGATAAAATAATAAAAATTGTTGATAACGAAATAGCAAAGGAGCTTGTAAATGGATAATGATGCCCAATATCTCAGCAGAATAGTAGATGCAACGGAATTATTAATAGAAAATATCCCCCAATTGGATGGTTCAAAAAGTAAACTCGACCGGGCTGATTTTTTCCTGAAACTGGCGATTGCATATTTCATCCAGAATGAAAAACCAAAAGCGCAGAACCATATTGTTGAAGCGATTAATATTATTTCTGAAGACCCTGATGATGAAATATTTGTCGCTTTGATAAATATTTGGCAGCAGATTATCTTTGACGGAATTTCTTTCGAGGACAGATTATCAAAGATGAGTGGCAGCCAAAAGCGAATATTTGAAATAGTCTTATGGTATTCATCACTCATTTACAACGAAATTCCCCGGGAATATGTCGAGGCATTATCATGCGTTGTGCAGGGTTCGTTAATTTTTTGCAGTAAAAAGATGCAGAACAATTTGACGGAAAACCATCAGATAACGATAACCTACGATGAAGAAAAAGCACTTTATTACTTTACTGTGGACGGAAAAAGGTTATATTATGCCGGTGATGATACCGATAATATCATCAATAATTACTGTTTTGTTAATCAAGTTGAGCAGGTTGCCCATTCACCCCATCTATATTTTACAGACGATTTCGATATCAAAGAGGGTGATGTATTCTGCGATATAGGGGCAGGAGAAGCAAATATCGCCTTAAAAGTAGTAGATAAGTGCAGTAAAATTTATATATTTGAGGGTGATGACAAATGGAGTAAAGCCCTAAACGCAACTTTTGAACCCTACCAAGGGAAAACAACCATCGTTAAAAAGATGGTCTCGGATATAAATGAAGGAGATTATGTCAGCCTCGATACATACTTTGCCAATGAAAAAGTCGATTTCATAAAACTTGATGTTGAAGGTTTTGAAATGGATGTTTTGCGGGGGGCGGAAAAATTGCTTAAAGCCAACCAAGGGATAAAATTATGTGTCTGTACTTACCACAAAAGTGGGGATGCTGATGAGGTAAAGGAATTTTTGGAAAAACGTGGTTTTACCATCGAATTTTCGGAAGGTTTTATGATATTTAATGAAGACCCGGAGTATTACCTTGGTTCAAATCCGGACTTCCCCTATTTCCGCCGGGGGTTGATAAGGGCATGGAGGTAAAAAGTGCCACCCATTTCCGCGTGCTTAATTGCCAAAAATGAAGAAGAAAATATTGGAAGATGCCTTAAGAGCCTCAAACCTTATGGTTTTGAAATAGTGGTTGTTGATACCGGCTCGACTGACAGGACAAAAGAAATCGCCGCTGAATATGGGGCGAAGCTCTTTGATTTTCCATGGATAAATGATTTTAGCGCGGCACGGAATTTTGCCGCTTCAAAAGCGGAAAATAATTGGATTTTTTCGCTGGATTGTGATGAATTTATTACTAGCATCAATATAATTGAACTGTTAAAAATGGTCAGGCAATATCCACGTTACGTCGGGGTTTTGGAAATCGAAAATGAGATGCTGGGAAATGACGCGGGTTTGAAGCGGACATATACAACCCAGTTGGTGCGGTTTTATAACCGGAAATACAACCAATTCGTTGGCGAAATCCATGAACAAGTTGTACCGATTGGGTATAAAGAAGGTGATGATGTTTTTTCCTTTGATATCCCGATAAAACTATATCATACTGGATATGTTGGAACAGCGGAGCAGATAGCCGAAAAAAATAAACGTAATATTGATATGTTGATGTCCGCTCTGGAAAAAGACCCGGATGATGCTTATAATTATTTTCAATTGGGGCAGACATATGTAATGGGTGATGAATACGAAGAAGCGTGTGAATGGTTTAGTAAAGGGCTTTCGTTTGATTTGGACCCGACTTTGGAGTATGTCCAGACAATGGTCGTTTCTTACGGGCAGTCGTTATTAAAGCTTGGCAGGAATGATGAAGCTCTGGATTTTATGGGTATTTATGATGCTTTTTCATCTTTGACGGACTTTGTTTATTTGATGGGGCGGATATATGCGGCGAACAACCAACCGGTCAAAGCATTGGGTGAATTCCTTAAAGCGATAACAATGCCACCGGGTAAGCAGCAGGGGACAAATACATTTCTGCCTTGCTATCAAATTGCGGTGATTTATGATAATATGGACAACATGGAAATTGCATTAATGTATTACAAGAAATGCGGTGACTTTGCACCGGCGAGAAGAAGGCTTGAGGAACTGGGAGAGTTATGAAATTCCAATATTTCAACGGCGGGTTAGGCAATCAACTATTTCAATATATTTTCTACCGCTATTATCAAATACACGGGCAGGATGAAATCTGGCTCGATGACATGAAATTCTATAAAGTCCATGAGCATAATGGTTATGAATTAGAGCGGATTTTTGGCGTAGTTCCCAACCTAATCAGTGATTATTTTGACCCTGATGTTTGGGAATATATGGTCGAAGTGGCAAAAAGCGGCGGCGGTGATTTGTGCCAGCAAATGAAAGACATGGGTTCGGATATCATCATGGTTGCCGAAACAGACAATTTTTCCTTTAATGGCGAAGTCCACCGTATACCACCAAATGATTACCATCCTGAGTTGGTTGAGTTGCCGGGAAATATATATTTCTTTGGTTATTGGATAAATAAGCATTGGCTTACAGCAATCCGGGAAACGATAATGGGGGAACTCAAATTTCCGGCGATAAAAGATAAAGCCAACAAGGAGATTTTGCGGGTAATCCAAGCGGAAAACTGCATTTCAATCCATATCCGCCGCGGTGATTTCGTAACCTTGGGTTACAACCTGCCGGAGCAGTTTTATCAGGAAGCAATGAATAATATGAGTACCCTGATGCCTGATTCAACTTACTTAGTCTTTTCGGATGATGTCCATTGGTGTAAGGAAAATTTCCGTGAATTAGGTTTGGATAAAGCAAAAGAACGGCTAATCTTTATAACTGGAAATGAAGGTGATAAAAGTTATATCGACATGAATTTAATGAGCCAGTGCCGGGGAATGATATTAGCAAACAGCGCCTTTAGTTATTTTGCGGCTTTGTATAATAATCGGCATGACCGGGTGGTTATAAATCCTTCATCACATAGGGAGGTATAAACGTTTTATGAAAATAATTGTTCTTCATGGTAAGCAATCAAGTCTTGAAAAACAATTACACGATATTTTTACAAAACATGATTTCCAAGTGGAAAATATGCAATATGGAAGTTTACCCGGTTTCCGGCTTTATCAGCAGATTGTTGATGCAAATCCGGATTTCATCGTTACAATTGATTTAATCGGTTTTGAAATGTTGACTGATACCGATGATATCGCATTTATTAACCTGACCTTTCCCAGCCTCAATTTCATAACGAATGATATTGATATGAAATCGCTTGCGTGCTTAAATAATAAACTTAGTATAGCGATGTTTTTTTATTGCGAAGGACAGGCAGTTTATGATTATCTTATGGAAAAATGCCCGGAGATTCCATATTTGAAGCTGGTTGGGAGTTGGGATGAAGCGGTGGTGGATGCGCTGATAGAGATTACACCCCGTCATTGCGAGGAGTGTAACGACGAAGCAATCCAGAGGTTTAAATGAAAATACTACTCTACGACATGGGTGCATTTACCCAGAACGACTTAATCTACTTCCTGAAAAAAAAGGGAATCACCTGCCGAAATGTCTACTACAATTTCGCCGATATGTTTCACGACGACTTTTTTGTGAAACGTTTTACACAATATCTTAAAGCCGATGATTATGATTTCGTGATGAGCATCAACTTTTTCCCACTAGTTGCGGAAATCTGCCATAAGAATAACATCCGCTATTTGTCATGGAGTTACGACAGCCCAATGTCATATAAGAAATACGATTATTTTCACTATGAAACCAACCACATCTTTTTGTTTGACCGTCTCGAATATGAATCATTAAAGAGCCAAGGATATCAAACCGTTTTTCATCTTCCGCTGGGGGTAAATACCACCCGTTTGGATAAAATCACAACATCAGCCGCCGATATCGCCGAATTTGGCTGTGAAGTCTCGATGGTTGGGCAGATATACCAAAGCAAGTTAGCCGATATCGTTGAACCCCTTAGCCCATATGAACGTGGTTTTATCGACAGTATCGTCAGGTCGCAGTTGTTATTATATGGTTGTTATTTCGTTGATGATATGATAACAACTGAAATGATTGATAACATCATCAGCGCCCATGTAAAAGCAGGGAATGAAATCGACCTTGGTAAACCGGAGCTGTCACTGGCAATTGCAACGAAAATATCCGGTTTGGAGCGTGAAGCTTTAATGGAATTCATGGGTACTCACTTTAAAACCTTACTTTTCTCCCGCAATGTCGCAAAAGTACCCCAAGGGGTCAGTTACCGTGGTTCAGCCCGCTATTTTGACGAAATGCCCAAGATATTTAAATTAAGTAAGATAAATCTTAACCCAACCCTGAAAAGCATCCGCTCCGGTATCCCATTACGCGCCCTTGACATCCTCGGCTCAGGTGGACTTTTACTATCCAATTACCAGCACGAACTGGTCGAACATTTCACCCCCGGCGAAGAAGTAGTGATTTACGAGAGCCTAGAAGATGCAGTTGATAAAGCAGATTATTATATCCGGAATGAAGAAGAACGCAAGTGGGTGGCGCTTAATGGGTATGGGAAAGTCTGCAAATTGTTTTCTTTTGAAAAGCAGATGGAGCGAATGTGGGAAATGGCAAGGAAGTGAAAAGCACTTTACTTCCGTAAGAGCAACAGTAAGGGAAGTGAAGCGAAAATCAGTATTTTCACCAGTGATAAGATAATCTACAGTCACCCCAAAATATGCGGCAATTTTTCAGAGGATCAGCAAGTTTTAGAATTTTGTTCCCGCAAGTAAAACTCTATGAAATTAATTTGGAATGTAGTATAATAAAAGCGGTATAACCATAAAAGTGTATAAAGGAAGTAAACCTCATATGAAAAGATTCAATGTAACAGGGTTATGCGTACCGCATAAACATTATATGGCTGATACGAGCGGCAAAATAGCCGAAATAAAAAAGCTGGTGGAAAATGAGTGTTACTTTACAATCAATCGTGCCCGGCAATATGGTAAGACGACGACATTATATCTGCTAAAGAAAGAGTTGCAAGATTCTCACTTGCCGGTATCAATCAGTTTTGAGGGTCTTGGGGATGATTGTTTTGCATCACAGGAAGCATTTTGTTCTATATTGGTAAACTTGATAGCAAAATCATTGAAATTTACTAATGCGTCAAATGAATATATTGAAAAGTGGAAAGAAAATAAAATTACAAATTTTAATTTACTAAGCAGTCATATAACCGAAATGTGTGAAGATAAGAAAATCGTCTTGATGATAGATGAGGTAGATGCGACTAGCAATAACCGTATCTTCTTGCAATTCATCGGGATGCTGAGAAGTAAATATCTGGCACGTGAGGCTGGTATGGATTATACTTTCCACAGCGTAATACTTGCCGGAGTATACGACATCAGGAATATTAAATTGAAAATGATAAATGAAGGTGCTTATACCCCAACGGAGAAAGAAGGAAAAATCTACAACTCGCCTTGGAATATAGCGGTCGATTTTAATGTTGACATGTCTTTAAGCTCTGCAGATATATGTACTATGCTTAGCGAATATGAAAAAGATCATAATACCGGAATGGATATTGCAGTCATTACGGATGAAATACACAAAAGTACAAATGGTTATCCTTTCTTGGTATCAAGAATTTGCCAGCACATCGATGAAAAATTCACTAAGAACTGGACGATTAACGGTGTTCAAAATGCCATCAACTATATCTTGCAGGAACAGAATATGCTTTTTGATGATCTTTCAAAAAACCTTGAAAGCAACAAGGAGCTTTATGATTTTATGTATGATTTACTCATTCTAGGTGACCGGTGTCCTTTTAATATTGACAACCCGGTCATAAGATTGGCAAGTATGTACGGATACATTATGAGAGTTAATGGAAACGGGCAGAATCCTTCGATCGGCGTGGGATATGCCGCCGTATCGAATAAAATCTTTGAAATGCGGATAAGCAATTATTTCATTTCAAAAGACAAAAATATCAGCCGGATTGAATCTTCGGTCTGCCGGAGTTTGATGCGTGATATTGCAAAAGACGGCAGATTTGATATGGAGTTATGTCTTATTAAATTCGCCGAGCATTATAAAGAGATTTATACGGATACGGACATAGAGTTCCTTGAACGCCATGGAAGGTTATTGTTTTTGTCATTTTTACGACCCCTGATAAATGGGCAGGGGTTTTATCATATCGAGAGCCAGTTTACCGACCTAAGAAAAATGGATATAACCATAGATTATGGACAAGAGCAGTATATTGTGGAATTAAAGATATGGCGCGGTGAAAAATATAAAAAGGAAGCATACAAACAACTGCTCAATTACATGGAAAGTAAAAATGCTCAGACCGCATATATGCTGACTTTTGATTTCCGCAAGGAAATCAATAAGCAAACCCAAGCTGAATGGGTTGAGATAGAGGGAAGGCAGATTTTCGATGTGATGGTTTAGATAACCCGATTACATATGAATCCACACTATCAAGCATAAATACCTCAAGAGGAAAGAGATAAGTTCAAAAAATTTATGTCAGATACAATGGAGCTCAGTTATTTTGAAGATTCATTAAACTTCTTATCAAACGGATATTCTTGTTCGGATGGTGAGATTTGATGCGTTACACATGAATAAACCTTACAATTTTCCATCAGTATTATTAAGAAGTGAATCCGCTGCCAGTTCCCAAATTGAAAGATTGACCTCTAGTATTAGAAATATTGCATTGGCAGAATTGTCTACTATGGCACCAATTAATGCAAGGCTCATCTCCGGTA
>Ga0209737_10002819_pt1 | contig 12134 bp, 13 predicted proteins | sample TergutCu122P3_FD_187284 | JGI IMG/M metagenome (GOLD analysis project Ga0209737, IMG submission 187284) | Cubitermes ugandensis P3 segment gut microbial communities from Kakamega Forest, Kenya - Cu122 P3 (SPAdes) (version 2) | ecosystem: Host-associated > Arthropoda: Insects > Digestive system... | reverse complement strand
TTTCTCATCAAGTTCGGCTTTGACCCTCTCTCTTTCGCGGTAGATCTCCATCTCCGCTCTCGCTTCTTCGAAAGCGTCAAGCAGCTCGTACATGGTCACCGGGCGGATCGTTTCCCTGCTGAACGCCTGTTTGAACGATACTTCGGGAACTATCATTGATTCATCCTCGTCTTCCAGAGTGAACTCGAAGAACTCTTCTTCAATGAAAGGTTCGTCAGATTTTGTGCAGGTCGCTTCGGACTGCAGCCTCAGGACCTTCCATGCCATCAGCAGGAGCTTTCCCGCCACTATCATGTCGAATCTGTTCTCTGCTACTTTCCTGGAGTACAGCCTTACGAACTCTCTCAGATCGATCTCCCACGGGTCTATCCCGTTCTCCAGCACCAGGCTGAACGCCGATCTGATCGACTCGTCCACCGGGTCGTTGAGCTTCTCGCCCGATCCGGCCTTGCCGAGTATTCCCATGTATCCGTTGATCCTGGCGTAAGCTTCGTTGTCCTCCGCCAGGGCCTTATGGAACAGCAGATGCTGCTCCATGTCTTCTCTCTTCATTGTCTCATCCATTTGCATCCCATCCATCCATTTTAATCTTCTGCTTTTCTTTTCTTCATTGCTTCTTCTTCGTATTTCGATACCTCGTCCAGATCAGGCTGCATTATGACCTTGCTGATGCCGGACGGCGGCCTCGTCACCCCGATGAGGTGGTCGGCCGTGGCTAATGTTACTTTTCTTAACGACACTTGTATGAACTGCGCTTTGCTGGAGCTTTCCTTTACTCTCCTTGCCACCATCTCCGCGTTCACGGAATCCAGGAACATGTCCACCTCATCCAGAACATAGAACGGCGACGGCTGGTATTCCTGTATGGCGAATATGAACGCCAATGCCGTAAGGGATTTCTCTCCTCCGGAAAGGGCCTCCAGCCTCAGGAGCTTGCCGTTCTTCGGTTTTGCGTTTATCGTAAGGCCGCCGAGGAACGGGTCGTCGTCGTTCTCCAATCCCATGAAAGCCTCGCCGCCTCCGGATAACTGTTCATATATCACTTTGAAATTCTTGTTCACTGCGTTGTACGACTGCATGAACAGCACCTTCTTCTGAGAGTTCAGCGAATCCGCAAGGTTGTTCAGGTCCTTGATCTGGCTGTTCAGTTTGCCCACGTCCTCCATCAGGCCGTCGTATCTTGTCTTACGCTCGTTGTAATCCTCGATCGCACGCAGGTTGACGTTGCCTATCCTTGAAAGGATGCCTTCGCAGGACCTTATGGTGCGTTTTATCTCTTCCTCCGAAGGTATTGGCAACTCCACTTCGATCTTTATCTCGGCTATCTCGGCATTGATCTGTTCCAGGGAACCCTTGATTATCAATATCTGGGCCTCGGTCGCCGATCTCATTCCGTCCTTGATTTCCAGTTTCTCCTGGACGGAGTCCTTCTCTCCGTTAAGTTTGTATCCCTTCTCTACGAGGGCGTCCTTCTCGTCTCTCAGGCCTTCGATGCCCGCTTCCATTTCGCTCTCGATCTTTCTCAGCGCTTCGAGTTCGATTGTTATCTTACCTATCTCTTTATCGTAACCGGCTATGTTCGCCTTGTTTTCTTTGATCTTCTTCTCGGCCGCTTTTATTTGTGTGTCGAGGGAACCGCGCTGCTTGATCAGCCCGGCGATCTCCGTTTCGAGTGAAACCTTCTGTGAACGAAGTTCTGCTGCATCGTTCGAATATTTGTAGACGTCGTCCCTGACCCTCTGTATCCTTTCCTGAAGCTCGGCGGGCGCAATGAGCGCTATCCTTTCTCTTACGGCGGTCCTCTCGTCCCTTGCGGCGGCGGATTCCGCGGATATTCCTTCGAGCTTTTTCTTCAATCCCGAATATTCTTTCTCGGCCGCTTCGCGCTCCTTGTTCTTTACCGCGAGCTCATCGATTATATTTTGTCTGGATCTTTTCAGCTCGTTTATCTTTCCGGTGAGCTGCCCTATCTGAGCCTGCGCGCCCATGCCCGCGCTGGAGATCTTTCTCATCTCGTCGTCCATGGCGCGGATGCCGTCCCTTATCTCTTTCAGCTTTGCCCTGAGCTTATCCAGGGAGTCGTTTGCCGCTCTGAGTTTTGCTGTCACTTCGTCCAGCTTAGATTCCGATGCCGCGCCGAATTTGAGAACATTCTGCGGGCTGAGGGTACCTCCGGTCATTGCGCCGGACGCTTCGATCAGTTCGCCGTTCTTTGTTACGAGTCTTATCCCGCCCATGAGCGCCCTTGCTTCGTTTATTGTATTGACCACAAGCGTATCCTGGAAGACATACCAGAACACATTCGTGTATTTTTCATCGAAATCGATGAGGTCGGTGGCGTAGCCTTCCGTTTGCTTGACGGTCATTATCGCTTTCGCCCGGGGCTTGCCGCTTATCATCTTGTTCAGCGGAAGGAACGTGACCCTGCCCAGCTTCTCTTTCTTCAGGAATGAGATGCAGTCGGATGCCACCTGGTCGTCTGAAACGACAACGGCCTTCATTTTACCGCCTGCGGCCACGGATAACGCGGTCTCGTATCCCGGCTGGACCGTCGCAAGTTCCTGGACGGTGCCGTGGATGCCTGTCGCCATGCCTTTATCTCTGAGCTCGATGATGGCGTCCACAGCTTCGTCCCCTTTGTTCATCCTGTTGGATATCTTCTTCTCGGCGGCAAGTTCGCTGTATTCGGTGTCCAGTCTTCTTATGGCCTCTTTGAGCTCGCCTTCCTGTTTCTCAAGCTCGGCCTCTTTCCTCTTTGCTTCAAGTATCTTCTTGGAGAGTTCTTCGGCGCCGCCCATCGGGCCCGCCTCTTGTTTCACTCCTTTCAGGTTCCATTCCGCATCCTTGATGTCGAAGTCCGCGGATTGAAGTCTCTCTTCCAGCGAGGTCTTGGACCTTCTGAGTTCCTCCGCCACCGTCTCCGCCTTGGCTGCGGCGATCCCCGCTTCATGTTCTTCCGCTTCTTTTGCGTCCACCAGCACTTCCAATTCGTTAAGGCGGTTCTGAAGCTTCGTGTGCTCTCCGCCGTGTTTGGACATCTCCTCGCTGATCTTGGTGTCTTCCGCTTTGGCATCTGACAGCTTCTTCTCGCATACCTTGAGCTGATCCGAGACACCCGTCAGGGTGGTCGACAATCCTTTCTCTTCGGCGGAGATCTCGTCGATCGACCCCCGGATCTCTTTTATCAGGGAGTTCTGCTCTTCGATGTTCTCTTCCGCACGCTCGGCGCGGTCTTTCTGAGTGGCCATGTTGATCTTGGCCGTCTCGATCTTGCCTTTGATCTCTTTATACTCGGGCCCGACCCGGTCCTCGATCTCTTTTTCTTTTGCTTTGACGGCGATCTCGTTCTCGGCGTATTCTTTCTTGAGAGCTTCTTTCCTCTCATTCAGCTGTTGTATCTCATTGTTTATGATGCCGAGCTGTCCGGTGAAGCTTTCGAGTTTGGCCTCTTCTATCTGCAGCTGTCTGTGCACCGACTGAGCTTTGGCCATCTCGAGGAGGTTCTGAGTGTTGATGTACTTCTTTGCGTCTTCCTTGTCCTTTTCAAGCTTTTCGATCTGTTTTTCCAATTCTTCGACAACGATCTTGATCCTCTCGAGGTTGAGCTCCGCTTCCTGGCGCTCGCCTCTCGCCTTCTCTATGTCTGCGTCGTAGCTTGCTATTCCGGAGATGGCGTCCATTACTCTCCGCCTTTCCATGTTGCCCATCTGAACTATCCGGGTGACGTCGCCCTGCTGCACCATGTTGTAACCGTCGGCGCTTATCCTCGCTTTCGTCAGAAGGCTGTCGAACTCGGTGAGGGAGGATTTTCTGTCGTTGATGTAAAAGTATGAACTGTAATCGATGCCGTTGTCTGCTATCTTGACATAACGGGTCAGTCTGACCTCGTCGTCATCCCAGGGCATCATCCTGTCCGCGTTGTCGAACACAAGAGAAACTTTAGTGAATCCCGCCTTTCCTTTGGATTTGCCGCCGTCGAAAATGAGATCGGTGAGCTTACCCGCCCTTACGGCCTTGGAACTTTTAGGTCCGAGAACAAAGAGGATCGCATCTGTAATATTCGATTTCCCGGAACCGTTCGGTCCCGTGACTGCCATGTAACCTTCCATCAGAGGTATCGTTAATTTTCCTCCGAACGATTTGAAGTTCTCTAGTTCTATTTGCTTCAAGTACACGTCATTGACCCCTTTTTAAAGGGCAAACGCGAGCTTCCAACTCCGAATGCATCCCATTTTGTTCGCGCACGAACGTTATATAATAATGTATGCGTGATATTTAAAAGCAATCCAAAAAAGCAACCTGAAAACAGGCAAAAACGGCATTTTTCGGGTTGGAGAGGCCTCAGCGGAGCTGGACAAGCTTCGGCGTGAAGCTGAGGATGATCCCCGGCGCCGAGACGCTCTTGACCGCGAACTCATGATCCTTATCGGCAATGAAAGTAAGGTTGTCTGCGGCTGTGTTTCCCGCTCTGAGGGCGAAACATGCCGATATCTCATGTTTTCCGGGTTCCACTCCGAATATGGCGCTCTTGCCTTTTTCAATTAAGACCGATTCCCTGCCGTCCACCGTCACCAATGCTTTGGCGGAGGTCATGTTCCTTTTGTTCACTTCATGAATGAAGCTCAGGGTGCATCTTCCCCAGCACTTCGAAATGTCCTCTTTTGAGAATACTCCGTAATTCTCCGTACCGGCGCTTTCCGCTTTTGCGACCATGCCGTCGAATGTCTTTTCTCTGTAATGCAGGAGGGCGTTCATGAACAAGGCATCCCGGCAGCCGGGATTGTCCCGGACGATGTTCTCCACGATACCTCTCGCAGCTTCCCAATCATGCTTCATCAAAGAATTCTTTGTCATCTTCAGATATCTGACTATATCGGGTTCGCCTTCGGCTGGAACCTGCCCGCCGGCATTCCGGTCGTTGACGATCTTGCCGCCGCAATGCACACAGAAACCGGAGGTCATCTCTTCTTCCATCTGAACGGTGCCGCCGCAACTCGGACATATAACCGCGACCAGGGCCATGGTTCACATTATGCCTTTCATACGATATAAACCATGCACAGCTGGCACGCTTTCCTTTTATCGGGATATCTCACGCAAGAGATACGGCAGGTCGGCCACGGATTCTATGACGTAAGTGGGTTTCATTTCCATCTCTTCCACATCGGATATCTTTGCCTCGCCGGAAAGCACCAGGATGGAATCGATGCCGGCGTTGGACGCCATTCTCATGTCCGTGTATATTCTATCGCCTATCATTATTGTTCTGTCTTTATCTACGCCCATCTCCCCCGCCGCCATCTCCGCCATCAGCAGGCTGGGTTTGCCGATTATGACGGGGAAGGTATCCGTCAGATAAGAGAGCATATGAATGAACTGTCCGATGTCGACATCGTAAGAATCCTCCGTCGGGCAGAGGTCGTCGGGATGGGTTGCGATGAGCTCCGCGCCGTTCATGATGAAATGGTATGCTTTGTTGATCTTGTCGAATGTGATAGAACGATCGAATGTCAAAAGAACGATATCTGGGTCATCTTCGCGACTATCTATTCCCAGGTCCTTTATCTCCTGCGTCACTTCGGGGTCCGCTACAACATATACCTTCATTCCCGCCCTTCTTTCCCTGATGAATCTTGCCGTCGCTATGGTGGATGAGAGGATGTGTTTCCTGGAGATATCGAACCCCATCGACCTGAGTTTATTGAAATAATGGTCGATCGTGTGAGATGAATTATTGGTCAAAAAAACGAACGGGATCTTCTCTTCAAGGAGGAAATCCACCATCTCCTTTGCTCCCGGTATTATGTTCCTTCCTTTGTAGATGGTGCCGTCCATATCTATCATCAACCCGGACGGCCTCATCTCATCCCTCCAGGTATTCGTCCCTCAGTATCCTCATGGTTGTCCTGAGGGCATTCCTTGATTCTCTGCTGTAGATGCATGCGGCGGGATGATACGTGGGAATGAAAAGAACATCCTTCCCAAGAACTTTTATGGACATCTTCGTGTTCGCGATGTCGGCCATCTTTCCCTCATAACCCAGAAGGTCGCGGCAGGCGGATTTTCCCAGGCCGATGACCACTTTTCTTCCCGCTAACTCATGATCCAGGAACGGGCGGCAGGCGTCCATTTCCTCCTTGGTGGGATCCCTGTTCTCCGGCGGGCGGCATTTGACGGTGTTGGTTATCATCACCTTCGAACGATCGACGCCTTCCTCTTCCATGATGGCGTCAAGCAGCTTCCCGGACCTTCCCACGAAGGGTTTTCCGATGAGATCTTCCCGCTCTCCCGGAGCCTCTCCGACGAACACCACCGGCGAATTGAGATCGCCGCTGGGCATGACTATCTTGGTGCGAAGTTCGCAAAGCCCGCATAATCTGCAGTCGGGTTCGGGCTTCATTGTTTCCCCTTCACTATCTCTGAACCTTTTATCAGCGAGATCAGCGAAACGCCTATCTCTTTCAGGTTCTCCGTTCCGCCGCCTTCTCTGTCGACGACCGCCATGACCTCGGTCACGGTCGCGCCGTTCTCCCTCAGGACGGATATCGCTTTCACGCTTGATCCTGCTGTTGTGATCACGTCTTCGACAACAAGCACCTTGTCTCCGGGTTCAAGATCCCCTTCTATCAATCCCTTCGTGCCGTGTTCCTTCTGCTCTTTTCTCAGCATGATGTACGGAATTCCCGTTGCCATGGAGAGTGCGGCCGCAAGCGGTATCGAACCGAGAACTATCCCCGCTATCCTGTCCGGGCGTATGTTCTCCTTCTGCATCTTTTCAGCCATGAGCTGAGACATAAGATAGAGAACTTTTGGGTTGGTGCTTGCTTTCTTTATGTTGATGTAATAATCGCTCTTTGCGCCGGACGCCAGGGTAAAATCTCCGAACTGAAGCGCCCCGCATTCCTCAAGTGCTCTTGAAATCTCGCTCATCTTCTCACCATGGTTCCTTCTTGAAACCGTACTTGTACCCTATTATGTTTACGCCCCTGTGTATAATGAACATCATTGCCAGAATGAATATCAGCGCTGCGATATGCCAGCCTTCTATGAACATGGAGTATACCCAATTCGGGAAGAATACCGCGGTCACAACGAAAGCACCGAACACGAAATCGTACTGATCCAGCACCGGTGCTTTCTGGCCTCTCTGCATCCCCAGTCTCCTTTTGATGAAGGCGCCCATAAGATCTCCCAACACCGCTCCGAAGGACAGACAGAATAATATCCCGATATTGCTCCAGAACGGCCCGAATCCCCAATAGTTCTCCGGATCCCATATCGAAGCGACGGCGATCAGTATCAATCCTATAAGGACGCCGGCAAAGCCGCCGGCAAAAAGACCTCTCCATGATTTGCCGTCTCCGAATATCCTCTTTCCTTTCCATGACCTTCCGAAGTCGATCTTCGTTCCTCCGCCCAGCGCCGCGGCTGCCGAATTGGGGAGCATTGCGGGTATGAACAACCACAACCCGTTGAGCATTATCAGAACGACTCCTATTACATCCATTTTCTCTGACACGTTGATTGCGGACTGACCGTATAAGCTTTAGTAGAAATCTTTTCGAAACGAGAACCGCTTCCGCCCACTGATCTCACCTTCGGAATGGCCCGCATCCGCCGATGGTTTCTTCGTCAATCACTCGAATTCGAGGTTTTTCCGACAGTTTGGCTAACTGTATACAACAAAAATAAATACAGAAAGCGACACTTGAGAGGCAGAGGACAAAAATGGCGACCCAATCTTTCTACGAGATGCTGGAGATAGACACTCCGGAAAAGGCGGAGAGGCTTGTAGCGGCATTCAGAGCCGCAGAGCTGAGAGGCCCTTACGTGCCTAAACACGATGTAGAAAGGGAGCTTGAAGAAGGCAGGAAAAAAATAATAGAATTCTTTGAGAAGCGTAGAGCAGAGGAGAACAGGGGGTGAACCTCCATGAATCTTTCATTCTACCGGCTTAATGACTTGCTTTTTGAGGGGGATGGAGCTTACTTGCGAGTGCTTTTGTCGTCTTTCAGATGCTCTTCCAACCCTGATGCCGAGAGTTTTCTTAAAAACACCGCAATAACACATGAAAAGAATGGCATTTCCAGAACCTACGTATTGTTGGAAGGTGATGACTTTGGAAATGACCCTTTCATAAAAGGGTTCTTCACTCTGGCTGTTAAATGTCTCACTGTAAATAAACAACATAGCATTCCGGATAAGATCTACGCTCAGATGAATGTCAACCGTGGAATCGCACAGGCATATCTTCTTGGACAATTGGCGAAAACCGACGGCGCAGAAAAAGGATTCGGAAAGGAGATGATAGAGCGCGCTTTAGACATCTTCGCCAGGGGCAATAAGATGTTCGGTTGCAGGGTGGTCCGTCTTGACTGCAAAGATCAGCTAATCGACTACTATGAGTCCTGCGGATTCACTTATGCAGATAAAAGCCACAACGGAGCTTTGAATCAAATGATCACCATTATCTGATCTTTGAGCAGAAAGTATCATTTTACGCGGCCTCCCGCACACTCTTCCGATCCGTCATTGGAAAAAGTATACACAAAGATTGAAACCAATAGTGTCTCTTGAGAAAACAGAGGAAAATGGCAACCCAATCTTTCTACGAGATGCTGGAGATAGACACTTCCGAAAAAGCGGAGAGGCTTGTAGCGGCGTTCAGAGCAAGAGAATTGAGGGGGCCCTATATACCGTCGTGCGACATAGAGAAGGAGCTCGAAGAGGGAGGGGGGCGCTTTAGAGAACATGAAGAAGGAAGACACCTCAGGAATCGTTCTCTTTGATTTTTTTATGGAAAATGTTTTTGTATGCCTTTGTCATACTGACGCTCATGGTATACTCAATAAGATTCTCTCCGGAAGAACAGATGCTCATTGAGCAATATGCTTCCATTCGAGGTTCGACCATTGCCGACGTCATACGTAAGGCAACGATGGAAATGATTGAGGACGAACTTGACGTAGAAATATGTCTCAAAGCACTGAAGAACTACGAGAATGATCCAAAAACATATTCTCATGATGAAATAAAGAAAGAGTTGGGCCTCCTTTGATCTTTGAGATTGTTTATACGAAGGATGCCCGCAAATCCTTGAAAAAAATGGATCCGATGATGTCTGGGGCGATCGTATCATGGATTGATAAAAACCTTATTGGAACTGATGATCCCCGAAGAACAGGCAAGGCTTTGACAGGAAAACTGGCAGGCGTGTGGAGGTATCGTGTAGGCGATTTCCGAATATTTGCAAAGATCGAGGACGATAAGCTCATCATACTGAGATTAGATGTCCGGAACAGGCGTAATGCACACCGCTGAGGGGCGCATACGGGTTTCTTAGGAAAGTAATTAACTCTTTTTGCGTATGCCGAGAATATGCTTATCTTGGACAGCTCAGCACTCTTTTCCATGGAAGGACTGCCGGATGAGGACTTCCTGTGTCCTCCCGGCGTGGTGGACGAGCTTGCCAAATATGATGATAAAAGGATCGATCTCTGGGGGGATCTGCTGAGGACGTCAGACTGCACCAAAGCCTCCATCGAAAAAGTGACCGAAGCGGCAAGGAAGAGCGGCGACCTGGGTAAGCTGTCACCGGTCGACATTACGGTATTGGCGCTCGCTGTGGACACGGGAGGCACGATACTTACCGATGACTACTCGATACAAAATGTGTCGAAGATAATGGGCATTCCGTTCAGAGCGGTCGGAATGGCCGCCATAAAAAAAGTGGAGAAATGGAACTACAAGTGCATCGGATGCGGCAAGTGGTTCAAGGAAAAATCAAACGAGTGTCCGATCTGCGGTTCCGGAATGAAGGCCTGCAGAAAGAAATGATCACGGGAATATTCGTTTGCACCTGATGAGGTTGCCCATGCGCCTTGTTCCCAGAATGTTCATGCACAACGCGGTCCTCCTATCCGAAGTGAAGGCTATCTTATCGGCAAGCCTTTTGTTGCTTGCCGCGATCTTCAGAGGCTTCCGGAACACTTTCTCGCATTCGTCCTGATAATCCTTCAGGCTGCGCGACTTAAAGATAAGGTCCGCTGCGACCTCTCCGCATACCTTTCCGGCGATGAGCGCAAGCGGAAGTCCTCCGCCGTTCACTGGAATGACCTGACCCGCCGCATCCCCGACGATCATTCCGTTCTCCTCTTCGGAGATAAGTTTTGGGTGCATCCCTTCGCTGGGAACATACTTGCCTTCAAGTTTTGTCATTATCTCGAAATCGTGCATCTTTCTGAATTTTTCGAAGTATTCGCTGGGGGTCCCGTCGGCAAATCTCGGAGATAATCCGACGCCGACGTTCGCCTGCCCCTTCTTGGGGATTATCCAGCTGTACGCTCCCGGTGCGATTCCTCCGAAGAACATTTGAACATACGGCTCAAAATCGCCTTTCGCCTGCGCCGTCACCGCGGGATACGGGTCCCTGTTCTTTTGGAGGCCGAGACTCTTTGCAACTCTTGAGCCCGGTCCGTCCGCGCCGATGATCACTTTGTACTCGATCTCGCCCATGGAAGTGGCTGCGACCCACCCCTCTTTCTTTGGGGAAAGAGGTTCGCTGCGCAGGATCTCATTTGATTCCGCCGCCCTTCTGTAAAGGCAATTGGTGATCAGTTCCGCTCCTTCCTTCTCCGCTTCGGAGATAAGATACTTATCGAATTTGTCCCTGTCCGTGGTATATCCGGTGAAATCGAGGAGACGTTCCTTCCCCTTCGGGTCGATCAGTTTTATGCCTTTTATCTCTCTGAGCCTGAGGTGTCTGGGTATATCGAATAATGATGTGATGTCGCCGGCGTTCGGGAACATTTTTATTATTTCTTCGTCCGACGGCATCATCTCTCCGCACCTTACGGGAACGCCTGCCTCCGGCCTTCTTTCTATGATCGTTACCTTGGCACCTTTTGCCGCGGCGTATCTTGCGGCGGTAGCACCGGCGGGTCCCGCCCCCACGACCAGAATATCCGTTTTGATCGGCTGGGGCATCCGATCACCTGTTGCGGTACACGAAATAGTTCGAGAGGCTGATCATTGACCTTTTGTAGATCGAATCGTCAAGTATATCGAGGGAGGAATGGGAAGCTTCCGCGATGGCCTTTGCTTTCTCCGAACATCTTTGGATCGCGTCGGTCTTTTTTATCAACTCTATTGCATCCATCACTTCCGGCCAGCTGAGGTCCTTCTTTTTGAATAACTCCTTGATGGTATCGCCGTGGACCGGGTCCTGCATCGCATATATTGACGGGAGAGTGGGTTTTCCTTCCATGAAGTCGCTGCCGGTCTTTTTTCCGATGGTCCCCTCGTTGCCTATCACATCAAGCATGTCATCGACTATCTGAAAAGCAAGGCCGGTCTGTATAGCGAACTCTCCCACCTTTTGGATGACCTCGCTTCCGGCACCGGCAAGGAATGCTCCGATCTTCGCTCCGCTCTCTATCAGCATTGCCGTCTTTCCTTCGATGATCTTCATGTAATCCTTTTCTGTGACGCGGACGTTATGCTCATACTCCTTTTGATCGAACTCGCCCGCGGCCATTGCCGCGGATGCTGCTACTATGTAATCCACCACTTCGGTGGATACCGAGCCGATGAGCCTGTACCCCGTTGCAAAAAGAAAATCGCCCGCAACGATGGATTTTCCGATGGAATATTTTTTGTAAGCCGCCTGCGCTCCTCTTCTGAGCTCGCCGTGGTCGTTGATGTCGTCGTGAATGAGCGTGGCATTATGAACGATCTCCAGCGCGGTCGCGATCTTCACAGCTTTTCTGATATCCTTTCCGCCGCATGCCCTGTACGTCAAAATGCACATGGACGGCCGTATCCTTTTGCCGTTGGACCGCAGAACATATTCGCATATCTCCGTGAGCTCCGGATTCTTTGACCTGACCGAACTTGCCATAAGCTTTTCGACCTTTGCAAGGTCGCCTGCAATAGAGGAGTGCCAGGGTTCGTCCATCGGTTAAAGGATGTTGAGAACCTACTTAACTGTTTTCTAAATATGGATTTAGCTTGCGCTGTCCATAGAGAATAAAAAGAAAGGGATTGGAAAAAAGTTTTTCAGAGGCCGAATAATGCTTCGGCTGCGGATGCGCAGAAGTCCATTATGATCTGCGGGAAGAGACCCAGGATCACTA